>CEUZ01076039.1_pt1 | contig 34394 bp, 31 predicted proteins | sample 361511 | NCBI WGS metagenome assembly CEUZ01 (sample SAMEA2622822, study PRJEB7988) | marine metagenome | biome: marine biome (ENVO:00000447); feature: surface water layer (ENVO:00002042); material: "saline water (ENVO:00002010), including plankton (ENVO:xxxxxxxx)" | depth 5 m | reverse complement strand
AAAAAAAAATTGAGATTAAATATGTAGATACCAATTCCTTTATAGAGGATAAAGTTGTTAATATAAAAGAACCGCCTTTAGATTCATCAATTATAAATTCTAAACAAATTGCCTTAGTCAGAGGAGATGCAGATTCTATTGGTACACAAATTAGATATCATAATCCTAAAATACACCAAAAATATATAAAAAATGAATCAACTGGATCAAAAATTTTTAAACTTCTTGAAAAATCAAGATGTGAAGCTTTGGGATCAAATGAATTTAAAGGGGTATTAAAAAATATTAAAAGTAAAGTAAAGGAAGAATATACTAATAAGAAAGAAAGTTTAGAGGCAGAAGATTTATTCTATCTTTTTAGTTATTTAAATTTCACAAATGAAAAAATTGATAAAGAATTAATAAAATTAAAAGAAAATTTTAAAAATAAATTTAAAAAAAAAATTGAACCATATTTAGAGGAATTAAAACAAAATATTAATAATCAAGAAATTTTTGCAAAAAAATCGTCTATAATGTTGAGTGATTTGGGGTTTGATTTATCTCTAAATAACGAAAATAAGGACAACAATAAATCAAGAGATGATATCGAGTCACTGGATAAAAAAAATGAAGATAATCAAGAACAGAATAAGAATCAACAGAAGAAAGAAAAGGAATTTGATACTAAAAATGAAGATAGCGAAACAAAGGAATCATTAATAGGTGATGAAGAAGATGAAAATGATGACAAGAATCAAGAATTAAGAAATTATAGTGATAAATTTGATAATTCATATGAAATAAATAAGTATAAATCTTATACAAAAGAATATGATGAAATTATAGACGCTCATAAAATTTGCGATATACAAGAACTAGAAAAACTAAGACTCTCTTTAGACAAACAAGTATTTTCTTTTCAAAATATAATTACAAAAATTGCTAATAGGCTGCAACGAAAATTACTAGCTCAACAAACAATTAGTTGGGATTTTAATGTAGAAGAAGGATATTTAGATTCATCGAGACTAGCTCGAATAATTGCAAACCCTATGAATACTCTTACTTTTAAAAAAGAAAAGGAATCTGAATTTAAAGATACAGTTGTAACATTACTAATAGATAATTCTGGTTCAATGCGAGGAAGGCCAATAACTGTAGCTGCTTTATGTTCAGATATTATAGCAAGAACTTTAGAAAGATGTTTTATAAAAGTAGAAATATTAGGTTTTACTACCAGCGCATGGAAAGGTGGCAAATCAAGAGAAAAATGGATTAATAATAATAAACCAAGTAATCCTGGAAGATTAAATGATCTAAGGCATATAATTTATAAAAGTGCAGATGCACCTTGGAGAAGATCTAAGAAAAATCTTGGTTTACTATTAAAAGAGGGAATACTTAAAGAAAATGTTGATGGGGAAGCTATATATTGGGCTTATAGTAGATTAAAATTTAGAAATGAAAAAAGGCGAATTCTTATGGTAATAAGTGATGGGGCCCCAGTAGATGATTCAACATTATCTGTAAATCCAGGAAATTATTTAGAGCAAAACTTAAAAGAAACAATTCATATGATAGAAAAAAAGAATGAAATAGAATTATTAGCTATAGGAATTGGGCATGATGTATCTAGATATTATAAACGCGCAATTACAATAAATGAAATTGATCAATTAGGCGAGGTTTTATTAAATGAATTATCTAATATTTTTTCAAATGATAATAAAAAAACAAAATTTAATTAAACCATCTTTTTTTTTCTTCTTCTAAATTATCATTCAAGATAGCTTCTCTAATCTTTTCCATCATAAAATTCATAAAAAATACATTATGTAAGCTTAATAATTGCAATCCAAGTATTTCGTTAGATTTAAACAAATGATGTATGTAGGATCTTGAATAATTTAAACAGGTTTCACACCTACAACCTTCCTCTAATGAACTTTGATCTTCTCTATAAATAGAATTTTTTATATTAATTTTTCCTTTAGAATTATATCTTGTAAGTGATGCTCCATGCCTAGCAATTCTAGTAGGCATTACACAATCAAACGTATCAACACCAGAATCTATTAAATTCCATATATCTACTGCCTCCCCTATTCCTAATAAATGAACTGGATGTTTATTTCCTAATTTTTTTGAAGTAAAATTTACTACTTCATACATTTGCTCTTTATCTGAACCTAGCGTTCCCCCAATTGCCATGCCAAAAAAATCATTTTTTAAATTAAATTCTATACTTTCTTCTCTTAAATCTTCGTATATTCCTCCTTGGATAATACCATACAATTTTTGTGGCCCTGCAGAACCATGTGTTGAAGTATAATATTCAGGTGAATGAAATTCATTTAAGGATTTTAAAGACCATCTATGGCTCCTTTGCATTGACTCTTCAGTATAATCTTTACTTTCATTATATGGGGTGCACTCATCTAAAACTAGAATTAAATCAGCTCCTAATTTTCTCTGTATTTTAATTGACTTTTCTGGGCTTAAAAAAACTTTAGATCCATCTAAGTAAGATTTAAATTCTGCTCCCTCTTCTACAATTTTTAATAAAGATTTTCTATTTTGATTATTATTTACTCTCTTAATTTCATTAGCAACAGAACCATGGCCAAGAGAAAATATTTGGAATCCTCCACTGTCAGTTAACATTGGACCTTTCCAATTCATAAATTTGTGCAAGCCACCATGATTGGCCACAATATCTTCTCCAGGTTGAAGCATTAAATGATATGTATTTGACAGAATAATTTGAGTTTTGTTTTTTTCTGCCTGTGATGTTGACATAGCTTTTAAAGCAGCTTTAGTTGCACAAAAAATAAATGCTGGGGTTTCTATTACACCATGAGGTGTGCTGATTCTTCCAAGCCTAGCTTTGCTTTTTTGTAAAGTTTTTTTTATTTTCCAATTAAAATTTTCCATATTAAATAAATATTATTTTTTTATAATATACTTTGCTAGATAAACAAATGGGGTATCAATTAATGAAATAAATATTCTTAATATAAAAGTTCCCAATATGTAGGTAAATATTACAATATTTAAAGCTAAGGGTTCTTTTGATAGAATAATAAAGGCAAAAATACTAAAGATTATATTATCCAATAATGAAGATGTCATAGTTGATAAATTATTTCTAAACCAAAGAAATTTATTTTTTGTTATTTTAGATATAAAGTTAAAAAACCAAACATCAAAATATTGACTTGATAAATAAGCAATCATACTTGCTACAAAAAAAGTAGGTAAAGGTAAAAAAACATTTTTTAAACTTTTTTCAACTTCTGTTACCCAAGAATATTCATTAATTATAAAATCTCCGCCTAGAGGCTTAAATCCTAAGGTAAATAACATCATAAAAGTCATAAGTAAAAAACCAGTAAACCCAATCAGAACGTTTTTCTTTGCTTTTTCTCTACTATAATATTCTGATAAAATATCAGTGCATAAAAAAGTACTAGAAAATAAAATCGTTCCTAATGCAACTGGGTCTAAAAAAAATGAAAACTTCACAATTTTTAATACTTGAATATTTCCAACTATTATTGCTACAATTGTGTAAATATATAATCCTATTTCTCCAAATATTTTAAGTAAAACCATAATAATAGAAAGGCATAAAAATAAAAAAATTATCCATATAATTTCAATGGGAATTGTATTTAAAAAAATTACAAACTGATTAAAATCAAAAATATTTACAATTAATTGATTTAGATAATACAAGCTTAAAATTTATAACAAAGATAATATTTGTTTTTTTAACTTCATAGCTTTGGCTGGTAATTTTGAATTAGGAGTCTTTAGAAGATATTCATCTAAACCCCCTTTTTTTTCTACAGTTCTTAATGTTGATGCTGCTACCTTTAAATGGATCTTTTTTTTCAATCTCTCGCTTATTAAAGAAACTGTTTGTAAATTTGGCATATATCTTCTTTTAGTCTTGTTGTTTGCGTGACTAACTTTATTTCCTTTGAGAAAACCTTTACCAGTTAACTGACATTTTTTAGACATTTTTAAAAACTCTTCTATTGTTCTTTGCAATTGAGGTCAAGTAATAGATTAAAAAATTAATCTTTCACATATATAATTAGGTCTAATATTGCTTTCAGTAATACTATTAATTCTATCCTCTATATTTGATTTTTTTGCTTTAAATAAATCTTTGTGAATTCCTGAAGTAATTAACATACTTTTTACACCAAAATCATGAGCTCCTAAAATATCATGATGAATTGAATCTCCTATTGCAATAGTTCTTGATTTTTTGAAATTAGCAATTGAATGAGTTGCTTTTTCATAAATATATTTTTTAGGTTTACCAAGAATATAGACCTTCCCACCAAATGATTCATATAATTTTGCAACTGATCCCATACAAATAGTTTTTTTATTAACTTTATTAGTTTCAACACTTTCAAAATCAGGATTTAAGCATACAAATGGCAAATTATTTTCTAAAGCTTTTTTTAAAAAGGGAACATAATCTATTAAAGGTACCAAAGGATCAGCTGAGCTGGCAATAATAAAATCCGCTTTTCCCAAATTATTAACAAATTTTAAATTTAGCTTATTAAAAAAAAATTTATATTTATTTTTTTTTGTAATTTTAGAAAGATGAAAACAATTTTTTCCTAAATTTTTTGTCCATTCTAGAGAAGGTTTTTTTATTTCATTATAAACTGTTTGGCCGCTTGTTAAAATATTTGAAAAAATCTTAATATTAAAACCAAGATCAATTAGTTTTTTTCTTATAGTTAAGTTACTTTGTGAAGAGTTTGAGATTATAATAATATTTTTTTTTATTCTATTTAATTTTTCCACGCAATCATTTGCATGCTTATATGCCTTTTTGCCATCATGCATCACGCCCCATAAATCTAAAATATAAGTATCAAAATATGAAACAATAGAAGAAAGTGATTTCAATTTTTGAATTTTATTCATTGTACATCAGTGCCAATTGCTTGCGAAATATTATTGTATCCATCAGTTTTTAAAAGATTCTTTAATTCAATATTAATTTTTTTAATTATTTGAGGTCCATCATAAATTAATCCTGTATATAATTGCAATAATGATGCTCCTGCCTTAATCTTCTCATAAGCTTCTCTTCCTGAACTAATACCACCAACTCCTATCAGAGGAATTTTACCTCCTGTTAAAGCATACATTTCTTTCAGTAATATTGTAGAAATTAAATATAATGGTTTTCCGCTTAACCCTCCTATTTCTTCTTTTTTGTTACTAATTAATGATTTAGGTCTCGACAAAGTGGTATTTGAAATTATTATGCCATCTATTCCTTGGGCTAAAGAAGTTAATGCTATATCCCTTTTTTCTTCATTATTTAAATCAGGTGAAATTTTAATTAAAAGCGGTTTATTTGAAATTTTTTCATCTAATTTTTTTTCTTTTTTTATTGAAATTATTAAATTTTCTAAATTTTCTCGATTTTGAAGATTTCTTAGTCCTGGTGTATTGGGAGAAGATATATTTATAACAATATAATTAACGTGTTTGCCAAGAGCTTTTAAACATAAAATATAATCTTTACTATTCTCTTCAGTAAAAGAATTTTTTCCGATATTGATTCCAATAATTCCTTGGGAAGAATATCTGTTCAGATGTCTGTATGATAATCTTTTTTCTATTTTTTTTATACCATCATTATTAAAACCTAAATGATTAATTAATGCACTATCATTTATTAATCTAAAAACACGAGGTTTTTTATTTCCAATTTGAGGTTCAGGAGTCACTGTGCCTAATTCTACAAATCCAAAACCAAGATCTAATAATGGATCAATTATTTCAGCATTTTTATCAAAACCAGCTGCTATTCCTAATGGGTTGCGGAATTCTAAATTCCATATAAATTGTTGAAGCGTAGAATCATTATAATTATTTTTTTTATAGAATTTTGTAATTCCTGTTTTCAATAATTTAATTGTTAAATTATGAGCAACTTCAGGGGGTAAGAGTCTAAAAAATTTAAATATCATTAAGTTTCAATGGATAAATCTTCTTTTTTTAAAGCCTTATTAATTAGATTTATAGTTCTATCAATTCCATATAAAGCAATAAAAGATCCAAGCCTTGGTCCTTGATCTTGGCCAAGTAATACTTGATAAATTAATTTAAAATAATCTTTTAAGTTTCCATTCTGATATTTTTTTCCAAGTTCATAAATATGAAATTGGATTTCTTCTGATTTTGAATTTTTGTCTAAACTAGAAAGTTTTGTTTTTATTTCTTCGAATGTATGTTTATTTTCTTCATCAATCAATTTATATTTTTTATTTGGTAATACAAAATCTTTATAATAATTTATTGCATATTTAATTAAATTATCCAAATAAATATTTTCACTAGACTTTATTTCTTTATTATATTCATTAATAAAATTCCAAATAATTTTTGATTCTGTAGAATTGCAGACACTTACTAAATTAATTAAAGTATTAAAACTAAATGTTGAATCAATCTTGGGAGGATTATCTTGGTGTATATGCCAAACAGGATTATTCAATTTAATTATTGTTTTTTCTTTATGATAATTATTAATAAAATTTATATATTCATCATTACATTTCGGTATAGCATCAAAATGTAATTTTTTTGCTGATTTTGGTTTTTGAAACATAAATAGTGATAGGCTTTCAGGGGAAGAGTAACGTAACCAATCATCTACACTTAATCCATTTCCTTTGGATTTTGATATTTTTTCACCTTTTTGATCTAGAAACATTTCATATATTAAATTTAGAGGAGATTTCTTGTTTAAGCTTTTGCATATAGATTTTCCTAAAGTGACGCTATCTGTTAAATCTTTTCCACACATTTCATAATCAATATCCAATGCAATCCACCTCATAGCCCAATCAACTTTCCATTGTAGTTTACATTTTCCACCTAATACTGAAACTTCAGTCAATTTATTTGTTTCTTCATCCTTGTAAATTACACTATTAGTATCGATTTTATATTCTGAAATTTTAACTTGAAGTACTTTATTGGTTTTAGGGCATATTGGTAAGAAAGGACTATAAGTTTTCTGTCTTTCAGATCTTAATGTAGGCATAATAATTGATAGTATTTTTTCATAGTTTAACAATATTAATTTAATTGTTTCATCAAATATTCCAGATTTATATAATTCAGTAGAGCTTTTAAAATCATAATCAAAACCAAAATCGTCTAAAAAAGATTTTAGTTTAGAATTATTATGATGTCCAAAACTTTCATATTTATCAAAAGGATCAGGAATTGAAGTAAGAGGAATTCCAATATATTTTTCTAGCATAGATTTATTAGGAACATTTTCTGGAACTTTTCTTAGTCCATCCATATCATCTGAAAATGTAATAATACTCGCTGGATAATTGGTAATTTTTTTAAAAGCATTTTTTACCATAGATGTCCTAACAACTTCACCAAAAGTACCAATATGAGGTAATCCTGAGGGACCATAACCAGTTTCAAATATAACAGGCTTATTATTTTTTATATTAAATTTTTTATACCCTCCATGAAGTTCAATAATTCTTTTTGCTTCAATGAATGGCCATGAATTAAGAGAATTATAATTTTCAATTGAATCTATTTTCATAATATTATTTTTTATCCGCCTTTATTCTAATTTTTTTTCCCAAAACTATTTTCATAGAGTTAGTAAAATTTAATTCTTCTGATCCTAATTTAGAAAAAAAATTTTTTTCTAAACGCTCAATAATCGGCGATATTTTTTTCGTTAAAGTTATTGCATTTTTAGTCAATTCAATAATTTTCTTTCTATTGTCAATATCTATATTTTTTTTAATCAATAATTTATTTTCTAATGTCTTTAAAGCAGTACTTACCACAGAAATATTGACACCAGAAGATTTTGATAAATATATTTGAGTAATATTTTTTTTTGATTCAAATAATAATGTTTCTAATATTATAAATTCATTAAATGTAAGTGAATATTCAGATAGAACCCTTTTAATACTATTTTGCCAATAATTTGAAGTCTTCCATAGTAAAAGGCCTATTTTTTTATCAATATGATAGTTATCTGACATAAATGATTGTATACTAATTATTTGTATACAAATTATATTAAAAATCAAGCTTATTCAGGTGCCAACTTAACAGTTATACCATTTAATTTTTTATTATACTCTATTTGACAAGCTAATCTTGAATTATCTTGAACATGAAAAGTTTGATCTAACATAAGTTTTTCATCATCTTCCATATTCTTTAGAATTTTTTCGTATTTTTGATCTAATATATAAATATGACATGTTGCACAGGCTGCGCAGCCTCCACATGCAGCTTCAATTGGGAGCCCTGCATCTCTGATAATTTCCATCAGAACTAAACCTTCTTCTGCTTCAAGTTCATGTGAACTTCCTTCTCTATCTATCACTTTAATTTTATCAACCAATTATTGTTTTACTCCAAGTTTTTTTTGTATATCCTTTGATGAGGTAGTATATCTAAAAATTATTTTTTTTCCAGGATAACAATATTCTGCACATTTTCTTGCCATTAATGCAGCTTCATGGAAACCTGAAAGTATTAATTTTAACTTTCCAGGATAAATATTTATATCTCCTATTGAAAATATTTTTGGTATGCTTGTTTCAAATTTTTCTGTGTCAACCACAATTTGATTATTTTCCAGTTTTAAGTTCCAATTACTAATAGGACCTAATTCTGTTTTTAATCCATAAAATGGCAGAAAAAAATCAGTTTTAATTTCTATTTCTTTATCTTTATTATAAATATTAACTGATTTTATTTCTCCATTACTACCATAAATAGATTTGATTTGTCCGACATAAAAATTTATTTTTTTTTGATCTCTCAATTTATTCATTTTATTTACAGAATCAGGTGCTGCTCTAAATTCTTCCCTTCTATGTATAAGGGTTACGAATGATTTTTTTGACAATTCATTAACCCAATCTATTGCTGAATCTCCTCCACCTGCAATTATTACTTTTTTTTGATTAAATAAATTTTTATCTCTAATGGAATAAAATACTGTTTTGTTTTCAAACTTTTCAATATCTTCAATTGGTGGCTTTCTTGGAACAAAACTTCCTGCTCCTGCTGCAATTACAATACATTTAGCGGTTATTTCTTCTCCAATATTGGTTGTCACTTTCCAGTTTCCATCTTCATTTTTTTCAAGTTTTTCAGCATTTTGATTCAGATGAAAATAAGGATTAAACGGCTTGCACTGCTCCATAAGATCATCAACAAGTTCTTGTGCTGAGATTTTAACCCTTGAAGGAATATCAAATATTGGTTTTTCTGGATATAATTCAGAACATTGGCCCCCTATTTTATCAAGATTATCTATGATATGACATTTCATATCTAATAATCCTAATTCAAAGACTGCAAACAATCCTACTGGCCCTGCTCCAATAATTACAATGTCAGTGCTATGTTTAGGCATAATAAATTTCTTTTTTTTGTTATTAATATAATTATATAGTTATTTGAAATAAATGAACAATAAAAGCAATCCATATAACACATATTTAGGTTGGTGGCTCCTTATTTTAACCCTAATGGTATATTTAATTATTTTGATAGGGGGGCTTACAAGGCTAACAGAATCTGGTCTTTCTATGGTTGATTGGAGACCTTTACTAGGAATAATACCTCCTATCTCTGAACAAGACTGGTACAATGTTTTTGAGGAATATAAAAAAACTCCAGAATACCTTATAGTAAATAAAAATATGGAAGTTAACCAATTTAAATATATTTTTTGGTGGGAGTATTTTCATAGATTTTTTGCAAGATTAATTGGCTTTGCATTTCTCATACCTTTTATATATTTTTTATTCAAAAGATACTTAACAAAAAAAATAATATTGCAACTAATTGTTGTATTTGTTTTTGGTTGTATTCAAGCAGTTGTTGGATGGTGGATGGTAAAAAGTGGATTGAATGAAAATCCATATGTAAGTCAATATAGACTTTCTTTTCATTTACTAAATGCAATAATTATTTTAAGTGTACTATTGTGGATGACCTTATCTCAATTTGTGGAATCTAAAAATAATTTCATTAATTTTAAAAAATTAAAATTATTGGTATGCACTTCATTATTACTTTGCTTGTTAACAATTATATCTGGAAGTTTTGTTGCAGGAACTGATGCAGGAAAATCTTTCAACACATTTCCTTTGATGAATGGAAAATTTATTCCAGAAGGATATATAATTTATGAAAATTTTATTATAAATTTTTTTGAAAATACAATCGCAATACAATTTAATCATAGATGGTTGGCAGTTTTTTCATTTTTTTACATAGTAATTATATTTTTATATGCCTTGCAAAAAAAACTAACAAGACTAGAAAGGTTTTTTTGTTATGCAGTTATATTTTTTGTAACTTTCCAAATTATAATTGGAATTTTAACTCTTATTAATAATTCTCCAATATTATATGCTAGCATTCATCAAGCTAATGCTATACTTCTTTATTGTTCCATATTAACTACATTTTTTTTATTTTCAAAAAGAAATTTAAGATGAAAAAATTTACAATAATATTATTATTTATTTTTATTTCAAATTTCTGCAATGCTGAACATTACTTTATCCCAGAAAATAATAAGATTATTTTTGATATAATAAGAAAAAATAAATCAATTGGAACCCACTCAATATTTTTTAATAAAAATAATGAATATACTAATGTTAAAATAGAGGTAGATATAAAAGTAAAAATTGGCTTTTTGACAGTATATAAATACAGCCATAATAATAATGAAAGATGGAGTGGCAATGAACTTTATGAAATTCAAACTAAATCAATTACAAATTCAAAAAAAAAGTATAACGTCAAAGGTAAGCGCATAAATAATATTTTTGAATTTATTGGAGTTGATGGAAAACAAAATACAAATAAAAACGTTATTCCTATAAGCTACTGGAACAAATCGCTTATTGAAAGAAATGAGTTTCTTGATAGTCAAAAAGGCATTATTAGAAAATCAAAAATAAAATTTATATCTGAAGAACAAATTAAATATAAGAATAAAAACTTTAAAACAAAAAAATATGAGTTTTTAGTTCTTACAAAACATTCTTCAGATGAGAAGCCTTTCCCAATAATATATTTATGGTATACTGAAATAGGTGAACTAATGAAACTTCAATTTGATAGTCCTGAAGATAATTCAATTATTGAATATGTTCGTGTAGAATAGTGGAAAAAAATAATTTAATATGGATTTCAGGTGGTTCAACTGGAATAGGAAGAGCAACAGCAAAAAAATTTGCAAAAGAAGGTTGGTCTGTAGCTATAAGTGCGCGATCACAAGAAAATTTAATTAGTCTTAAAAATGAAATAATAAATGAATATAATAATAATAAAATACATACTTATGTATGTGATAATAGAGATACAGATCAAGTAAGAGAAACTATTCTTAATATTGAAAAAAATTTAGGGCATATAGAAATAGCATTAATGAATGCTGGAACCACCCATCCTTATTCAAAGGAATTTAATTTAGATTATTATAAACATGTAATTAATACGAACATAATTGGAACATTAAATTGTATTAATTCTATTTATCCAATATTCAAAAAAAGAAAAAAAGGTCATTTATCAATTGTATCCTCAATGGTAGGATTCAGAGGTCTGCCTACCGCATCAGCTTATACTATGTCTAAAGCTGCTTTAATCAATTTAGCAGAATCATTATATTTTGATTTAAAAAAAATAGGAGTTAGGGTTACTTTAATTAATCCTGGTTTTATTAAAACACCTTTAACTGATAAAAATACTTTTCCAATGCCTTTTTTAAAATCTTCTGAATTTGCTGCTGAAAAAATTTATCAAGGACTTGTAAATAGCAATAAATTTGAATTAATTTTTCCATTTCAATGGTTTTTAATTATGAAGTTACTGAGAATTTTACCATATAGATTATATTTTTACTTTGTTTCAAAATTTACAGGGCTTTAACTAATAATAATTAAAATAATTACAAAAATAGTAATATTTTCTTTCAATAATAAATTAAATATTTATGTTTGTTTTAAAATAATAATCTATTAAATTTATGAATAATTAATGAAAAAAAAATGCGAATTATTAAAAACTTTAAAACAATATGAAGAAGAACATCGAGATTTAGATGAAATAATTTACCAAATGCATAAAAATAAAACTATAAATCTTATGCAAGTAAAAAGATTAAAAAAAAGAAAATTGGCATTAAAAGATAAAATTGAAAAAATCAAAGATGAAATAGAACCCGATATTATTGCATAATCTATATAATGGTTCTAATTAACGAAATTAGGAATTTTATTATATATATTAGTAATTGAATATTTTATTTTTTTAATAATAGAAGTATTTTTTAATCTTTTAATAAGAAATTTCCTTGTATTTTCAGAATCCTTACTACCATCTTTTATCCAAAATAATAAAGAAGATGAATAGATTGGAGCTAATATCATTCTTTTTGTATAAAAATTGAAATCTGTAGATTTATCTCCGGTTAAATACCAAATATTATCAACTGTTTTATATAATGACGATATCCCTAATTTTAGATTTTGTGGTAAAGACAACGCTATAAGTGTTTTTCTTATCAATTCTTTGTTTCTATAATTTTTTTCAAATCTTTGAATTATTATTTCATAAATTTTTTCATGAGTTTTAAGATTATTTAAATTTAATTTTTTTGAATTAGTAATCATTTCAAGTTCATTTTTTTCTAAGTAAAATTTTAATAATTCTAAATATTTTCCTGAAAATAGTGAAGAGACATCTTGAGTTTTTATTTTAAAATCTTTTGCTATAGTTGAAAAAATGCCATCATTCCAACCTTCAAAAGGAACATGCTTAATAGCACAATTCAAAAATTTTAATTTTTTTTTATTTAATATATTTTTTTTCATTTTCTAAATTTGATCTAATTTCATCTGCAAATCCAAAAGATTTTTGATCTACTAGTTTTGAAGTATATAAGATTCCATCTAAATGATCGCACTCATGTTGGATTACTCTTGCATATAAGCCTTCAGCTGATTTTTTTATTAATTTTCCTTGAATATTATATCCCTTATATGTAATTTTTTTATATCTTCTTACTTTTCCAAGCATACCTGGTATTGATAAACATCCTTCCCAATCATCTTCAAATTCTTCTGTATCATTTTTATAAGAAGGATTAACCAAAACGGCAATATTAATTTTTTGTTCTTCATCATTTTCTAAAGATGGTGCTCTAAATATAATAATCCTTTTATTTACGTATATTTGTGGGGCTGCCAATCCCATTCCATCCGCATCAATTAGCGTGTGAGACATATCTATTACAAGACGTTTTAAATCATTTTGAGGCATTTTTTTGACTAATGTTGACTTCTTAAACAAAACAGGATGGCCAATTTTTGCTATTTTTAATATAGACATTATTCTTTCAGTAAATACAAGACATTTTATTTATAATATATTTCCAATTTTATTAATATAGCTGTTTTGAATAATTGCAAATTTTTATAAGATATGCTATTCGGGCTTCTTTTATTAGGAGAAAATATTGGCTTTAGAAGTAACTGTTAAAGATAATAATCTAGAACAAGCATTAAGAAATTTAAAAAAGAAAATGCAACGTGAGGGATTATATAGAGAAATGAAATTAAGAAAACATTACGAAAAACCCTCTGTTAAAAAAGCTAGGGAAAAAACTGAGTCAATTAGAAGATTTAAAAAACTACAAAGAAAAAATTCAAGGTAATTTTCTACTTATCTAATTCTTTAACTATGTTTTCACACATCTTTTTTGCATCACCAAATAACATAGTTGTATTATCTCTATAAAATAATTCATTATCAACTCCAGAATAACCTGTAGCTAATGATCTCTTGAGAAATAAAACTGTTTCTGATTTTTCAACATCTAATATTGGCATTCCATAAATAGGGCTTGTTTTATCATTTTTTGCAGCTGGATTTGTGACATCATTTGCTCCTATAACAAAAGTTACTTGAGTTGATGGAAAATCAGAATTAATTTCCTCTAATTCCAAAACATCATCATAAGATACATTTGCCTCTGCTAATAATACATTCATATGTCCCGGCATTCTTCCCGCTACTGGATGAATAGCATATCTTACAAGAATATTTTTTGATTTAAGATATTGGCACATTTCATTAAGTGCATGCTGGGCCTGAGCTACAGCCATACCGTATCCTGGAACTATTATTACGGACTCTGCATTTTTTAATATATAAGCTGCATCTACCGCATTTCCTTGTTTTACAGATTTATTTTCATCTTTATTATTATTGGTATTAGAATTTTCCCCTCCAAAGCCTCCTAAAATTACATTTACAATTGAACGATTCATTCCTTTGCTCATTATATAACTTAAAATTGCTCCAGAAGAACCTACAAGAGCGCCTGTTATAATTAATAAATTATTACCTAGTGTAAAACCTATTGCGCAAGCTGCCCAGCCAGAATAAGAGTTTAACATCGATATTACTACTGGCATATCAGCACCGCCAATGGGTATTACAACTAAAATACCAAAAATTATCGAAATAATTACTATAATCCAAAATGTTAAAGTTGTTTGTTTAAATACAAAAACAAAAATAAATAAAATTATAATCAAAAATAAAAGAGCGTTTATATAATGCTGAAATTTATAAGTTATAGGTTTTCCAGATACTATTCCTTGTAATTTACCAAATGCTAAAACTGAACCTGAAAAGGTAATAGCTCCAACAAATATTCCTATACCCATCTCTAGTATACTACTTCTATAAATATTTCCAAATTGTCCAATTCCAAATGCTTCGGGTTTAAAAAATGCTGCAGCTGCAACAAAGATTGCTGCTAAACCTACCAGACTATGAAAGGCTGCAACTAATTGAGGTAAAGCCGTCATTTTAATTTTTAATGCTATTATCGTACCAATTATTCCTCCAACTATAATTACTATTATAATTTCTGTATAATTTGATACTTCTTTCATCATTAGTGTTGTGATAATTGCAATTCCCATTCCTAAAATACCAAATATATTACCTTTTCTAGAAGTTTCAGGATGAGACAACCCTCTCAAAGAAAAAATAAAAAGAATTGATGCAATTAGGTATAGAAATGAAACAATATTTTCAGACATTTTTTATTTTTTATTTTTTTTAAACATGGATAACATCCGGTAAGTAACAATAAATCCTCCAAAGATATTTATTGAAGCCAAAAAAACTGCAATCAATCCAAATATTTTCGAGATATCATTTTCTAAAGTTCCGGACGCTAAAAGAGCTCCTATTATAATCACACTTGAAATCGCATTAGTAACTCCCATCAGTGGTGAATGTAAGGAAGGGGTAACAGACCAAACAACATAATAACCAACAAAACATGCTAACATAAAAACTGTTAAGCCTATCATGAATATATCGGAATTATGGGTTAATACATTTTCCATTACTTAAACTCCTCTAATTGTATATTTCCATCATGCGTTAAAACAACTGATTTTATTATTTCATCTTCCCAATCAATTTCAATTTTTTTACTTTCTTTGTTAATTATCAATGAAATAAAATTAAAAAGATTTTTCGCATATAAAGAAGATGCATCTTTGGCTACCCTACTAGGAACATTTGGATAACCAAGAATTTTAACATTATTATGAATTACTTTTTCGTTTAATTTACTTAATGGACAGTTACCTCCAGCCTCAACTGCTAGATCTATTATTACCGATCCTGGTTTCATTTTTTCAACCATTTCTTTAGTAATTAATATAGGAGCTGTTTTACCAGGTATTAAAGCTGTACATATAACAATATCTTGTTTTGCAATAGTTTCTTCTATCAAATTTGCTTGTTTTTTTTTATATTCCTCACTCATTTCTTTCGCATAACCCTTCGATGTTTCCGCTTCTTTTGTTTCTGAATCTTCAACCATTATAAATTTTGCACCTAAACTTTCAACTTGTTCTTTTGCTGCTGGTCGCACATCAGTAGCACACACAACTGAGCCCAAACGTTTTGCTGTTGCTATAGCTTGCAGACCTGCAACGCCTGCTCCTAGAACCATAATTTTTGCTGGATTAATTCTACCTGCTGCAGTCATCATCATAGGAAAAACTTTATTAAACTCGCCAGCAGCATCAATAATTGATCTATATCCAGCTAGATTTGCTTGTGATGACAAAACATCCATACTTTGTGATCGACTAATTCTAGGAACCAATTCCATTCCAATAGAAGTAATTTTAGATTCATTTAATAAATTAAAATGTTTTTTATTTTTATAAGGCTCTAAGATTCCAATTAAAATTTTTTTTGAATTAATTTTTTTAATATCGTCTAACAAAGGAAATTGAACTGTAAGTATTATATCAGAAGACTTCAAGCATTCTGCTCTATCGACTATTTTTGCTCCAGCTAATTTGTAATCAGTGTTTAGAAAGCCAGATTTAACACCTGCATCTTTTTCTATAAATACTTCAAATCCAATTTTAATTAATGATTCTGTACTTTCAGGAGTTGCGGCTACTCTGGATTCAAATTTTTCTGCTTCTTTTAGGACCGATAACTTCATAAAATCCTTATAATGATAGGTTTGCTTTTTTTAAAGTTTTTTGTTGAAGTAAATCAACATCTTTAATTGAAAAATCTTCAATTAAATTATTAAACATCTTATACCAATTTAATTCAGCTCTAAGGTGCATAAAAACTGACCCCAACCCTACAGCTGCTCTATCCATAAACACAAACTCTCTTGGTGGTTGGATACCACCCAATTTTCTTAATTCTTTATGAACTTCTGAAGCTACTCTGGCTCCATAAACTCCGCTTTCATTATCTTGTATTTTTTGAACTTTATCATGCATTAAGGGAGAATAAATAAACTCTGCCCATTTATTTAATACTTTTAGTTTTTCTTTATTTATATTTTTAAAACCCCATTGCTCATAAGCGTAAACTGCCTTTTCTAAATTGTTGAATTTTAATGCATTGTATAAATCTATCACTCCTTTAATAAATTTACTTCTAAAAAATCTCATACAACCAAAATCAAATAAATTAATAGATAAATCATCACAAACTGTATAATTTCCCAAATGTGGATCTCCATGAATTATTCCAAATTTATAAAATGGTAAATACCAAGATAAAAACATATTTTTTGCAATATTATTTCTTGTCTCTAAACTTTGGCTCCTAAAATCTAAAACATGTTTTCCTTTTAACCAACTCATAGTTAATAATCTTTTAGTACTTAGGTTTTCATAAACTTTTGGAATATGAACATATTTTTTTTTTAAAAAAATTGTTTTAAAAATAAGCATCGATTTTTTTTCTCTTATATAATCTAATTCTTCTATGAGTCTTTCGTTAACTTCTTTATAGATTTCCTCAGTTTTGATAGCTTTATTATAAGATTGATAAATTGAAAAAATAATATTTAATTGATTTAGATCTGCTTTAATAGCTGATTCCATATCTGGATATTGAAGTTTACAAGCTACAATATTTTTATTTTTTAATTTAGCTTTATGAACTTGACCTAAAGAAGCGGCTTTTGATGCTTCTTTGGAAAAAAATAAAAAATTTTTATCCCATTCTTTTCCTAATTCATTTGCCATTCTCCTCTTAACGAAATTCCATCCCATAGGTGGTGCATTACTTTGAAGTTCTGCTAATTCTTTTGAATATTCTTCTGGTAAAATATCAGGAATAGTTGCTGTTAATTGTGCAACCTTCATTAAGGGACCTTTTATTTTTCCTAATGCTGAAGTAAGTTTTTTTGCATGTTTAATATTATCAAATTGCATACCTAAATATTTTTCTCCAGCTATTTTTGAAGCTAATCCCCCCATAACTCCCCCAACACTAGCGTAACGTTTAATACGTTTTGATAATTTTGATTTTTCTTCTAGTTTAGACATTAATTATTTTCAATTTCTTCTAATTCATCAATTAAATTACTAATAATATTTAAACCTTTTTTCCAGAAATCATTATTTGAAGGATTAAGATTAAAAGGTTTTAATAATTCTCTATATTTTTTTGAACCCCCAGATCTAAGTAAGTTAATATATTTATCATCAAAACCATTAGGATTTTTTTCATAAACTGAATACAGAGTATTAACCAAGCAATCGCCAAATGCATATGCATAAACATAAAAAGGCGAATGAATAAAATGGGGTATATATGCCCAATAATATTTATATTCTTTTTCAAAATTTATATATGGGCCTAAACTTTCTGATTGAACTTTTATCCAAATTTTACATATTTCTTCTGTAGATAATTCAACTTCTTTTCTTTTATTATGAAGCTGTTTTTCAAATTCAAAGAAAGCTATTTGTCTAACTACCGTGTTTAGCATATCTTCTACCTTATTAGCTAATAATGCTTTTCTATTAATCAAATTTTTTTCTTTTAATAGCATATGTTTAAATGTTAGCATCTCTCCAAATACACTTGCAGTCTCAGCTAGAGTTAATGGTGTGGAAGAATTAAAATAACCTTGTTCTGCTGCAAGAAACTGATGAACTCCATGGCCAAGTTCATGAGCTAGAGTGGATATATCTCTTATTTTACCTTGATAATTTAATAATATAAATGGATGTAAATCTGGAACTGTTGAGGCAGAAAATGCTCCTGATTGTTTACCTTGTCTCACTTCTGCATCTATCCAAGATTTATCAAAAAAAAGTCTTACAATTTTTTCAATTTCAGAATTAAATGATCCATATGCTTCAATAACTATATCTCTAGCTTGATTCCATGAGTATGAACGATTTATTTGAAAAGGCAAAGGTGCATTTCTGTCCCAATACATTAATTTCTTTTTTTTAAACCATTTTGCCTTTAAATTATAATATCTGTGAGATAATTTTGGATAATAACTTTGTACTGTAAATGATAAATTTTCTACCACTTCATCTTCAACTACATTTGATAAATTCCTATTACTTATTGAATTTGGAAATTTTCTCCATCTGTCATTAATATTTTTATCTTTAGCAAGAGTGTTTGATATAATAGTAAATATATTAATGTTTCTTTCAAGAGTTAAACCAATAGATTTTGCAGTTTGTTTTCTTTTTTTTGGATCTTTGTCAGTCATATAATTAAAAATTTGTGTCGCTGATAATTCTTTTCCTCTAAATGGAAACTTTAAAGAAGCTATTGTTTCATCAAATAATCTAGACCACGACAAACTTGAGGTAATGTTTTTATCTCTCATTAATTTTTCTAAATCTTTATCTAATTGATAAGGTCTATATGACCTTAGAATTAGTAACCAATTCTTATATTTTAATAATTTTTTGTTTTTAAATAATTTTGTTAAATTATAATTGCTAATTAAATTAAGTTCTAAATTAAAAAAAACAATTGAAGATGAATAATTAGTAATTTTTTCCTGTATTTTTTGAAAAAAAATTTTATTTTTTTCATTATTCAAATTTTCTACAAATAATAAATGAGCATAAGAAATTATTTTACTCATTTTTTTATTTATTTCTTCAAATTCAGCTATAGCTTTATACAATTTTTTTGAATTTAAGTTTTTTATCTTGCCTTCATATTTTTTTTCAAAATTTAATGAACTTTTCTTAATATTTTCAAGATCTCTTATTATTTTTTTTGATTCAGGATTTTCATAAAAATCTTTCAGATTCCATCTAGGAATATTGCCTAATTTGTTACTGTTATTAAGATTTTTTTTAATAATCATTGTGTTTTATTCAAATTTGTATTCATTGAAAACATTATATTATTTGATATAGTTCTTATTACTTCTTTTTTAAAGGGCAAGGTTTAAGTGGTAAATTTTGAAAAATTTAATAGTTTAACATCTTTATATTTTGATCAAGCTAATAAACTTGGTTCAAAACCTCACTTATGGAGAAAAATAAATAACAAATACGACTATTTAACATGGAATGATACAAAAAATCACATAAATAATCTTTCCTCAAGTCTAATTAATCATGGAATACTTCCTGGGGATCGTGTTTTTGTATGCTGTGAAAATAGACCTGAATTTTTTATTTCTGATGTTGCTATAATGTCTTCAGGAGGAATAACAGTACCTGCTTATACTACTAATACATCATCTGATCATGAGTACATAATAAAACATAGTGGATGTAGAGCTGCAATTGTTTCAACTATGGAAATAGCAAAAAAAATTATTCCTTTTTTATCATCAACAAAATGTGAATTTATAATAATTATGGAAAAAAATGATGATAACAATAATGAAAGTTCAAATATATTTTCTTGGAATGATTTTATAAATAAAGGAAAAGAAAATATTGTAGATACATTAAAAATTTATTCTAAACAAAAAAGAACAGATACAGCTTGTATTATTTACACTTCTGGTACTGGAGGATTTCCAAAGGGAGTAATGTTAAGTCATGGAGCAATGTTACATAATTGTTTAGGTGCTGATAATTTACTAAAAGAAATTGTTGATGATCTCGAAGAGATAAGATTCTTATCCTGGTTACCTTTGTCTCATTCTTATGAACATACAGTTCAATTTTTATTTACTGGTTGGGGAGCTCAAACATACTACTCTGAAGGAGCTGACAAACTTTTAATTAATATGAGTGAAACAAAACCTCATATTATGTGCGCTGTGCCAAGATTTTATGATACTCTTTACTTAAAAATTAATACAGGATTAAAAACTCAAAGTTTTATAAAAAAAATGCTTTTTGCTGAAACACTTAAACTGGGCAAAAAAGTATACTTCAACGAAACTTTATCTAAGTTTGAATTATATAAAAATTCAATTTTATCTAAATTAGTGAGAAAGAAAGTTAAAGACAGATTTGGTGGTAGTATAAGGTGTCTAGTTTCTGGAGGAGCTGCTCTGAATTTTGAAGTTGGATTATATTTAAGTGCTTTAGGATTACCTTTATTACAAGGATATGGTCAAACTGAAACAGCTCCAGTTGTTAGCTCTAATCCAATATCAAAAATAAAAATTGATACAGTTGGATTGCCATTTACAGGAGTAGAAGTAAAAATAGCTGATGATGGTGAGATTCTTGTAAAAGGAGAAAATGTTATGAATGGTTACTGGAATGATCCAGAAGCAACATCAAAAACAATTGTTAATGGATGGGTTCATACAGGAGACATAGGTGAAATTGATGAAGAAGGTTATATTAAAATAACTGATAGAAAAAAAGATATAATAGTTAATGCAGGAGGAGATAATATTTCACCCTCTAGAATTCAAGAAAAGTTAGAAATACAAGAAGAAATTGCACAATCGATGGTCTATGGTGATTATAAAAATTATTTAGTGGCTATTATAGTTCCAAGTGAGGACTTTATAAAAAAATGGTGTAAAGAAAATAATAAAAGCGAAAGTTTAATTGAACTCTCTACTGATAAAAATTTTCATAATAAAATCTCTAAAGTTATTGATAAGGTTAATGAAAATTTATCTTTAATAGAAAAAGTTCGTAAATTCATAATCGCTAAAGAACCTTTTACAGTAGAAAACAGTATGATGACACCAACATTGAAAATTCGTCGCTTTAAGGTAATTGGAAATTATGGAGAAGAGCTAAAAGGTTTATACTAAAAAAAATTTCAATATTTTTTCAGATTTTTGATATTTGTTTATACTATTTTTGGAATTTTGATTTCCATAAATCATAAGGCATACCGTAAATCTCTTCCTTTGCCTTATTATAATCAATATCTATTTTCATTTCTTCGCAAGCCTCAAGATACCATTTAGACAAACAATTTCTGCAAAAACCCGCTAGATTCATTATATCTATATTTTGAACGTCTGTTCTAGTTTGAAAATGCTCAATTAATCGTTCCATCATTTTAGCATATATCTCTTTTTTTTCATCTTTCATTTTTTTTTAATTACTCCTTTCGTGTTATGTCTGTATAGTATATTAGTTATATTTCATAATGAAGCGAAATCGCAAGTCAAAAATTCTTTCAACATTAGGTCCCGCTACTTCCAATAAAAAAATTATTAAAGACTTATTTGTTTCAGGAGCGGATATTTTTCGGCTCAATTTTTCTCATGGATCTACAGAAGAACACAGAAAAAATTATAATTTAATCAGAGAAGTTGAAAAAGAAATAGGTAGACCAATATGCATCATTGCAGATCTTCAAGGACCTAAGTTAAGAATTGGAGAATTTAAAAATAATGAAGTTGAAATAAAAAAAGGTAATGAATTTCAATTGGATTTAAATAAAAATCTTGGAGATGAAAATAGAGTTTATTTCCCTCATCCTGAAGTTTATCAAAGCTTAACTCCAAATTCTATTATTTTAATAAACGATGGGAAAATTCGTTTACAAGTTATAGAGCAAACAAAAGATTTTCTAAAAACGGAAATTTTGAATGATAGTATTATATCCAATAACAAGGGTGTAAATATTCCCGATGTAGAATTGCCACTTGCTTCAATAACCTCAAAAGACAAAGCTGATTTACAAAAAGCATTAGATATGGGAGTTGATTGGATAGCGTTATCATTTGTTCAAACACATTATGATGTTGAAGAATTAAAAAAAATAGTTCAGGAAAAAAGTCTTATCATGGCAAAAATAGAAAAACCCTCAGCTTTAAAAAACCTAGATAATATTCTTAAGGTAAGTGATGGAATAATGATAGCTAGAGGAGATCTTGGTGTAGAAATATCTCCTGAAAAAATTCCTTCAATACAAAAAAATATTGTTAGAAAAGCAAGACAAGCTGGTAAACCTGTTGTTGTTGCAACGCAAATGTTAGAAAGTATGATAAATAATCCAACTCCAACAAGAGCTGAATCTTCTGATGTAGCGACAGCTATTTATGATGGTGCTGACACAGTAATGCTATCAGCTGAAACGGCAATTGGAAAATATCCCTTAGAATCGGTCTCAATAATGAATAGAATTATTGAAAGTGTAGAAAACGATGATGCTAATTATTTAAATGAAATCCAAATGCAAAATAGACATGATAAATCATCTACAGATGCGATAATTGCTGCTGCTGATACTATTTCTAGAAATGCTCAAGCTGCAGTCATTGTAACTTTTTCTGTTAGCGGTGGCACGACATTTAGAATGGCCAGAGAAAGATGTCCTGTTAGAGTTGTGGCAATTTCTCCATCTATTCGAACTGCAAGAAAATTATGTATAGTATGGGGTATACATTCTTGTGTTGGGGATGATGCTCAAAATACAAAAGAAATGGTTAGCAATGCTTGTAAAATAATAAAAGAAGAAGGTTTAGCAAAAGTAGGAGATAGTATTGTTATCACTGCAGGAGTTCCATTTGGTAATGCCGGAAGTACAAATTTATTAAGAATTGCAAAAATTATTGCTGATTAAAATTTAGTCAAGTGTTTCACAAGCTCTTATGATTCGTTCACATGCATCTTTTAGAATATCAATAGAGATTGCATAAGATATACGAAAATATGGAGATAATCCAAATGCTTCTCCATGTACACCTGCCACTCCTTCACTTTCTAATAAAAAAGTCATGAAATCTTCATCGTTTTCAATTATTTTACCTTTAGGGCTTTTTTTACCTATACAACCTTCACAACTTGGATATACATAAAATGCACCTGGTGGAGTTGAACATGTGATTCCTTTAGCTGTATTTAACATCTTTACAACCAAGTCACGTCTTTCTTTAAAAGCCAAATTGTGTTTTATTATAAAATCTTGGTTACCATTTAAAGCTTCAGTTGCTGCTGCCATACTAATTGATGAAGTTGAGGTAGTACTTTGTGATTGTATTTTATTCATTCCTGAAACTATTTCCTTTGGTCCTCCGGCATAACCAAGTCTCCATCCTGTCATACAGTAAGATTTAGAAACTCCATTTAATGTCAGTGTTCTATTTTTTAACTCTGGTTCAACTTCAGCAATTGTATGGAATTTTTGATTTTCATATAATATTTTTTCATAAATATCATCTGTAAGTATCATTACATTTGGATATTTTAATAAAACATTGGCTATTTCTTTTAATTCTTCATAGGTATAGATTGATCCTGTTGGATTACTCGGACTATTAATCATAAACCATTTTGTTTTAGAATTTATACTTTTATCTAGTTGTTCGCTAGTTATTTTAAATTGATTTTTTTCTGAACATTTAACAATTATTGGTATTCCGTCTGCCAGTAAAGTTATATCTGGATAACTAACCCAATATGGTGCAGGAATTATTACCTCATCACCCTCATTTAATGTCGCCATCATAGCATTATATATTATATGTTTACCGCCTACTCCTACAGTAATTTCATCTGCACTATAAATTAAATTATTATCTCTCTCGAACTTGTTTATAATTGCTTTTTGAAGTTCTGGCGTTCCTTTACCGGGCACATATCTGGTTTGCCCGCCTTTCATTGCTTTTATTGCAGCATCTTGAATATTTTTAGGTGTATCAAAATCTGGCTCACCAGCTGCTAGAACTAAAACATCTTTTCCCTCTGCTTTAAGAGCATTTGCTTTTATATTTACAGCAACAGTTAGAGAAGGTTTAATTTTTTTTAATCTTTTTGATAACATATCATTTATTTTTTAAGAATATTGATTAACAATTAGACTTACACATGTCATCAAAAGAAATAAAGCAAATATTTTTTTTAATGTTTTTCTGTTTAATTTTTTTGATATTTTTGCACCTAGGGGAGCAATTAATACACTAGTTATTGAGATCGTTATAATAATTTGTAAATTTATATATCCCAGAGAATAGGGAGGTAAATTATTTATTTGCATACCTGTTATAATATAAGTAATTAGTCCAGGTAGAGCTATGAAAAAGCCAATACTAGCTGAAGTTCCTACGGCTTTATGCATATTTTTTCCAAATGCCGATAAAATAGGTACGCTAAAACTTCCTCCGCCAATTCCAATAATAGCTGATAAGCATCCAATAAAAAAACTTATGGTATTATTTAATAATGTGTTTTTAGGTAATTCTCTAGAAAAAAATATATTTTTATCTAATAACATATTTATAGCAACAACACTTGCTAATATAACAAAAATAATAATTAATATATCTCCGCTTATTGAGCTAGCAAATATAGCGCCTACTATAGAACCTAATACAACTCCTATTACCCATTTTTTCAAAACTTTGATTTCAACATTATCGAGTTTGAGATGAGTATATATTGATGACATAGATGTTAAAAGAATGACACCAAGTGAAGAAGCAATAGATACATGCATTATAATATCAGTAGAATATCCATATTGCTTTAAGAGATAAAAAACAACAGGGACAATAATAATGCCTCCTCCAACACCTAATAAACCTGCGAGTAATCCAGAAAATATACCTGTGATTAACAGAGGAATTAAAAAATGTAAAAAATCTAAATGCATTCCGATTGCTATAAGTAAACTAATGTGAGATAATTTAAAATTAAAAAAAATAAATATAATATGACTCATATTCATTGGTTAGGTGCAGGTTTGTCTTCAATTCCAGGTATACGAAGATTGGCTTCTAAAAAAAACAGCATCACAGTTTGGAATAGAACGCTAGAAAAAGCTGAAAAAAGTATAAATCATGTAAATTTAGAAACTGCTAAAGCAAAAAAATTAGATTTTGCATTATTAGAAAAAGAAGTTCAAGAAGGTGATATTATAGTATCACAATTATCTGCAAATATGCACTCAGAAGTTGCTAAACTGTGTCTAAAAAAAAATACACATTTTGCAACTACAAGTTATCTTTCTAACGAAATAAAAAACTTGAATAATGAAGCAAAATCAAAAGGACTTGTATTTATTAATGAAATAGGATTAGACCCTGGTATTGATCATTTCTTTACACACCTATTAGTTAATGATTTAAATAATCAAAATTTATCAAATATTAATGTAAGTTATAAATCTTACTGTGGAGGCGTACCTGCTGAAGCTAATGATTTTAAATATAAATTTAGTTGGTCACCGGTAGGTGTTATTAAAGCTTTAAATAATACTGCAATATTTGTGCAAGATTTTAATGAAAAAAAAATATCAAAACCATATGAAAACATTTCAAATTATGAAATCTTTAATGAAATGTTTGAGGCATACCCAAATCGAAATTCAATACCTTACATAAAAGAATATTTATTTCCTGAATCGTGGAAAATTAAAGAATTTGTACGTGGTACTTTAAGATTAAATGGTTGGTCTAATGCATGGAACGAAATATTTCTAATGTTAAACACATCTTCCAATAATTTAGAAAAAAAGATTGTTGAAAAAGGCAATGAACTTTGGGCAAAATATAAATATCAACAAAATGAAAAAGATAGGGTTGTTCTTTGGGTTAATCTTGAAGCAGAAAAAGAAGGTAAAATAATTTGGTCAGGAACATATCATTTGGATGAAAAAGGATCTGGGGAGAACACTGCAATGGCGAAATTAGTTTCTATTACTTTAAGTTCAGTGCTCGATTTAATGATAGAAAATCGTTTAAAACCAGGAGTGCAAGCTGCACCTCATAGTAAGGATATTATAAATTATATTTTCAAAGTGTTGTCTGATTATTCGATAAAAATAAATCATCAATAATTAATAATTATTTTAGATAATGGTTACAATTTCAATAATTAGAGAATTTAGAAGAGATGAAAGAAGAACTCCTTTATCTCCTAATCATATAAAAATCTTAAAAGAACATTATCCAGATCTCCAAATTTTGGTTCAACCTTCAAAAATAAGATGTTTTAATGATAAAAAATATGAACAAAACGGAGCTTTGATTCAAGAAGATATTTCAAAATCAGATTTAATTTTAGGAGTTAAAGAAATAGAGCCTAATTTATTAATTCAATCAAAAAGCTATATGTTTTTCTCACACACTAGTAAGATTCAAGCAGATAATTCTGCAGCCGCTCAAGGAACTCCTGGCATGGACAAAAAAGAACTGCTTAAAAAAATACTAATGAAAAAAATTACATTAATTGATTATGAAAACATACGTGATAATCTAAGTCGTCGCTATCTTGGTTTTGGTCGTTTTGCTGGAATTGTTGGGTGTTACAATTCACTTAATTTATATCTACAAACTATGAATCAAAAACCAATGCCACGTGCTCATGAATTAGATTCTTATAAAAAATTAAAAGAAAATATTAGTGAAAGAAATTTTGGAAATGCTAGAATTATTATTACAGGTGATGGAAGAGTAGCAAGAGGATCATTAGAATTCTTAGAATTTGCAAATATTAAAAAGGTATCACCAGAAGAGTATTTGCAAAATAATAATTCCTCAGCTATTTTTTGCAACCTTCCAACTTCCGCATATGTTTCCAATAAGAATGGAAGGGATTTTAATTTGCAACATTTTATTAAATCCCCTGAGACTTATATTTCAGTACTTGATAAATATATGCATAGTGCAAATATGCTTATCAGTTCTCATTATTGGGATCCTAAATCTCCACGCTTACTTGAAAAAAATGATATTAAAAAATATAATTATTTAAAAGTCATAGGGGATATTACTTGTGATGTGAATGGCTCTATTCCTACTACTACTAGACCTACTACAATTATTGATCCTTATTATTATGTTGATCGAATTACACTTAAAGAAGTTGAACAACACAATGAAGCTCTTGCTGTAATGGCTGTTGATAATTTGCCTTCCGAGCTTCCAAAAGATTCAAGTGAAGAGTTTGGAAACGGTATTATAAACGAAGTGCTTCCTTATATTTTTAAAAAAGATGATGGAAGAATTAATAGAGCAACAATTACTGAAAACGGAAAGTTTTGTTCTTCCTATAAATACTTAAACGACTATATTAATAAATAATGATAAATTCATTAATCAAAGAAAATTATAACTCCGTAGATAATTCTCAAGTTTTTAAAATAGTAAGTCCTTATACGTCTAATGGAGATCAGCCTGAAGCTATAAAAAAATTAGTTAAAGGATTAAATAATGGTGAAAAAGAGCAAGTCCTTCTTGGTGTTACGGGTTCTGGAAAAACATTCACAATGGCTAAAGTTATAGAATCTGTTCAGAGACCTACCTTAATTATGGCCCCCAATAAAACTTTAGCAGCTCAATTATATGGGGAGATGAAAAGTTTGTTTCCAAATAATGCAATAGAATATTTTGTTAGTTATTATGATTATTATACTCCAGAAGCTTATGTACCAAGGTCAGATACTTATATTGAAAAGGAATCATCAATTAATGAACAAATAGATAGGTTAAGACATTCTGCCACAAGATCATTAGTAGAAAGACCTGATACTATTATAGTAGCTTCAGTTTCATGTATCTATGGAATTGGTCCGGTAGAATCATATTCAAAAATGTCTTTTGAACTAAAGAAAGGACAAAAAATTGATCGAATTAATATTATGAAAAATCTTGTTATTCAGCAATATAAAAGACGCGATATGGATTTTAAAAGAGGAAGCTTTAGGGTTAGAGGAGATATTCTTGAGATTTTTCCTTCTCATTATGAAGATAAATCTTGGAGAATATCTTTATTTGGAAATGAAATTGAAAATATTACAGAAAATGATCCTTTGACTGGAGTAAAAATTCAAGAACTAGAAAATATTAAAATTTTTTCTAACTCACATTACGTAACTCCAAAACCAACATTGCAAAAGGCTATTACAAAAATAAGAGATGAATTAAAATTTCAATTAAAGATTTTTGAAAGAGAAAATAAATTATTAGAAAAACAAAGATTGGAGGAAAGAACAAGGTTTGATCTTGAAATGATTGAAACCACAGGATCTTGTTCAGGAATAGAGAATTATTCAAGATATTTATCGGGAAGAAAAGAAGGAGAGCCTCCGCCAACTCTATATGAGTATATGCCAGAAAATTCTCTTTTAATAATTGATGAAAGCCACTTAACATGTAGTCAAATATCAGGAATGTATAAAGGAGATTATTCAAGAAAATCTACTTTATCTAAATATGGTTTTAGATTACCTTCGTGTCTAGATAATAGACCTTTAAAAAGGGAAGAATGGGACGCTATGAGACCTCAAACTATCTTTGTAAGTGCAACTCCAGGTGAATATGAATTAAAAAAAACGGGAGGAGTCTTTGTTGAACAAGTAATAAGACCAACAGGTTTAATTGATCCTATTTGTGAAGTAAAGTCTACAGAAAACCAAATTGATAATTTAATCGATGAATGTAAAAAACGAATATCAAATAATTACAGAATACTTATAACTACATTAACTAAAAAAATGGCAGAAAACTTAACTGAATATATGCATGAATCAGGTCTTAAAGTTAGGTATCTTCATTCAGATATTGACACAATAGAAAGAATTGGAATTATTAGAGATCTACGATTAGGTGTTTTTGATATTTTAATTGGAATTAATCTTTTACGAGAAGGTTTAGATATCCCAGAATGTGCTCTAGTAGCAATACTTGATGCAGATAAAGAAGGTTATCTTAGATCAAAAACAAGTCTTGTGCAGACTATAGGAAGAGCAGCAAGAAATATTGACAGCAAAGTCATCTTGTATGCTGATAAAATTACCTCAAGCATGAAAGCAGCTTTAGAAGAAACAAACAGAAGGAGAGAAAAACAACTTTATTACAATAAAATAAATAATATTACCCCTGAAAGTGTTAAAAAAAATATTAATGAAATTATAGAAAGTGTGACAGAACAAGACCACGTTACAGTCGAAATTAATGAAACAAAACAATTAGTAGGAAAAGATTTAAATGATTTTTTAAATAAACTTGAAAAAAAAATGTTAGATTGTGCAGCTAAACTCGATTTTGAAACTGCAGCTAAACTAAGAGATGAAATTAATCGGCTAAAAGCAAAACAAATTGGAATTAAAGAAGGTTTCTCAAAAAAAATAAAATTTAAAGAATTAAATGTCTGAGTATATAAATTTTAAAGAAAATAATAATACCGGGATTATAACTTTAAATAGGCCTAAATCACTAAATGCATTAAGTTTAGAAATGTGCATAGATTTTAAAAAAATTTTAGATGAATGTAAAAATAATAATATTGAGGGTATTATTGTTAAAGGAGAAGGAAAAGCTTTTTGTGCAGGTGGAGATATTAAAAAAATTTGTTTATCTGATAAAAATTCTGAATTAAAAAAAAAATTTTTTAAATATGAGTATGAATTAAATGAATGTATTTATTCATTTGCAAAACCATATTTATCCATATGGAATGGAATAGTTATGGGAGGTGGGGTTGGAATTTCTATTTATGGTAATTATCGAGTTGCAACAAATAATACAAAATTTGCTATGCCTGAATCGACAATAGGTTTCTTTCCCGATGTAGGTACTAGTTATATTTTATCTAGAATGAAAAAATCAATGGGGTTATATTTAGGTCTTACTGGACATATATTAAACTCTGAAGAAACAGCATATTTTGGCTTATCAAATTATTACGTTAATAGTGAAAATTTAGAAAAATTAGAAGATTATTTTATTAAAAATAAATTTATTGATAGCGCTGCAAATGATAAATTACCGAGTTCTAATAGTGAAATAATTAATAATCAAGACACTATAAATATTCATTTTCATTCAATGAATATTGAAAAGATATTAAACAGTCTTAAATCCGATAAATCTGATTTTTCAAAGAAAACATTAGAAAATCTTAACAAAAAATGTCCTACTAGCTTAGCTCTAACGTGTGAACTATTTAGAAGAGCGAAAAAAGAAACATTTAAAAATTGTTTACATATAGATTATCATTTAAGTCAAATTATGACAAATAGAAATGATTTTATTAATGGTGTAACAGAGGTGCTAATTAATAAAACTCATAAACAAATATGGGAACCAAATTCTTATGATAATATACAAAATATAATTAATGATTTTTTTATTAATATATCGACAAAAAAACTAAATATAGGTAATTAAAAGAATGGAAAAAAAATTACCTACAAGTTCACGTGTAATAGTTATAGGAGGAGGAGTTGCAGGATGTTCTGTTGCTTATCATTTAGCTAAAAGTGGATGGAAAGATGTGACTGTATTAGAGAGAGACCAGCTTACATCAGGTTCAACTTGGCACGCTGCAGGTCTGATTGGGCAACTAGGTGCATCAGCAAGCATAACAAAGTTAAGAAAATATTCATTAGATCTCTATAAAAAATTAGAAAAAATAACTGGTCAATCAACTGGTTTAAAACAAAATGGATCTATTACTGTTGCGACAAATAATGACAGAATGGAGGAGCTATTGAGACAAGCAACTACTGCCCAACTATTTGGAGTGGAAGTAGAGATTTTAGAAAAAAATAAAATTAAAAAACATTATCCAATAATTAATGATAAAGATTTAGTTGGTGCTGTTCGTATGCCTCTTGATGGACAAGCTAATCCAATTGATGTTACTCAAGCTTTAGCAAAAGCTGCAAGAATGGAAGGAGCAAAGATTATAGAGCGCACACCAGTTAAAAAAATATTAATTAAAAATAATTCAATAGAAGGAGTTGAGACTGAAGAAGGAATAATTAAATGCGAATATATAGTATTAGCAGCTGGAATGTGGTCAAGACAAATAGGAAAATCTATTAATATTAACGTTCCACTTTATCCTGATGAACACTTTTATATTTTAACTGAACCTATTGATAATTTAACAAAAGATTTGCCTGTATTAAGAGATTATAACAATTGTTTATATATAAAAGAAGATGCAGGAAAATTACTAGTAGGATTATTTGAACCAAATGCTAAACCGGCATTTACAAAAGATAATTTAGTTCCTGAGGATTTTTCTTTTGGAACATTTCCTGATGATTGGGATCACTTTGAACCTTATATGATGTCTGCAATAAAAAGAATACCTGTATTAGAAAATGCTGGAATACGTCAGTTTCTATGCGGTCCTGAGTCTTTTACTCCAGATAATAATTATATGCTTGGTGAAATTCCTGAAATAAATAATTTTTTTGTTTGTTGTGGATTTAATTCCATCGGAATTGTAAGCGCAGGAGGTGCGGGAAAGATTACTGCAGAGTGGATAATTAATGGCGGTATTCAAGAAGACTTGTTTAGTTTAGATGTATCTCGCTTTGAACCATGGCAATCAGAAATAAAATATCTTTTAGAACGTTCAACCGAAACTTTAGGAAATTTATATGCGATGCATTGGCCATATAAACAATTTAAAACTGCAAGAAATATAAAATTATTACCGTATCATAATGAGTTGAAAAAAGAAGGTGCATGTTTTGGAATTGGCGCGGGATATGAAAGACCTTTATGGTATGCTAATAATAATGAAAAGGCAGAAGATAATTATAGTTATGGTTATCAAAGCTGGTATCCTGCAGCAGAACGTGAATCAAAATCCACAAGACAAAATGTTTCTTTATTTGAATTAACGCCATTTGCAAAATTTGAAATAAAAGGAAAAAATTCACACAAAGCATTACAATACATTTGTTCAAATAATATTTCAAATATTATAGGCAAAACAACATATACACAAATGTTGAATAAATATGGAGGCATTGAGGCAGATTTAAGTATTACATGTTTAGATGAAGAAAAGTTTTTAATCACAACTGGTTCAGCTGTCAGATATCATGATAAACATTGGATAGAAAAGAATATAAGTTCGATTTCTGATTTAGAGCTTAAAGATGTTACTGAAAAATATGCTGTTATTGGAATAATGGGACCTCAATCAAGATCCTTATTAACATCTCTTTCTTCAGAAAACTTTGAAACTTCTAATTTTCCTTTTGGAACTGGAAAATATATTTTTATCAATGATAAAAAGATTTGGGCGCAGAGACTTTCGTTTGTAGGAGAGCTTGGTTGGGAGCTATTTATTCCTACAGAGTATGCTTTAGAGGTTTATAAAAACATTGTAACCAAAGGAAATAATTTCAAACTAAAACACTGTGGTACACATACTATGGACATATTAAGAATGGAAAAGGGATATTTACACTGGGGCCACGATATATCGCCTGAAGAAAACCCCTATGAAGTTGGTCTAAATATATTTGTGTCACTAAAAAAATCTGAAAATTTTATTGGAAGAGAAAAAATGGAATCTGTTCTAAAAGAGGGTTGTTCAAAAAGACTTGTTTACTTAACTTTAGAAAAGCAAAATAACCCAGGAAATCCTTTATTACTTCATGAAGAGCCTATTTATATGGATAATAAAATTGTTGGAAAAACATCTTCAGGTCAATATTCTTTTAATTATAATAAAAGTATATCAATGGGTCATGTTAGACTAAATGAAAACTTTAAATTAAATGATATTAAGAATAACCAATTTGAAATTGAAGTTGCCAAAAAAAGATATGAAGCAAAAATAAATTTACAACCCCTTCATGATCCAAAAAATATTCTCATTAAAAAATAAAATATTAGCAGTTTTATTAATTGTTCTTATATCAGCTATAATTTATATAATTTCAATCGATAAGTATAATCAAGATTTTTTTCTTAAAACTATTGAAAATAAATTAAATTTAGAAATAAATAATAAAGGATCTTATAATATAAATTTTTTTCCAAAATTTCATTTGATTCAAAAAGATTTGGAAATTTTTAAAAAATTTAATAATTATTCTATTGTATCAAGAAATATAGATATTGATATAGTAAAAAAATATTTTAATTGGAATAAAACTTTTTTTCAAATAAATTCATTATCAACTGTTGTTAAAGGAATAACTATAAGAAATATTAAAGTTAATGGTTTTGATAAAAATTCTGAAATTAAAATAAATGAATTTTTTTCAGATATAAACGAAGGAAAATTATTTTTAAAAGGAAATATAAAATATAATAAAAATAAAGAAATAAATTTAGAAGGAAATTTCGAAAATATATCATTTACAAGATTATTAAATCAATCAGGTAAAATTAAATGGAAAAGACTTAATATAAAATTAAAATCTGAATTTAAAATTAAAACTAATGGTTTAAATGATGATGAATTAATAAAAAATCTTAATGGGAACTTTCCTGTTAAAGGTTTATTTTATATTAATGCAACACAGGAAGAGAGATTTGGTACAGCTCTATTAAATGCTCTTGCTTCAAAAATAGAAGGATTATCAAGTATCAGCAAATCGTTAGACTTTCTATTTACAAACTACGCTGATGTTCCATCTATTATTGAAGGAAAAATTATAATTGAAAATGGAATTGTAAAAACCAAAAAACTATTTATTACGAATAATAATGCAGAAATGTCTGTAGATTTAATATATGATATTATAGAAGACAATATAAATGGAACGTTATTCTTTTATGATAACGACAAAATATATTTAAAAGCTAAATTAGAAGGAAGCATTAAAAATCCAAAAATACTTGTTGGTGGAAAACC
>CEUZ01132748.1_pt1 | contig 34435 bp, 33 predicted proteins | sample 361511 | NCBI WGS metagenome assembly CEUZ01 (sample SAMEA2622822, study PRJEB7988) | marine metagenome | biome: marine biome (ENVO:00000447); feature: surface water layer (ENVO:00002042); material: "saline water (ENVO:00002010), including plankton (ENVO:xxxxxxxx)" | depth 5 m | reverse complement strand
CACTCATTAATTTTTACATCGATCCAAGTTTGAGCTAGTAAAGATCCAATTATAAAAGCAAATCCTCCCCAAGCCCATAAACGCCATTTTCTACTTAAGAAAAAACTTTTTAACATATATTATCTTTTTAAAAAATTATCGGAGTAAGATTTTTTTATAATTTTCCTTTTTTGAGGTTCAACTACATAATAATTTATATTATTTTTTTTTGCGTAATTTATAGCTTGATCTTTTGTTAAAAATTCTAATTTTACTTCTGACATAGTATCTTTGGAAGTTTCCCATCCCATTAACGGATTAATACCTTTTCCCGTTGTGTCAAACTCAAGCAACCAAGATTTTGTATTTTTTTTACCTGACTGCATTGCAGTTTTAGTTGGTTTATATATTCTTGCTTTTCTCATAAATTTATGGTCGGGGCGGCAGGATTTGAACCTGCGACCCTCTGGTCCCAAACCAGATGCGCTACCAGACTGCGCTACGCCCCGAGCGATTGATTTTATAAGTTATATAATGCTTATTTGCAAATTTTTTAAAAAACATTTTTTGTTAAATAAAAGTTATTTTACTAATAATTATTACTTTTAATATTTATACTTTGGAATTTTATCAGCAAATCCTGTTATTGCTATAGTGTATCTAGAAGTAATACCTGAATTAGTTGCTAAATGGTAACGATCTGAATCCCATGAATATACATCTCCTCTTTTCCAATGTGAAATTACTTCGTTTCCTACCTGTAAAAAATGACCCCATTGCCATGGATCTACAAATATCAATATTCTCATTACAGTTTTAAAATTATTTTTAGGATCTAAATTTTTTTTTAAAATACCTTGATATGTATCGTGATGCCAAGGATTAGTGGATCCTGGTGGATTCATATTTACTGCAAGATATGCATTTCTTAATTTAGATAATGATATAAGTTTTTTACACCATAAAGGCATAGATTTATTTTCATAAAAATATTTTTGTTTAAATAAAGTATTTGAAGCATTATATCCTGCCTGTATATTATCCATTTTATTCCAAGCAACATCAGTTTTTTCATAAGCTCTATTTAGCAAATCTTTTTTAAATAATTGAACCGCTGGGATTAAAGAAGTTTTTTCAACACTTTTTTTTGCTCCATTAACTACATCTCTGGTAAGTCTTATTCTTCCTAAATACTTAGCATCCTTTGATTTTATTTCAGGATTAAAATGCCACGTGCCTGATCTTTTTTTCTTTGACATTAAACTTTTATAATTTTTTATTTTTTTATACATAAAAATTTTATTTTTTTTGTTTAGCTTTAATTTTAGCCTTTAATTTGAACTTTTCTTGTTTTGACTCGATAACATAAAAAGGTCTCAAAATAAATAAAGAAATTTTATTTTCTAAACAAAATGAGCTTAGAATTAATTCATTAATAAATTTATTTGTTCCATTTAATCTTTTATTATAATTTTTGTGAAATAAAGGATTTATAGATAAATTTTTTCTCTTTTTATTACTTATAGTTTCTATTTTTATTTTATTTTTTTTATTACTAGTTAAAAAGTTTTTTATTTTGTTAGCAATATTATTTCTTTCAGAAAAATCATTAACGTCTTTTAAAGCATAGACAGAACCTGAAGATGTAAAAGTAATTGATTTTAATTTTTTGCAATATTTTAATAAATTTATTATCATAAGTGTATCTTTTTCGATAGTGGAGTAACTTCTAATCGCTTTAATATGATAAGGATTTCTTGTAACTGCTAAATGCACTAAATGTTCAAATGTAAATTTTTTAAATAATTTAGAAATATGTTTTTTGTTTAACAAATCTAAACAAACCACTTTTTTATCAATGATTTTAAATTTTTTTGATCTTTGGGTAACAATTACCCTAAGACTTTTATTTTTTAAATGATCAATAAGAGATCTGCCAATTTTACCTTTTGATCCAGTAATTAATATCATAAATAAATAATTGCACTATTTAATTTAAAAGGTCAATTCTTACTTGGAAAAACACCCCCTAAATAAAGATTTTTGTCAATTACCACGAAAGTTTGTATTGTATGAAAAATATATATTTTTTTGTAAATATAGATTAAATGTCAAAATTTAAAATATAAACTACATATGATATCTTTAATAAATAAAATTAAAAGTCTTTTAAAACTTATTTCAAATTACAGAAAGATTAAAACTAAAAAAAATCTTTTGTTTTTTGTATATATTAATCCACTTGTTTACTTTTTTTTAGCAATTTTCGCTAAAATCATAATAAGGATAAAAAATAGAAAACTTACAAACTTCTTTTTAGAAAAAAAAATTTTTATTTCAATAATTAGATTGTTAACAATAAAAGAAAAAATTTATATTTCGAACACTTTAAAATCCTATAATACAATTAACTCAGTTGCTGATCACAAAAACAATATATCTGATAAAATTGAAGATCTTAAAATTAATGGATATTGTAGTCTTGGTAAGTTATTTTCTGACCAAGAATGTGATGATTTTATTAAAAGCTTAGATAATAAAATTTGTTTTAATAATCAAACAGTTTTGCAAAGTGATGGAAAAGAAATCAACTTTAAATTAAATAATGATAAATACTTAGGCTCCATATCTAATTATTTTTGTTTTCTTCCAAATATTGTTTTAAATTTTCCTCCTGTTAAAAAATTACTTAACGATAAAAAACTTAAAACCATTATTGATGATTATTTAAATTTTAAATCTGATATTTACCATTGTATTACATTTTACAATCCTATTAGTAATTTTTCACATTACGTTCAAAATCCACATCGTGATTTTGACGATTGGAAACATATACAATTAACTATTTACTGGAATGAAATTAATGAAAAAAATGGTGCTATGACCTTCTATAAAAAATCTCATAATTCTAACTATGATAAAAAAAATAAAGTTGAACTTAATGGTGCTAAAGGAGAAGTTTTTTTAATAGATACCTACGGAATGCATTCTGCTAATAATGTTACAGTGGGATCTAGATTTATAACATTTATAAGATTTGCAAAATATATTAACAAATTAAACGTGGTAGACGGTTTTCTTTCTACACCTACAAAAGATGAGATAGGTTTTATAAATTATGAATAAAAATGAATTAAACTTGAATGATTTAAAAATAAATTATTTTAATTTTTTTGAAAATAAAAAATTATACGATGAATTAATGGGTGAAGTTCTATTTGGTTTTAATGAGATTAATGATTTTATAAGTAATAATAAAATTAAATCTATATTAGAGGTGGGTTCGGGTCCAGGAATACTTTTATGTGAGCTTAAGAAAATTTATCCTAATATTAAAATGACTGGATTAGAACCTTTAACAAGTGGTTATAGCAGATATAAAAATATTATTTCTCAAGTAAAGGAAAAAGGGAAAAATATTAATGAATTAAATTTTGTTAATAACAAATTAGAAGATTTTAATACTAAAGAAAAATTTGATTTAATATTTTCTATAAATGTTTTAGAGCATGTAAGTGACTGGGAAAGATATATAGAAAATACTAAAAATTTACTTAACGAAAATGGTTTAAATGTTATTTTGTGCCCTAACTATGATTTTCCATATGAATCTCATTACGTCATTCCCATTATAATAAATAAAAAAATTACAAAATTCCTTTTTAAAAAACGTATTGATAAACACGACAAAGAGAATAATTTATACAATCATTGGGAAAATATTAATTTTGTTAGCAAAAAGAAAATTAATAATTATTTAAAGAAAAAAAACTATAATTTTTATTTTGATGATAAAATTAAAAATAGATTGTTCGATAGAATTGCTACAGATATAGAATTAAAAAAAAAACAAGGCTTAGCTGGTAATTTAGCTATTTTTTCAAAATATCTTTATTTAGATAAATTGCTTTTTGATTTTCTTAGAATCCCATTTCCTTTTATGAAAATAATAATTAAAAATTAATACTTATATTCTACACCAACTTTATTACACCCGGCGCAAATTGGTATTGGCAATCTACCCTTGGTTTTATGTGTTATTCTCATATTAACAATCTTTTCCCCATTCCACGTTTCAATTATGCTATTTGTAGGTTTTAAAACTGATGGGTTTTTTTTATCTTGTTGTGCCGCTACATAATTTGCTAAACCTCCTGCTTTACTCCATGTTACATATTCACAGCAAGGGAGAAGATCTCCATTCCAATTAATTGTCATTACTTTCCAAAGCCACTCGCAAGGTATATTTATAGCAGAAACTTCTGGTTGAGGTTTTTCTGAATCCTCCATACCTTTAGGATTGCCTGGTCGTATATTAAAATCAAATCCTATTTTTTTGGTAAATTCTCTAAATTGTTCTAGTTCATGTTTATTATGTTCGTATAAAATATAGTCAACAAGAACTATTAGATTAGATTTTTTTAATTTAATTTTTTCAGATAAGTTTTCTAGGTTTTTTTTTATTAACTCAACATCGCCTAGTCTATGTTGAATTTGGTGTACAGAATTAGTAAAACCGGAAACATGAACTTTAATTTGATCTAAATCTTCGGATATTATTAAATCAATATTTTTATCATTAAGTAAGATTCCATTTGAGGAAAGCATAGATCCCATTTTATTCACTTTTAGTAGATTTAAAACTTTGTCTAAATGTTTGTATATAAACGGTTCGCCATTAACGTATGGTATAATTAACAAAGTAGTATTTTTAACTTCATCAACAATATTTCTGAAAATTTCATAATCCAATCTACCTTTTTCTATAAATTGATTTGGATCGGATTTAGGATTTATATCAAATATTTCTCCTTTTTCATTTCTACAAAAAACACATCTCTCATTACATTTGTTTGATAATTCAAAATCAATTACTACTGGTGTTTTTCCAGTCTTATTTAATTTAAAAAGGTATGAATAATAAGAAACAAAAACGTTAAATAACTTACGTATACTTATTTTTCTTTTTTTTAATAAATTGAAAATAATTTTAAATTTTTGTCTTAAATATTTACTTTTCTTTCCTGAATAAAAAGTTTCAAGCCTTTGTAAACTATCATCAAGTGAAAAATAATTTGAAATCACAATTTGCCCTTTAAAGTATTATTGTAACATACATTAGTCTTCTTTTGTTACATCTTTTGAAAAACCTTTTTTACTTTCTATTAAATATCTTGGTCTACCTTTTATTGCTTCATGTATTTTACCCACATAAACTCCCTGTATACCTATTGCAAAAAGAATCGATCCACCTAAAAAAAGTAATGTTACCATTAAAGATGGCCAGCCTGAATTATCTATTCCATAGAAAAATTCTAAAATAACAATTGCTATAAGATATATAAATGCTCCGAATGAAACAATGAAACCTACCCATAATGAAAAATATAAAGGTAAAGAAGAAAATGTAGTAATTCCTCTTACTAAGTCTTTGTACAAACCAGAGCTTTTCAATAGTGAAAAATGGGTCTCCCCACTAAATCTTGCATCACGTTCATAAAGAACCATATCTTGGCTATAACCAACCCAAGCAGATAATCCTCTTAGAAACGGATCGTGATCATTTAATTTTAAAATTCCTTTTAAAGCCCTTTTTGAAATTAATTTAAAATTTCCCGAATTATGTAATATTTTTATATCAGATAATCCATCAATAATCTTATATGCTATTTTCACCAAAAACATTCTAATAAAATTTTCTCCTCTTCTTTTAGTTCGTACTGTGTGAACTACATCAATTCCTTTTTCCCATTTATCAATTAACTTAGGAATAATTTCAGGTGGGTCTTGTAAGTCACTATCCATATAAATTATGGCGTCACCAACACAATGTTTAAAGCCAGCAATCACACAAGCAGAAACACCAAATCTTCTTGACATATTTATAATTTTTATACGGTCATCATTAGCTCTATTTTTTTCAAGTACATCTAAAGATTTATCAGTAGAACAATCATTAACAAAAATCATTTCATAAAGATGATTTGTAGAATTAATAACTTTAGTAACTCTGTTTATAAGTTCTTGTAAAACTTTTTCTTCATTTCTGAATGAAAATACTAATGAGATCGTTTTTTTATTATTTGTGTTCATTTCAATTTAATAGTTTAAAATAATTATTGAGCAATTAACATACTAATCGATAGTCTAAAATTTTTCAAATTTCTTTTTTATGATAAACATAAGTAACGCAAAAAATACAATTAATGCTTCGGAAATTCCTGATTGTGGGGAGGCATAAAAAATTAATGAAGGTAAAATTGATGTAAAAAACAAAAAAATAAAGAATATGTGAAAAATACTTTTTCGATTCTGTTTTTCAATAAAATTAAAATCTTCTTTAATTTTAATATTTTTAAAGATTATCAACTGAAGAAAAGCGGATGAAATAAAAATTAATAAAATAAATAAAGTATTTAATTTAAAAGCACTAAAGAAATAAAACACAAATTTTATAAATTCAAAAAAAACTCTTAATGGCTTTACAACTAAGTTAAGATAGATATATTCTACAGGAAAATTATAAATGGCATCAAAATAAAGTTTTTTTAAAATTGACTCGTATCTTGGCCAATTTATGCTTAACTCTAGGTTAAAACTATTTACCATTCCTATATTTTCGTTAATTTTATTATCATTTAAATATTTTACTGCTGCGTTGTATCCAAAATAGTCCCTTGGCTGAAAATAAATAACATTTTTATATAAACTTGATTTGTTTGGAAATCTTAATGGATATATTCCGCATTTAATCACTGGGTTCTTTTTAATGTCCTTAAATTCTTTATCCGAACAAACATACTTCTCATGAATTTTAGGATGCATTGCTATTCCTATGAATGCAGAATGCCAAAATGGGTGTTTGAGCATTACTGTTTCATGTTTATTTATATTTGATGAATTATTTTGAATTAAAAGGTTTCCAATACTGACTGAAATAATAAAAATAAAAAATACTGACAACATTAAATAGATTTTATTTTTGTTAAATTTGAGATTTTTTATACCTATAGTTACTATCCAGAAAAAATAAAAAGATGCTAAAAATAAAAAACTCCATAATGATGTGCCTCTTACAAAATATAAAAAAATTAAAATAAATAATTGAGTTAATGCTAACAAGATGTTTTTAACATTTAAATATTTTTGATCTAAAAAAAAGAATGAAAGATGTAATGTAGGAATTATACTGAGTACACTTATAAATCTATAGTTTGTCATAGAAGCTATCTGCGAACTTCCACCATAATTGCTAATAACTATAAAAATTAATAAGAATAAAAATGTTTGTAATATAAAAAAGAAAATATTTCGATTTTGATAAGTAATCATGAAAATTACAGACGAAGTTATAATTATTGTTAAAAAAAATAATGAAATACTTTGAAGATTGATCCCAAACAAAATAAAAGAAACAATGATATAGGAAATGTAACCTACATCTCCAAAAAAACTGTGGAGGTTATTCGGGTCATTTATAATTAAATTTTTTGCTTCAAATATATTATTTGAAATTATTTCACGATAATTTTTAATTTCATTTATACTATCAAAATTTAATATGAAACCACCAAGATGAGCATAGTACCTGGATAGATATTCATTTATATGAGGTGATTGACTTATAGTATCATAAACTTCTCGAAGACCGACAAAACCTTTTACATCATACACAAGATAACTTATTGCAATACTAATTGATGAATTAGTTTGTAAAACAGATTCTGTTATAATATTTCCTCTAGGATCAATAAGGACTAATAATGACAATATAAAAATATTTAAAATAAATATTATATTTTTTTTATAAGTAAAATTCATTATTAAGTTTTATTAACTAAAAGTACTTTAACTCTTTCATCTCATTTTGAAAACTTGTTTCTATTTTATTTTTAACAGATTTATCTAATAATATTTTCCAATCGTTTTTTTTTCCTAGATGAAAAAACTTAACTTTTTTATTTGTTTTAGACGAGGTTACAGACTCATCAAATCCTAATTTATCTTCCATTTCACTCATTTGATCAAACTTTGTTGAATTAATTGCATTATCAATTTTATTTTCATCAATTTTGATATCTATGAAACTTGATAAATATTTCAATATTGAAATAAAAATTTCCTTTGTGTTAACCATAAAATCCTCATATCTAATAATCTTTACAGAACAAAAATTAATATTTTTCCAGGATTTATAGTGAGTTGCCCAATCGCTTAAAAAGTTAAAATCTTTTGGGTCCTTTTCTGGATTTAATATATCTTTGTTTAAAGGAAAAATTATTTTTCTTTTATTAGTCAAAAATTTATATGAGTCATCTAGCTTCATACTATAATGATGAGATAATGAAGTAACAAGATTTCTTGGATCTCTTACTATATATATTGCTCCAATTGTATTAAATTTATCTGTGAAATAATTTCCACTAATACTGCAAATAGCGTTATGTGTTTTTAAAATATGAATTTTATTATCATTATTTATAATCTTTTGTGCTGGAATCCAATTTTTTGAAATTCTTGCTTGATAATGGATATTTTCACCATTTTGTGATTTAAAATCACTGCTAGAAAATTGTTCGATGTTTTTAAGTAAACTAAAATTAAAGTCTCCTTTTTTTGAAAATAAATACGCAGATAATAAAGATCTAATCCATGTATTGCCACTTTTAGGGTAAGATGCTATCCAGATTATCATAAGAAAATATATTTAATATATACAATTTTAATAAATTATCTAATAATATGATATTAAAATTCAATTTTAATGATTAATTACATTACAGCACCATTTAAATGGTTTTTTAAATTAGAAGCAGCTAGCGGTCTGGTTTTGCTTTTTGCAGCAATAATAGCTCTAATACTTAGTAATACTAATCTTAGTAAATATTATTTCGATATATTAAATATACATTTTTTAATTGGCACTCAAAGCTTTGGTTTAGATTTAAGTATACTTCATTGGATCAATGATGCGTTAATGGCAATATTTTTCTTTGTTGTTACTTTAGAAATAAAAAGAGAATTTATTCAAGGAGAACTTTCGAAACCAAAACGAGCTCTTCTTCCTATAATAGGAGCTATCGGTGGTATGGCTATTCCAGCTCTAATTTATGTCGTTATAAATTTTGAGACTGGATACACACTTAGAGGCTGGGCAATACCATCTGCCACTGACATAGCTTTTTCAATTGGGGTTTTATCATTGTTAGGATCAAGAGTTCCAATTTCACTTAAAGTTTTCCTTGTTGCATTAGCAATTATAGATGATCTAGGAGCTATAATAATAATAGCACTTTTTTACTCATCAGAACTTCAATACCTCTATCTATTACTAATGTTCGTATCATTTTTAATTTTAATAACTCTTAATAAATTTGGTGTTAAAAAATTTATACCTTATCTTTTAGTCGGTCTATTTTTATGGTTTTTTACATATAACTCTGGAATTCATTCAACAATTTCAGGTGTACTTTTAGCTACTACAATTCCACACAGAAATCATGAGAAAGATTATTCTTTATTATTAAAACTTGAACATGCTTTATCACCTTATGTAGCTTTTGGGATCATGCCATTGTTTGCGTTAGCAAATGCTGGTGTCGTTCTTGAAGGAATGAATATAAATACAGTTATGTCACCTGTTCCTCTAGGAATTTTATGTGGTTTGTTCTTTGGAAAGCAAATTGGAGTATTCATATTTTCTTATGTTTCAGTAAAACTTAAACTAGCTGAAATGCCTAGTAATTCAAATTGGATAAAATTTTATGGTGTAGGTATATTAACAGGTATAGGTTTCACTATGAGTTTATTTGTCGGAAATTTAGCTTTTGTTGATTACGCAAATGATATGGATGGTGTTAAAATTGGTGTTTTAGCTGGATCATCATTATCAGCCTTGGTGGGCTATTTTTTACTATTGATTGTTTCTAAAAAAAAAGAATAAATTAGTAATGCTAAAAAAGATTAAACTTCTTTTTATAATTATTATTATGTCGTTATTTTCATCAAATGTAAGCAGTGATTATGATAAACTAGCTTATGATTTTAAATTTACAGATTTAGATGGTAGTTCTTTAAATCTTTCAGAATTTAAAAACAAAGTAATTGTTGTTATAAATGTTGCTAGTCAATGTGGTTTTACAAGCCAATATGAAGATATGCAAAAAATATGGGTAGAATACCAGGATAAAGGTATTATTGTTCTAGGTGTCCCATCAAATGATTTCGGTAATCAAGAACCTGGTTCTAGTAAAGATATTAAAACTTTTTGTGAGGCCAAATTTGGAATAACTTTCCCAATGACAGAAAAGGTATCAGTCAAGGGTGCAAATGCACATCCTTTCTATATTTGGGCCCAAAAAAACTATGGAAATTCTGCCGTTCCAAAATGGAATTTTCATAAAATTATAATTAATAAATCAGGTAAAGTTGCTGAAACTTTCTCATCAATAACTAATCCGTCCTCGAAAAAGTTTATAAAAACTATAGAGAGTTTATTATAATTTAAAACTAAATATTTTTAACATAAAAAATTTTATTTTACAGATAATCCATTGCAATAAAAAGTTAATTGTATATCTAGGATGTTTAAGAGGTCCTTCAAAAGGTTTACAGATTATTTTACCTTTTTTAAATATTCCACCTTTAAGATAATACTTAACAAAAAATTTTGGAGTTATTCCCCATTTTAAAAGAAAAGTTTTTGTTCCATTGTTTTTAGTAAAATTTTTTTTCTTTCTTAAAACTACTGATCCAAAATGATATACTCTAAAACTTTCTAATCCTTTAAAAATTCTTACCCCTGCTTTCCATAACTTCATGTTAAGATCTGGATCCGAACCTATTCCTGGGTTAAACTCTTCACTAAAACCACCAATTTTATCCCAAAAATCTTTATGTATTAGGTGTGGAGCCCAATGGGATCCTTGATGATTTATGTAATTTATCTTGTTGTAATTTTCTAATAATTTTATTTCATCAAAATCTTTATGATCCGTGCCGCAATCTAATTGTATATGACCAGTTTCCTTTTCGATCATTGTTCCAGATATGTAATAAGCTTTTGTATCCAATGAATTTATTTCCTTTAAAAGTGCTTCATCCCAACCGGGGCAAAAATACATATCATCGTGACTGTATAGAATAAACTCCGTCGTAGCTTTTTTTGCAGATAAATTTACAGCTGTACAAAGACCAACATTAGTTTTTGTGTAGGTATATTTAAATCCTTTATCTTTTATATACTGAACAGTTCCATCGTTGCCTTCGTTGATATGAATAATAATTTCATGATTAAATTTTGAATTTTTTTCGATACTCGAGATGAGTATTTTTAAATAATTAATATTGTTGTATGTAGGAACAATTATTGAAAACATTTAAATTAAATGCGGTAAATTTATAATTTTTTCTCTACCCAAACCTTAGGTGTTAAATCATTTACTATCTCTAAATCTACATGATACTTGAATTGTTTGGGACCTTTTTTCTTAATATATTCAAAAGTTTTTTGAATGCCAGTTTTAAGATCAGTAGACGTTTTATATTTTAATAACTTTCTAGCTTTATCAGAAGAGCACGTTGCTAATTTTACTTCTCTGGGTCTATCTGGATAAAACTCAGGCTCTAAATTGGATCCTGTTATATTTGAGCAAATTTCAGCTATTTCATTTATTGTTACAAATTCTTCGTCTGGTCCTATATTAATAATTTGTCCTACAACATTTTTTTTATCAATTAATAATAATAAACAGTAAATACAATCATCAATGTATGAAAAACATCTTTTTTGCTTTCCATCACCATAAATTATGGGTCTTTTATTTTGCAAAAGTCGATTTATAAATATTGATACTACATTTCTAAACGGATCATCATATTTTTGTTTTGGACCAATAATATTATGTGGAACAACGATTACCCACTCTATTTTATTAAGATTACATAAATTTTTTAAAACCTCTTCACCTGCGACTTTAGAAATTCCATATGGATCAACTGGCATAGGTTTCATTAATTCAGTGAATGGCGTTTGTTGGTTTCCATATCTGGCCATGGATGAACAATATATTATTCTTTTAACTTTGTTATTAATAGCCGCTGAGACTACAGAAACTGTTGCTAAATAATTATTTTTAGTAATTTCTACAGGTGAAAATACTGATAATCCTTCATGAGCCGTAGCCGCGCAATGATAAACGACATCAACACCTTTTAATACAGTATTCATTTTCGAAAAATCACAACAATCAATATTATGAAATTGAATTTTTTCAGGTAAATTTTCAAGATCTCCACCTATCATGTTATCAATTCCTATAACTTCGTATCCTAAATTAATAAGTTTTTCACAAAGATGAGAACCTAAAAAACCTGCTGCTCCTGTTACTAAAATTTTATTTATTTTGCCCATATATATTTCTTTTTATGTGATAACCCATAAGTTTTTTCTAAAATATATCTAGATACCAACTCTGAGTTAAAATATTTAATATATTTTTCTTTTCCATTTTTTGCTATTTTTTTTCTTAATTTATCCTCTACACAATATTTTTGTATTTTTTCAGATAGATCATTTATATTTTTATAAAAAATCATTTCATCATCATCAAAAAAATCTCTATATTGAATTCCTTCATCAACGAAGGTTAAAAGTCCGTTCCCAATTATTTGAGTTATTCTATCACTACTGTAATATTTTATAGGTTTTCCTCTGCTAAGATTTAATCCCATTTTAGAATTAGATATTGATTTAAAATAATTATCAGCCCAAATGGGTTGGATTTTGTTGAGTCCATAAACATCAAATTTAACATTTGGGGTTATGTTTATTAGTTTTCTTACAAAACTTTCTCTATCATCATGTTTGCCTCTTTTTAGCACACCTCTATGTACACCATGACTCAAGGCATAAAAAACATCCATGGGACATTGTTTATTAAAATTATTTAAGGTTTCAAAAGAAGGGTCACAAGGATTAGGTATATAAAAATAATTATTATAACTAGAGACAAAATCAAGAACATCTGGTGACGTGGTTAAAAAATTAGTATCTATAAATTCCATTTTGTTCAAAACTCGATTTTTATTTTTATTATAATCCGGACCTTTTTTATTTAATGGGTCCAAAAACCATTGGGCTATTTTTAATCCTGGATAATTTGATTTTAAATGATCTAGTGTTTCTGGAAATATTGAATCGGCATGTCCTAAGACCATTATATCTGGCTTAAAATTATAACAAGTATTAATTAATTTTTGATTTAAGTTTTTAGATCCGTCTAAGTCTCCAAAAGATTTATAATATTTTTGTATATCTCGATCACTAAATTCAAGAACACTATGTCCCATTCTTATAAAACCATTGTTTATTCTTCTACCAGAATTAAAAAATAATCTTCCATCATGCCTTTCATTAAAATTGGTAACATGAATTATTCTTAGCGATTTTGCATCAAATCTATTTATGCTGAATTTAATAAGTTTTAATAGCTGGTCTCTATAAGTATCAATTTCATCACAACTTTTTTTGTGGGTAAGAAAAAAATTTTTTTGCGATAGTAATTGGTATTTTTTTCTTAATTTTTCATTCTCTATCAGTATTTTCAATTTATTATATAAAATCTTTGGATCCAATTTATTTATAATAACAGCATTAGTTACTGTTTCTGGCAACCCGCCTTTATTAGTAATAATAACTGCGCAACCTTTTGATGCACCTTCTAAACTTGTACGACCTAATGGTTCGTTCCATCTTGAGCATGCAACTGCAATACTAGTTTTTTCTAAAATTTCTAAAACTTTTGTATGAGGTAAAAATCCAAGGATTTTAAGATTTTTATGATTAAATGTAATTTTATCTCTTTGTTCATCACCTACTACGATACCCTTCCAATTTTTGTATTTATCTAAAATTTTAATTAAAGATTTGCCAAAGACATCATAACCTTTAGATCTGTTTAATTTACCTACAAAAGTAATCCATTTGAGTTTTTTCGTAATATTAATTTTTGACTTTTTTGCAGATTGATAAATTACAAGTAATTTTTCAGAATTAATAAAAGAGGAGTTGATTTTTTGTTGAAATCTTTTTTTTGACCATTGACTATTAAATATAATCTTTTCACAACTATCTAATAAAAATTTTCTATCATTGACCGATTTGGATCCTGACATTGAAAGTGGGTCGTTATGAAAATAAATAACAATTTTACTTTTTACTTTTTCTTGTAAGAGATATTTTACATAAATAGGCCTATTATGTACTTCTATAATATCAGAATTTTTTTTCTCTTCCTCTTTAACAAATTCTTTTACGTATGTTTTGCTTTGACTTTTAAGTAAATCTTTTTTTCTTAGATCTAAATTAAAATATTTTATTTTAAATCTTTTTTTATGTTCTGTATTACCATACACGGTAATATTTTTTTTATATTTACTTATTATTGATGTATCTTTAACAAACAACGAAACAGCACCTGGATATGTTGGCGAAAAGTTTTCTTTATATGGTAATAATATAGAAATTTTTGTCATAATTTTAATTTTAAACCATCATAAGCAGGTAATACATTATTTGGAAGTCTCTGCAACAAAAAATCATAATCAAGGTCTGGATGAAGATTGGTCAATATGGTTTTTTTAGGTTTTAAATGAAAATGCACATATAAACTTTCTGCTAAGCTAAAGTGCGCCCAATTATCTTTCATTTTTAAACAATCAAGAATTAAATATTTTAAATTTTTGAAAGCTTTAACATTAACTATCGATAAATCGTTACAATCACTAATGTAGGCTGTATTTTCAAAAATGTATGCAAGGCTTTTTACCAAACCATGCTTAACTTGTACAGTTTTAAATAAAATTTTTTCCTTTGAGTGACCTAAAATAAATTTACTTTTAATTATATTTCCTTTTACAATTGAGGGATAATAAGATGAATTTTTAAAACAATAATCAAATCTTTTTTTTAAATTTTTAACAGTTTTAGAGGTTCCGTATATATTTATTTTTTTTTTATTTTTCCAATAAAATGGTCTTAATTCAAATAAGCCATTGGTTTGATCCGAATGTTCATGTGTATAAATAACTGACGAGATATTTTTAATATTATTATTTACCAATTGATATCTAATATCTGGAGATGTATCGATTAAAACAGAATTTTCACCTTTCATTATTATAGCTGAGCACCTCGTCCTAATATTTTTTTTATTGTTTTTATTACAATTACCCCAGAAACCATCAATACGAGGCACACCTGTAGAATTTCCCGATCCAAGAATAATAAGTTGTTTTTTCATTATTTAAGATTAAATAATTCTAGAAAATTATTAGAAGTATTTTTTTCTATATCATCTATAGAAATTTTTTTAATTTCAGATAACTTAGAGGCTACATGTCTTAAATATGAAGGTTCATTTGATTTTCCTCTAAATGGTTCAGGAGCTAAATAAGGAGAGTCTGTTTCAATTAATAATTTATCAATTGGTATATAACTTACTGCTTCTACCAACTCAATAGATTTTTTAAAAGTTATTATACCACTTAAAGATATGTAACAATCAAGATCTAAAAGTTTTTTGGCAAATTCTTTGGTTCCGGTAAAACAGTGAATTAATATTTTAATATTTGAATTTTGTTTATATTCTTTTATTACCTCATAGGTATCATGTTCGGCATTCCTTGTATGCACGATTGTAGGCAAATTTAATAAAGATGACGTTTTTAAATGCTCTTCAAAGATTTTTTTTTGAACTTCTCTTTCACTATTATCATAATAATAATCAAGTCCAGTTTCACCTATACCTATAATTTTTTTATTCTCATTATATAGCTTTTTAAGAAATGTAGAATCTATATTTATAAAATCTTTAGTTTCATGAGGATGTATACCTAAAGTACCATACACATTTTCATATTTATCAACTATTAACTTTATTTTATCAAAACTTTTTAAATTAGTTGAGATTGTTAAAAAAATTTTTACATTATTCTTTTCAGCTCTATCAATAACATTATCTAATTCATTATATAAAACTGGGTAATCAAGATGGCAATGGGAGTCTATAATCATTATTCAAACTTTTTAAACAAAATATCTAAATCGTTAATTTTAATATTATTATTAAAAATTTTATTTTCTTTTATAAATGATAAATTTTTAAACTTATCAGAAATATTCATTGCTTTTAAAACTTTATCTGAGGCTTTTGGGATAATTGGATTTAATAAAATTGTGATTTTTGCAATTTGATCTAACGAAATAGATAAAACAGTATTCATTCTTTCTGGATCTTTTTTTTTTAATTTCCATGGTTCAGTATCATTAATATACTTATTTGTTACAAAACTTAACTCAATTACTGACTTTAAGTAATTATTTAAATCTTGTTGATCAATCATTTCTCTTAATTTATCGAGAGTATTTTTAAAAAAATTTAATAATTTTTTGTCATCTTTAGTATAATTTTGAGTTATTTTTACTTCTCCATCACAATTATTTTTTACAAAAGAAAAAATTCTTTGACATAGATTCCCATAATTATTAGCTAGATCACTATTTATACAATTTTCTAAATTTTTAAGAGATATACTGCCATCACTACCGTGAGAAACTTCTTTCATTAAATAATATCTAAGCTCATCAATTCCATATTTATTTATAATTTCTATAGGATTTAATATATTTCCCTTGGATTTTGACATTTTTTCATCGTCAGAAAGTATCCATCCATGACTAAAAATCCTTTTAGGAGGTTTAATTCCAGCGGCTAGTAAAAAAGCTGGCCAATATACTGCGTGAAATCTTAAAATATCTTTTCCAATAATGTGTACTGAAGCTGGCCAAAATTTTTTGTACAATTGGTTATCAATTTTAGGATAGTTTAAAGCACTTAAATAATTTGTTAATGCGTCTAACCAAACATAAATAATATGTTTGTCATTGTCAGGAACTTTTATTCCCCAATTAAACGATGTTCTGCTTACTGACAAATCTTTTAATCCGCTTTTAACAAAACTAATAACTTCATTTTTTCGTGAAACTGGTAAAATAAAATTTTCATTTTTTTCATAGAAATCTAAAAGTTTTTTTTCCCATGCGGACAATTTAAAAAAAAATGAATCTTCCTCAACCCACTCAACTTGTGAGCCTGAAGTTAAAGAAATATTTTTTCCATCTTTTTTTGTTATCTCATCAGGGTTATAGTAAGCCTCGTCAGATATTGAATACCAACCTTTATATTTTGATAAATATATATCACCAGATTTTACTAACTTATTCCATAAATCCTTAACAGCATCAAAATGTCTATTTTCGGTAGTTCTAATAAAATCATCATTTGATAAATTAAGTGTATAAGTTAGTTCTTTAAAAACTTTTGAGATTTGTTCACAAAAAATATCAGGCTTTAAACCTTTTTTCTCAGCAGCTTTTTGAATTTTTAGTCCATGCTCATCAGTCCCGGTTAAAAAAAAAACATTATAATTGTCTAAACGTTTAAATCTTGCAAAAACATCAGCGATGATACTCGAATAAGCATGTCCAATATGAGGAGATCCAGATGGATAATATATTGGTGTGGTAATATAGAAATTATTTTGTTTCATTTTTTAAAATATTTCTTACATAAACTAGGGTATTTTTTTCACTTAAATTGTACTTTTTCATTTCATTAATGCGTTTTAAAATTTTGTTAAAATTAAAATAATAGGAGTTAAAGTTTTCACCACTATTCATACATAAATCGTTATAAAATTTTTCTATATAAAGAGAAATAAAATTTAACAATTCTGGGTTTTTATCTTTTTCATAGATATCAATCAAAATTAAAATATCATCTATGCTATTATTATTAAATTCTTTGTTTAATTTTAATAATATTTTAATAATATTTCCCGGTGTATCAGAGATATTATCATAAAAATCAGAGCTTACGTTTTTTCCGTAAGGTAGAGATATTTTTTTAAAAATATTTTTTTTATTTTCTGAAGAAAAAGAAATCTTGAATTCAACGGTACGAGATTTAATTGTATCTAAAATTTTATTTTGATTGTGAATTATAAAAAAAAATGTATTAAAATTTGGTTCTTCAAGAGTTTTTAATAAAGCATTTGAAGAATTTAAATTTAAATTTTCAGCATTATCTATTAAAATTAGTTTTAAATCTTTTGCGAGTGTAGTTTTATTAATAAATTTAAGTAAATTTTTAATTTGTTCAATCTTAATTTGCTTGTCATTATCTAAATTATCTACAAGAAAAAAATTGGGGTGTGAATTTGAATTTAAAAGTTTATAACTTAAGTTATTTTCATTTATTATATAATCATTAATGGAATAACTATTTTCCTCATTAATAGATAATAGATAGTTAATAAAATGATATATAAAAGTAGCTTTTCCTAAACCTTTTGAGCCACTTAATAAAATTGAATTTGGTAGTTTATTTTTATTATAAAGATCAACAAATGTCTTAAAATAATCCTTATAACCAAATAATTTAAGCTGATTTTTAGGATGTAATATTTCTATTTCTTTATCTTTTTTTTTCATCTTTTGATTTTAGAATAAACTTTGTTAAATATGATTTTTTCTGTTTCTGTAGTTTCATTTGAATTATCTACTACAATATATTTTTTTTTATTACTTTTGCTTATCTTTATAAAAGCATTTTGTACTTTAGTATAAAAGTTTTTTGAGAATTTATCGTATCTATTCTTTTTTCCTCTTTTTTTAATTCTTTTTAGTGCTTTAGCAACGTTTACCTTTAATATAAAAGTAATATCTGGCTTTATATTTCCTAATATATGACGATGAATAAATTCGACTATTTTTTTACTTACACCTTTCCCATATACTTGGTAAGCCATTGTTGAATCAATAAATCGATCACATATTATAAATTTTTTTTTTTTAATTGCTGGTTTTAACTTATTTTTAACATGTTCATTTCTTGCAGCTAAATAAAGCAATGTATCTGTGTATTTGTTAAATTTTTCTTTAGAATTTGGATGAAAATAATCATCAAGTATAATATCCCTAATTTTTTCGGCACTTTTAGTTCCACCAGGCTCTCGCGTTAAAATAGGTGAAATTTTTATCTTTTTTAAATTATTATATAACTTCCGACTTTGATAAGATTTTCCTGAACCTTCAATTCCCTCAAAAGTTACGAAAAATGATTTTTTTTTATACATCACCCCACACTAGGTAATTCAATGAATTAAAAAGTCTTGAAAAAACATTTGATCTCTTAATATTTTCGTTTGAATAAAGGTTAACTTGTTTTTTTAATTCTCCTGAAATGTAAATTTTTAGCAAACCTATTTTATCACCTTTTTTAATAGGAGATTTTATAGGTCCTTTATATTCAATAACAGCTTTGATGGTTTTCTTTTTTCTTTTTGGAATAGTTAGATATATGTCTTCGTCAACAACAGCTTCTACTTTTTTCTTTTTTCCTAGCCAAACATTTAAATGATCCAGAGGTTGATCTTTTAAAGCTACTTGGACTGTGTCGAATATTCTAAGTCCCCAATTTAACATTTTAGCTGTTTCAACAGATCTTATTCTTTTGGTAGTAAAACCGCTTCCTACTGCATTAATTCTTCTTTTTCCATTTTTCATTGAAGCAGCTAAGGAATATTTTTCGACTGTTAAAAATCCAGTTTTAACTCCGTCAACACCCATATTTTTATAAAGTAACGGATTTCTATTTCCTTGGGTTATAGGATCTCCACCTGTTCTATCCCAGGTAAATGTTTTTTCTTTAAAATATTCATAATATTCAGGATAGTGAGTAATTAAATGTCGAGTCATAATTAGAATATCTCTAGCTGTTGAATAATTATTGACATCATTTATTCCGGAAGAATTACTAAAATTCGTATTTTCCATACCTAGTTCTATCGCTTTTTCATTCATCAAATTTACAAAATCTATTTCAGTTCCAGAAAGACCTTCGGCAAGAGCAACACAAGCATCATTACCGGACACAATTATTATTCCTTTTAATAAGTCTTCGATGGTTACCTGATCGTTTAACATTATAAACATTGATGAATAGCCGCTCTGAGACATTCTCCAAGCCTTTTCTGAAATTGTTACAGTTTCATCTAGGGATGCGTCTCCTCTTTTAATCAAATCAAAAGCAACTATGGAGGTCATTATTTTAGTCATAGAAGCAGGATATATTTTTGAATCAGCATCCTTTTCATAAAGAATTTCACCAGATAAGTGATCTTGTATTATTGCATAAGTTGCCTGAACATCCATTTTTGCAAAAACATTTTTGCTAAAAAGCAAAATTACTATAATAATTAATAAATCTTTAAGTTTGCTCATATTTATTCTTTATACACATTTAATTCATCAAAGCCTAAATTATTTAAACTAATATATGTTGATTTTAAAGCATTAAAATTTTTAAAAGGACCCACTGAAAGCCTAAATTTGTTATCTTTAATTTTTTTAACATAAAATTTGTTTACTTTTGTTTTTGTTATAAGGTCATTTTTTAATTCTTCCGCAGTTTCAAAATAATAGAAATCCGATATAATTAAATAAAAATTTTTGTTATCTTTTATTTTTTTATTTTTATTTTTTTCTGTGGTTTTATTAATTGATAAATCATTCATTTGAATTGAGTCTACAGGAGCTTTTTGGGCAACCTCCTTTTCTTCATCAAATATATTTGATTCTTTAGCAATAAATGTTTTATTTTTTTTAACTTCAAGAATTTCAATTAAAGGATCATCAATATTAAGCTCGATTTCCTTTGCAATTCTATTTGTAATTACAATATTAAAAATTTTTGGATACTCAGCATTTTTAGATATTTTAACTGTTACTTCTTTTTCATTTTCTGGATTTATTATTTTTACCAATGTATTTCTTTTTAAAAAGGAATGAACTGCAACTAAATCTTCATTATTAATTTTTTTATTTATAGTTTTATTTATATATAGTGAATCATCATAAATTAAAGCAAATCCAGCCGAAGCGAAATATTTTTTATCTTTTATATTTGATGTTTTAATCTTTTGATATTCAGTGCATGAAGTCAATAAAGTTATAAAAACACAAACACTTATTTTTTTAATTATAATCATGTTTTAATCATTTCAGCTAAAGTACATACAGATATTCCGAATCTAAGTGATCTATTCCATTTTAATATTTTTTCATAATTACCAAATACTAAAAATGTTGGTGTATCTATTTTTCCATCAGGTATAATCAGGGCTGCTTTAAGATTTGTTTTGTGAATTTCTTTATCCAAAATTATTACACCTTTCTTTTTCCATTGAGACAATTTAAGTTTATTTTTAATTTTCCTGGCAGATGTATTTATAAATTTTTTATTTATCTTTTTTTCAGTTTTTACCCTATAAAAACATGGTTCATTCTCTTTCCATCCTATTTTATTAATATAGTTGGCTGCTGAAGCTAAAGAGTCATCCAATGATTTTTTTAATTCAATTTTATTATTTTTATCAAAATCAATAGCGTAACTTTTAATAGTGGATGGCATAAATTGAAAATTTCCAAATGCTCCTGCCCAAGAACCATATAGGGTATTTGGATTGATCAACTTTTTATCTATTAGTTTCAGTAAGATTAATAATTGATTTGAAAAAAAATCACGCCTACGTTTATCATAACTTAAAGTAGCTAATGATGAAATTATATCCATTTTTCCAACATGTTTCCCAAAATTGGTTTCTATACCCCATAGGGCTAAAAGGAGTTCTTTTTCCACGTTAAATTTTTTTTCGACTTTTAAAAATAAATCTCTATTTTTATTTAATAATCTTTTTGCTATTTTAGCTCTTGAATTAGTTGCCCTTTTGCTAACATAAGTGTTGGTATCTTCAAAAAATTCAGGTTGTTTACGATCATATTTAATAACTTTTTCTAAATATTTTACATTTTTAAAAGCTAAATTTACTGTTTCTTCAGACACACCTTTCGTGATTGCAAATTCTTTGTATGACGTTAACCATGAATTGAAATTTTCGGTAGAAGCCTTAGTTACATTGGTAAATATTAGTACAAAAAAGAGTGTTAATGAAACAATTTTTTTTTCAATAAATAAATGCATGACAATTTAATAATTGTTTATAAAATTTTCTTTACTATGTTTAAAAATATTTATTAATTCATCTATACCTTGTTCAAGGCCAACTTTAGGTTTAAAACCTTTTTTTTCAATTTTTTTATTACTTACAAAATAATCTCTTTGGTCAGGATCTTTTTTGTGTTTAATAATTTTTATTTTTAAATAATTTAGTTTTTTCTTAATTTTTTTAGCTAACATTATTTTTGTTAAGTTTGCTGATGATAGTCCTAAATTATATACATTACTTTTAAGGCGATTAAAATTTTTTATAGAATATATTATTGCATCAACTACATCATTAATATGAATATAATTTCTTCTAAAATGAGGTTCATAAATTTTAAGATTTTTTTCTTTTATAGCTCTAAATACAAAGTTGTTTACAAGAAGATCAGTTCTCATTCTAAAAGAATAACCAAAAACAGTTGCTAATCTAAATGCAATTGAATTTTTATACTTCATGATCTCTTTTTCCGCATCTACTTTTGTCCTTCCATATAATGAGATTGGTTTTAAAATAGAATTTTCATCGCAGTACTTATTTTTTTCACCTATTCCATAACCAGAATTAGTTGTTAAATAAATAACTTTATTTTTTTTATTTAAATTTTTTACCATAAATTTAATTGATTCTAAATTTACAGATACAGCCTCTTTTTTATTTTTTTTACACAATGGGGCACCGACTAATGCAGCTAATGGTATAATAAATTCGTGATTTTTTATTAATTTTTTCATAGTTTTTTTATCTCTTATGTCACCTTTAATAAAATTAAAATTTTTATTATCAAATAAATGATTGATAGATCTATTGGAAAATTTTAATGAATCAATAACAGTAACCTTAAAATTTAAATTTAATAGTTTTGTTATTAGCTTTGATCCAATGTAACCAGCTCCGCCTGTAACTAAAATATTTTTCATTTTTACAACAATTTTGCTTTTTTATCTCTTAAACTTAAAATTGGTTTTTTAATACCCCATTTTATTTTTAATTTTGGGTCATTCCACCTTAAAGATAGTTGATTTTTTGAATCATTATATTTTCCAACATAGGAAAGTTTGTAATGAAATAAACATTTATCACTTAAACAAAGATGTCCATTTGCATAATTAGGTGGTATCAAGACTTGTAACCTATTCTCATGACTTAAAATCCAAGATCTAGCTTTTAAATAACTTTTAGATTTCTTTTTTAAATTAACCACTACAAGTAAAAATTTACCATATGGGCAACTTACTAATTTCCATGTTTTATTATCACCATGCAAACCCCTTAATACATTTTTTTTAGATAACGAGAATTTATCATGCTTAAATTTAATTTTTATAATCTGATTTTTTTTCCAAGAAGTCCAATATAATCCTCTTTTATCTTTGAAAGCTGAATTTTTAAATTTTTTAATGTTAAAACTCATAATTTATATTATTTAATATTGAACAAATTTTCTTAATTTTTTTTGATGATAGAGAGGGATAATTTCCAATATAATAACCGAAGAAATGTACATGATCTACTTCCTTAAAATATTTTAAATTAACTTTTTTAATAAAATTTTTCAAATAAGGTTGTCTTACTTGGTTTCCACCTCCTGCATTACCTCTCCTAAATTCAATTTTATTTTTTTTCAAAATATTTTCTAATTTATCGCGGTTTTTATAGTTAGCTCTTCTTAAAATTAATGGAAAAGCATAGTTACTACTGCCTTTTAAATCAAAATCAGTTCTATAAAAAAATGGGTTTAGTTCTTTTAAAAATAGATTAAAGTTTTTTGTTCTTTTTTTATTATTTTTATCCAAACTTTTTAACTGGCTAATGCCGATAGCCGCACCAATTTCATTATTTCTAAAATTATAAGCTTGATGTAAAAAAATAAATTTTGGAGACAGCTTAGGATACTTTTTTATTATTTTATTTTCTATTCTCTTATCGCCTATTTCTCTTGCCATGCCGTGTGACCGCAGCATTCTAGCTAGTTGAAAAATTTTTTTATCATTTGTACAAATCATTCCACCTTCAATTGTTGACATGTGATGTGCATAATAAAAAGAAAAATTTGATATTAATCCAAAAGTTCCTAACTTTTTTTTATTAAAAGTTGCTCCGTGAGACTCACATACATCTTCTATTAATATTATCTTTTTCTTTTTTAAATAAGAAATCAATTTTGAGGATATTCCATTAAATCCTTGAACGTGGGTCATAAATACAGCAATTGTATTTTTATTTATTTTTTTAATAATTTGATTTTCATCCATGCATAAATTTTTTGGATTTATATCAACAAAAACAGGTTTGAAATTATTTTGAATAACTGCATTAATATCAGAAACCCAAGTTAATGAGGGAACGATTATTTCACCCTTTTTTTTATATAAATTCTTTAAAATAGAAATACTTAATAAGTTAGCAGAAGAACCAGAGTTTACAAAAATACTATATTTGACACCCAGCCATTTAGACCATCTTTTTTCAAATTCTCTAACATATTTAGATTGGGTCAAAATTCTTTTTTTAATTCTTAATAATTTAATAACTGAGTCAATATCAGCTTTTGTAAAATTATCATGCATTAATGGATGTGAAAAACTCATAAATATTTTTTAAGAAATAATTTTATTATCTTTATTATTAAACATTATACTGCTTCCTTCATAGCTAAAGTTAAATGGAATGTTTACTAATTTTTTAAAGTATTTTAAAAACTTTTTCTGATCAGGTTTTGGTACATAAAACAAAAGAAACCCTCCACCTCCTGCTCCAAGCAATTTACCACCGAGCGCTCCTTTTGAGATTGCAAGATTATATATTTCGTCAATTTTTGTATTTGTAATAGAATTGCTAAGATCTTTTTTTTCAAGCCAAGATTCATGTAATAATTTACCAAATTCATCTAGTTTGCCTTGTTTAAGTATTTTTTCACTTTCTTCAACAAGGTTTACTATATTATTTATATTTTCTCTTTTATTTGTTCTTAATTTCTTCACATATCCTTTAGCAATGTCTTGGGCATTTCTTTTTAGTCCGGTGTAAATCAACAATAAATTATTATTAAGTTTTTTTATAATTCGTTTGTTTAAAATAAGTTTTTTTACTTCAAATCCATCTTTTTTTTTAAAAACAATTTTATTAAACCCACCGTATGCTGCAGCAATTTGATCTTGCGATCCAACGGCCTCTTTTAAAATTTTTTGCTCAAAATAAATACTTTCTTCAGCTAATTTCTTAGTGGTTAATTTTTTTTTCATAAATGTTTGAAGCAGGTTCATAAGTCCCACCACAAATACTGAACTAGAACCCATACCACTTCTAGCTGGTAAATCACCATCATAATGAATTTCTAATCCATCTTTTAATTTGTAGTAATTTAACATTTCTTTAACTGCCTTATGATTTATTTGATTTATCTTTTTTACCGTTTCCAACTTAGACCAAACGATACGATACTTATGATCAAAGAATGGTGGTAAGTACCTACATGAAATATAAATATATTTATCAATAGTAGCTGATAAAACTTTTCCTCCATTTTCTTTATACCATTCTGGATAGTCGGAACCTCCTCCGAAAAATGATATTCTGTATGGTGTTTTTGAAATTATCATGTCGATGTTTTTAAGTTATAACTTTAATTTTCTAAGAATCAAACATAACAACCGACAAAAACAAGATAAACTTGACGAAAACTTGACAGAAAAAAGATAAATAAAATTGTGGTTGTGTAAAATTCTGAAAAAATATATTAAAGTTGATTAGTTTAACACCCTGGAGGGGTGGCTGAGCGGTTGAAAGCATCGGTCTTGAAAACCGACAATGGGGCAACTCATTCGTGGGTTCGAATCCCACCCCCTCCGCCACTATAGTTTAAATTGTTTAAGCATTTCTGATATTCTGTTTTTTGGTATATCGTTAGAAGCTTTTTTATTAAAATACCAATTATATAAAACCTCATCCTCGATAAGTAATAATTCTTGAAGATGTTTCAAATCAACATCATTAAATTCTTGAATATATTTTTCAACAAATCCACCTAATAATATATCCATTTCTTTAGATCCTCTATGCGTAGACCTATAGATTAATTGCTTTTTTAAAGTTTCTTTATTTATCATGCTTTAATAAATTTTATTATATATTATAAAAAAAATGAATCGATCAAATATAAAAGATTATTTAATTGAGAATGTATCATCATTAAACGGGGTTGGTTCTAAAATAAAAAGATTATTAAAAAGAAAAAAAATCGAAAAAATATGTGATTTGTTATGGAATTTGCCTCAAGGCTATACTGACAGGTCTAATCTGAAAAAATTAAACAATCTTGAAATAGGAAAAATTACTACAATCAGAGTTAAAGTTGTTAAATATAATTTTCCAAGGATTAGAAATTTACCTAATAAAGTAATATGCGAAGATGAAACAGGAAAAATTGATATTATTTTTTTTAATAGTCGAGAAGGATATATAAGAAAAATTCTAGCTCTTAATTCTCAAGTTATTATTAGTGGAAAAATAAATTATTTTAAAAACAAATATCAAATTACTAATCCTGCATATGTCGTTCCCGTAAATAAAGAAAGTTACGTCAATAAAATTATTCCTAAATACTCATTAACTGAAGGACTTACTGAAAAAATATATAGAAAACTAATTGAACAGGTTTTAAAAAAAATTACTGATATTGATGAGTGGCATAATAAAAATATTTTAGAAAAGATTGGAAATATAAGTTGGACAAAATCAATATTTTCTCTACATGAAAAAAAAGAAAATAATTTGAATTCAAAATATTATCGAAGATTAGCCTATGATGAAATATTATCAAATTTACTTGTATTATCTAAGGTAAGAAGAAAGGTAAAAAAATTTAAAAAAGAGAAAAAACATTTTAATAATAGCGTATCTAATGTTTTGATAAAAAATCTAAATTTTTTTCTAACTGATGATCAAAAAAAAGTTATTAAAGAAATTAATGATGACTTAAATTCTGATTATCGAATGTTTAGAATTTTACAAGGTGATGTGGGCAGTGGTAAAACAATAGTTTCATTTATTTCTGCAGCTAACGTTATTAAATCTAACTTCCAAGTTGTCATGATGTCTCCTACTGAAATCTTAGCAAAACAACATTTTGAGTTAGCAAAAAAAATATTTAATAATACAGATATTAATATTGATTTTTTAACTGGTAAAACAAGACTTAAAGATAAAAAAATAATTCAAAAAAAATTGTTGGAAGGAAAAATTAATTTTTTAATTGGTACTCACGCGTTATTTCAAAAAGAAGTAAATTTTAAAAAATTAGGTTTAGCAATTATCGATGAACAACATAAATTTGGTGTTAAACAAAGGATGGAACTTTCAAATAAAGGTGGTAAAGATTGCGATATCTTATTAATGTCAGCTACACCAATTCCAAGAACTCTCGTGATGACTGTGTATGGAGATATGGATGTTTCTAAAATTACACAAAAACCATTGAACAGAAAAGATATAATCACACTAAGCAAACCTGAAGAAAAAATTGAAGAAATAATAATATTTATTAGTAATCAAATTAAAAATGGTAATCAAGTTTTTTGGGTGTGTCCATTAATAGATGAATCTAAAAAATTAGATTATTCAGCTGCTATAAAAAAATATAATTTTTTATCAAAAAAATTTTATAATCAAGTTGGTTTAGTACATGGTGATTTAGAAAAAGATAAAAAGAATGAGGTTTTAAAAAAATTTTTAGATAGGAAAATAAATATTTTAGTTTCAACAACTGTTATAGAAGTTGGAATTGATTTTCCAAATGCAAATGTAATAGTTATTGAAAATTCTAATAAATTTGGCCTTTCGCAACTTCATCAACTGAGAGGAAGAGTTGGAAGAGGCAAAAATCAAGGTACTTGTATATTGCTATACAAAAAAAATTTGAGTGAAAATGCAAAAAAAAGAATTAAAATACTTAAATCCTCAAACAACGGTTTTTTAATAGCTGAAGAAGATATGAAACTTAGAGGATTTGGTGACGTTTTGGGATTTCAACAAAGTGGAATCAAAAACTTTAAACTTGCCGATCCAATACATCATGAAGATCTATTTAAAATTGCTGCTAATGATATTAAAGATATTGAATCTAATGAAAATAATTTTAAAAAATATGATTTTTTGATAAAACTGTTTGATAAAGCTGAAATACTTAGTGAATTAAATAATTAAAATTTATTTCGGATTTGATGTTCCTGCCGATACTATAAATCTTGACGCTTCTTCAAAACTTATATCTAAATATATTACTTCGTCTTTTGGAAACATTAATAAAAAACCACTAGTTGGATTCGGCGTTGTTGGAACAAAAACATTTACTAATTTTTTATTAGTTTTTTCTGATATCTCGCCTTCATTATCTTTAGTAGCAAAACCTACGGCCCAAGAACCTTTTCTTGGATATTCAATTAGAACAACATTTTTTTTATTCCCATCTGTTTTTGTAAAAGTTTCTGTCATTTGTGTTATAGCAGAATAAATAGTTCTTAATATTGGTATCCTTTTTAATAAATTATCAAAAATAACCAACATCCTTTTTCCAATAAATGAAAGTGATAGCCATCCAACAAAAGTAATAATTAGAATAGCGATTAATATTTCTAACCCAGGTATGTCATATGGCAAATAATGATTCGGGTTTATTTCTTTTGGAAGAATTTTAGATGATATGTTTACTAAAAATAAGGTAAGATAAAGTGTAATACCAATTGGTATTAAAACTACTATACCTGTTATGAAATAGTTTCTAAAACTAACAAAAAAACCTCTTTTTCTTTTTAATTTTGTCATTGATTATGTAGTAGTTGATTATAAAATAAGATTATAACATTTACATGACTAAATTGAATAACATAAATAGACGTAAATTTCTTGAACTTTTTGGTTGTTGTACGTGCGGTGTAATAATTCCTTCGTGTACATCAGCTCCAATAACAGACAGAAAACAGCTTAAATTGCTACCAGAAAGCTCTATTAATAAACAGGCGGCTCAAATTTACGAAAACGCAAAACGTAAGTTAAAGTTAAGTAATGATAAAAAACAGCTTAATGAAATTATTGAGATTGGTTCGAAAATTGAAGATTCTGTAAGTGCTTATTTTTATTCTATAAACAAAAAAGATCCTACTTATAATTTTCAATGGGAATATATTTTGGTCGATAATGAAAAAGTTAAAAATGCCTGGTGTATGCCTGGAGGAAAAATTGCAGTTTATACTGGAATTCTTAAAATAACTAAAAATAAAGATGGTCTAGCTGCTGTTATGGGTCATGAAATAGCTCATGCTGTAGCAAAACATTCTATTGAAAGAGCGAGTAGAGCTTTGGTTTTAAATGTTGGTACCGCAGCACTTGATATTTTTACCGGAGGTGCAGTTTCAAATACTCAAAGAACCACTGGGGTTGACGTTACTGGAATGTTAAGAACTTTTGGAATAGATAATCCATTTGGTCGTAAACAAGAATCAGAAGCTGATTATTTAGGATTAATTTTTTCGTCACTTGCTGGTTATGACATAAGAGAATCTGTTAAAATTTGGGAAAGAATGAAGGAGGCTAATAAGGGACAAGAAACTCCTGAATGGATGAGTACACATCCTTCAAGTGAAAGAAGGATTAAGTCTTTAAATAAATGGATACCTGAAATTACTTTAAAGTACCCACCGATTAAGAAGATTAGTTAGTTTGGTGAGCCGTGTTGGATTCGAACCAACGACACCTTCCTTAAAAGGGAAGTGCTCTACCAACTGAGCTAACGGCCCAAAAAAAAATATTACTATATTTTTTTTATTAAGTTTGCAATTGTTAAAATAATATCAATTAAACTAAATCTAGATTTTATCAATATATTTGTTAAAAAAATCATTAAAAGTATTATTTTTAATATTTTGTCTGATGTTTTTCATCAAATCTTGGTAAAAAATTAAGTTATTTAGCGTAATTATCATAGACGCCAGAATTTCATTAGAATTGATTAAATGATTTAAATAACTTTTTGAATACAAATTTAACTCTCTTAAATTACTACTTTCATTTAACGGTGAATCGTCTTTTTGGTATTTTGAATTTCTTAAATTAATTCTTCCTTGCCAGGTGAACGCTAGTCCCGTTCTACCAGATCTTGTCGGAATAACACAATCAAACATATCAATACCTAATTTTACTGCTCCAAGTAAATCTGAAGGTGTACCAACTCCCATTAAATATCGAGGTTTTTCTTCTGGAAGATTTGGCTCAAGTTTTTTTAAAACTTTCAACATTTCTTTCTGAGTTTCCCCAACTGCTAATCCTCCAATAGCATAACCATCAAAATTAATTTTTTTTAATTTTTCTAAACTTTCAAATCTTAAATCTTCGTAAAGACCGCCTTGAATTATCCCGAACAAAGCTTTTTTAGGATTATATCCGAATTCATTTTTTGATCGCTCAGCCCATTTAATTGATAAATCTAAAGAATCAGCTATTTTTTTTTTATCTGCAGAAAGTTTAGGACATTCATCTAAAACCATAATTATATCAGAATTAATATCCTTTTGAATTTGGATAGACTTTTCAGGACTTAAAATAAATTTTTTACCATCTATATGTGAATTAAATATTGCTCCTTTTTTAGAATCAATTTTAACTAATTTAGATAGTGACATTATTTGAAAACCTCCAGAGTCAGTTAGTATAGGAATTTTACAATTCATAAATTTATGTAAGCCTCCAACTCTTTTTATTCTTTCTACACCTGGTCTAATCATCAAATGGTAAGTATTAGATAGAATTATTTGTGAACCTGTTTTAATAAGATCATCGATAAAGACAGATTTAACAGTGCCTTGAGTTCCAACTGGCATAAATGCTGGGGTGTCAATATAACCTCTAGATGTTGAAATTTTACCTAATCTAGCAGACCCACATTCCTTCAATACCTTGAAGGAAAAATTTTCTGATTTCATTAAATTTTTTTATTTTATTGATATATTAATAATTTTGTCTGGTTTAGATACTTCACCATTAGATCCTTCACCCTTTTTTATTAGATCAACAAATTGCATTCCTTTTTTTACTTTACCAAAAACTGTATATTGTTTATCTAAGTGTGCTGCCTGTTCTAAGCAAATAAAAAACTGACTATTAGCACTATTTGGATCAGCTGATCTAGCCATCGACAAAGTTCCACGCACATGGGGTAGATTACTAAATTCAGCTTTTAAATCTGGGTAATCAGATCCACCTGTTCCAGCTCTAGATAAATCAAAACTATCTAAATTCAAATTACCAAATTGAACGTCACCAGTTTGTGCCATAAATCCATCGATAACACGATGAAACACTACACCATCATACTTTTTTTCATTAACAAGTTTTTTAAATCTTTCTACATGCTTAGGAGCAACTTCACTAAAAAGTTCAATTTCAACACTTCCATTTTGTAGTTTCATTATCACGGTATTTTCCTCTGAAGCAGCTATGTTAATAAATAAAAAAAAAATAACAATATAAAAGAATTTATTCATTAAACTTTATTTTTTATAGCACGAACAGTGCTTTTAGTAACAAAATTATTAATTTGTCCCTTAAGTTGCGCTATTTCTTTAACAAATTTTGATGAAATAACTTGTTTTTCAACATCTGACATTAAAAAAACAGTCTCTATGCTTTTATCAAGTTTTCTATTCATTCCTGCTAGTTGAAATTCATATTCAAAATCAGAAACAGCTCTCAATCCTCTAAATATAATAGAAGCCTTATTTTTTTTACAGAAAGAAGTAGTTAAAATATTGAAGGGAAGAACTTGGATATTATTTTTTTTAAATCTTAAATCTTTAAAAAGTGAATCTTGAATTATTTTTACTCTTTCTTCAGACGAAAATAGGTAATCTTTTGAATAATCGTTTGAAACTGCTATTATTAACTTATTAACAATTTTTAAAGCTCTTTCAATAACATCTATATGTCCATACGTTATTGGATCAAAAGTTCCTGGATATATACCTTTTTTATTCATCAAAATTATTATCTACCTTAACAGCTGAAACAACTTTTTCTTCACCGGAAAGTTTAAAAATTCTTACACCTTGAGTGTTTCTACCTGCGCTTCTAACATCGCTAACTGCACACCTAATAACTCTACCTTTGTCTGTAGATAAAATTATGTCATCACCTTCATTAACCGGGAAAGATGCTGCTACATTCCCATTTCTTGATGAGTTAACTATACCAATAATACCCTTGCCTCCCCTGTTAGTGACTCTAAATTCATAAAATGATGTTCTTTTACCAAATCCATTTTCTGTTATTGACAGAATATATTTTTGCTTCGCTTTTACTTCTGAAGCTTTGTCTTTATTTGATGCACCATTTTTAAGGAGATTTTTCGCTACCTTTGGTTTTATATCAAAATTATCTACAACTGATAAATCAATCACTCTATCATTATCTCCTAATTCAATACCTTTAATTCCTTTTGAAGATCTGCCTTTGAATATCCTCAATTTTTTAGACATAAATCTTATGCATTTTCCAAGTCTAGTGCTTAACATTATATCTTGATCATCTTTGCAGATTTCTACACCTATAATTTTGTCATCTTGATCAAGTTTCATAGCTATTTTTCCAGTAGATTGTATATTAATAAAATCATTTAAACTGTTTTTTCTAACTTTCCCTTTTAGGGTAGAAAAAATTACATATAAATTTTTCCATTCTTTCTCATCATGAGGAATACGCATAATTTTGCTTATAGAATGATGACTTTTCAAAGGTAAAAGATTAAATAAGGTTTTGCCTTTTGAGCCTGCTGTACCTTGTGGAATTTTCCAAGCTTTTAATTTATAAACTAATCCTTGGGTAGAGAAAAACAATATAGAATCATGTGAATTAGCATTAAATATTTGAACAACATGATCTTCGTCTCTTGTCTTTATTCCTGCTTTTCCCTTTCCTCCTCTTTTTTGAATTTTAACTGAAGAAAGAGAACCCCTTTTGATATAGCCTTTGCTGGTAATAGTAATAACTACCGCTTCTTTTTGAATTGTTTCTTCAATATTATAATTTAATACAGCATCTATAATTTTAGTTCTTCTTTTAACTGCAAATTTTTCCTTTATTTTGTTTAGTTCATTAATAATTTCATTGAACAATTCTTTTTTAGATTTTAAAAGCTTTTCGTACCTATTAATTTGTATTGCGAGCTTCTTAATTTCTGTTTCAATTTCTTTTATTCCAAATGCAGTTAATTTTTGAAGTCTTAAATCAAGTATGGCTATTACTTGTTTATCAGATAAAGAATAAGTACCTTTTGATTTTTTAGAATCGATAAGTTTTAATAATTGACCTGTTTTATTAATCTTCCATTTTTTACTTATTAAAGTTTTCTTAGCATCTTCAACTGAATCAGAATTTTTTATAATTTTTACTATTTGATCTATATTTTCAACTGATACTGATATACCTAATAAAATATGAGCTTTTTCTTGAGCTTTATTAAGTTCAAATTTAATTTTATTTGTAAATGTCTTTTCTCTAAAATCAACAAATTCAGATATAAATTCTTTTAAATTTAATATTTTTGGCTTGCCATCAACTATTGCTAATGTATTAAATCCAAATGAAGTTTCGATAGAAGTTAATTTATATAATTGTCTTTTTACTGTTTCTGGCTCAACGTTTCTTCTAAGATCAATAACTACTCTAACGCCTTCCCTATTTGACTCATCTCTAACATCGCTTATTCCTTCAACTTTTTTATCTCTTGCAAGCTCTGCTATTCTTTCGTTTAAAACTGATTTGTTAACTTGATAAGGGATAGATTTAATAACTAAGCGTTCTTTACCATTTTTTAAACTTTCTTCTTCAATCTCTCCTCTTATTTTAATAGAACCCCTTCCTTTATTATATCCTTGTTTTAGATTATCTTTTCCAATAATTAGTCCCCCAGTTGGAAAGTCTGGCCCAGGTACTTTTTTCATAAGTTGAGATATAGTGATTTCTCTATTTTTTATGAAATCGATAGTGGCATCAATAATTTCTCCTAGATTATGAGGAGGTATACTCGTCGCCATACCGACAGCAATACCTCCGGCGCCATTGACTAACAAATTAGGATATTGTGAAGGTAAAACAGAAGGTTCTCTTTCTGTCTCATCATAATTATTTCTGAACTGCACAGTATTTTTTTCAATGTCATCGATTAAAAACTGAGAAATTTTTGCTAATTTTGTTTCAGTATATCTCATTGCTGCTGGAGGGTCACCGTCTATTGAACCAAAATTACCTTGACCTTCTATTAAAGGTAAACTCATTGAAA
>CEUZ01248780.1_pt1 | contig 34533 bp, 35 predicted proteins | sample 361511 | NCBI WGS metagenome assembly CEUZ01 (sample SAMEA2622822, study PRJEB7988) | marine metagenome | biome: marine biome (ENVO:00000447); feature: surface water layer (ENVO:00002042); material: "saline water (ENVO:00002010), including plankton (ENVO:xxxxxxxx)" | depth 5 m | reverse complement strand
CAAGCCGATGATCATCCGCAAAAGAAATCAATCTCTTATAAGCAGCACGTATCGAATCAACTTCTCCTTGCGGACCGATACCCATTACCCCGGTGACGCGAAGGTTTCGCTCGCTCGCCGCTACAACCAACTCCTCCGCTTGGAGAAGATCACACCCGCCTTGACCCTTAATTTCCGTCAGTTTCAGTTGGATCATCACAGATGACCCAGGACTACGTTTCGCAATCTCATCAAGCAGCGATATTCGATCAATCGTCTGCCAAACAGAGACGATGTCAGAAATTTTTCGCACCTTGTTTGTTTGCATACCTCCGATGAAATGCACCTGCAGCGCTTTTCGCTCCTCGATGTTTAGTTCGGGCCACTTAGCTGATAGCTCCTGAGCATAATTTTCCCCAACCATTTGGAACCCGCACTCCAAAGCAAGAGTCATGGCCCATGCTCCAAAACCTTTCGTCACCGCGACTATGTCAACGCCGTTGCCTCCTAAAGTCGCAATGCGTTCTTTCAGAGTCCCAGCCCGATCCAGGAAATGTTCTTTAGAAACAGATCTTTGTTCCATTATGACCGCCTCTCGATTTCAGCCATAAGCGCGAAACGTTCTACGTCGCCCTCACTCCGGTGAGACCAATAACGCGGATCCCTAGCGGTGCACCGTTGCATTCGGTAGTCAATCGCGACCGAACTTTTCAGCAACATCACCGCAACCGCCGCTCCCAAGTCGAGCGCTGGGTGCCCATCCTTAGTTTGACCAGCTACGCTCCGATCAGCCACATTCATCATTTCCGACAAGTCGTCAAGACCAAATTCGTATTCTTCTGTCGAGATGTGTGGACCAACAATCGCCCGCAAAGCGCCACTGCCAGAAGCTGTCAGTGTTTTCACCGCAGCATCAATAACTCCCTCTCGAATACCTCGCCACCCCGCATGAACAACACCAATGAAGGCCTTTGATGATGCGGCACTGTATAAAGCGACTGGAACACAATCAGCGCTTCGGATACCAATCACTGCGCCCGGTGTCGAAGTAACAACGCCATCGGCTATGCCGCCGTGCCCTTCTCCTGGTTCAACAACTGACAGAATTTCGGCACCATGTACCTGTTTAGGAAATGTGCGCACCTTCCGCTCCTCGGTCATGAACGAGGTAGAACAAGCGTCGCCATCGCTGCGCTCCGATATTCGAATCCGGACCGAATGGTGCCTGCCAGCGCAGCGATGAAATGTCAACACGACTGAGAATTCCTAGAACGACTAGGACTTAGGTCGTCATTTAAGAAAAGAAGGGACGTCGAACTCGTCATCGTCGTCATCGTCATCGCCAACACCAATATCGCTAATCTCCTCAGCATCGAAAATATCGGCGATTTCTTCAATGGCGCTAGCGGTCGCGGACCTCGTTGAACCTGCAGCACCGTCATCCCACCGATCGAACCCCGCAGCAATAACAGTGATACGAATCTCTTCACCCATTGAATCGTCAATTACGGTTCCAAAAATAATGTTGGCATCTGGGTGAGCTACATCGTGAATAACGTCTGCAGCGTCACGTACTTCATGTAGACCCAGGTTCTCCGATGCAGTCACATTTAGCAGGATGCCGCGTGCTCCCTCTATGGATGCTTCAAGCAACGGACTCGAGACAGCCTGCCGAGAAGCGTTTTCAGCTCTGTTCTCGCCATGTGCGCGACCGATACCCATAAGTGCGGACCCAGCATTTGACATGATCATTTTCACGTCAGCGAAATCCGTGTTGATGAGTCCAGGCGTGGTGATAAGAGTCGTAATACCTTGAACGCCTTCTCTCAGTACGTCATCTGCCATCTGAAAGGCATCTACCATCGTGGTGTTTTCGTTGGTGACACTCAACAAACGGTCATTCGGGACAACAATCTGCGTGTCTACTTTTTCTCGTAGTTCCTGAATGCCAGTATCAGCTTGCACTGCACGACGTCGTCCCTCAAACATAAACGGTCTAGTTACGACACCTATCGTTAGCGCACCAACCTCTTTGGCGATCTCCGCTATCACCGGCGCAGCACCTGTGCCTGTGCCACCGCCTTCTCCAGCTGTGATGAACACCATGTCAGAGCCAGCGAGCGTCTGTTGAATCTCCTCGACATGTTCTATTGCTGCCTGCCGACCCACATCTGGATCGCTGCCCGCTCCCAAACCGCGCGTCAGTTCGCGTCCAATATCGAGTTTGATATCAGCGTCACTCATGAGCAGGGCTTGGGCGTCTGTGTTCACGGCGACGAACTCAACACCGGTCAGCCCTGACTCGATCATCCTATTGACGGCGTTGCATCCGCCTCCTCCAACGCCAACGACCTTGATCACCGCCTGATAGTTCTGAGGACTCGCCACTGGGCCTCCTGCTGTCTCGTATACGACTAATCGCTAGAAATAGAACTCAACCCTGAAGGTAGCGCAAGTTTGAGACTCTTAAGGTCAGCCCCAGTGCCACCTGAACGAATTTTGAGTTGCTACGAGCATTTCAACTACGCGAGACCACTGGCCTTTCTGGAACCGAGACATCAAGGACTCGGTCTGTTCTCATTTGCTCCTCTAAGTAACTCAATAACGCCGACAAAGCAACCACCTTGGCTGAAATTTGCCCGTCATCACCAAAGATAACCTCCTGCCCGCTGTTCAAAGTGCCCGAAAGATCCCCTGTGCCAGGGTCACGACGCAAACTAACAAACCTCTCTAGCAATCCCGCTGGCATGGTCTTCAAAAGTGAAAGCAAAGCAGCACTATCACGACTTAGATATGACCCAGGGACGCCTGCAGCCCGAACTCCACTGATTCGGGGTAAATCAGGAGGTGACATCAACCCGTGACTCAAGACCCTCCCATCAGAGGCAATTAGCGCCCATTGTTCTGGTTCGCTCATAGCTAAAGCGATCGGTTGATGTTCAACGATGTCAACGACGACGATGCCGGCCCACGAGCGGTCAACCGAAACAGATTTGATCCTGGGAAGAGCCTCGACTCTGCGTTGGGCCGCCGATTGATCTACCGACAGCAATGGATCACCTGACTCGAACCCTAACCGTTGTTCTATTTCTATAAGAGTGAGGTGATGTAAGCCGTGCACTTCTATCTTCTCAACGTCAAGAAGCGACGAGTATCCGACCGCAACAAAGCCACCGACAAAGAGGACCAGCGAAAGAGTAAGCCCGACTATGCCTTTGCGAATCGTCGGTGACAGGGCAGCTCGTCGCCGTCTGGGTAACATCGCTAATCCTCGAACCCCACTCGCTGAATTTCAGTTCTCAGTCCTATGCCGGTTTCGGCGTAGACGCGTTGGGCCACCGCTGTAATCACGGCGTCGACATCGTTTGCTGAGCCTCCGACATCTGCTTGAACAAAGTTGGCATGTTTTGCCGACACCTGTGCCGATCCGACCCGAAAGCCTTTAAGTCCGAGGCGGTCAATCAACTCGGCAGAAGTTTCGTTGCTTGGATTTACAAACACTGACCCAGCGTTCTGGCCGCCCGGTTGATTGTCGCGACGCCACCGAACAATCTCATCCAACATTCTTTCCCCTGAGTTGTCGTGATCATCAGCAAGTTGAAGAGATGCCTCCAAAACAATCTGTCCTTGCCTTAAAGCGCTGTGTCGGTAACCAAAGCTCAAGTCCTCGTTGACTACCATTTTGACCTCAGCCATATGAAGATCAAATATTTTGACGGCTCGAACGCACGCCTGCATGTCACTTCCATGACCGCCAGCATTCATTCGCACTGCTCCTCCAATTGACCCAGGCACACCCACAGCCCATTCGAAGCCGCTTAACCCTGCAGCAACGCAACGACGCGCAAGCGCAGGTAGCGCAACCGTCCCTCCCACTTCGACTTCACAGGCACTGCGGTCAAACTCGGTCTTTGAGAAGTCCGACCCCAGAGACACCACAATTCCCGGGAACCCGTCATCGGCTACGAGCAGATTCGATCCCTTGCCAATAACCAAAACAGGTAATTCTGTCTCGTTTCTAGCTTCACCAACTTTTGCTAAATCTTCATGAGTGTTCGCGACCACATATAGCGCCGCATCCCCGCCGACACGGTAAGTCGTCATAGCGCCCAAGTTGACTTGAACCTGTGCGCGTGCCCCAAGTATCTGCTCCGCTACCTGCAATGCATTGAGCTTTCCACGGCTCATCGCGGCGGCCTTGTTGTCCTGCGTCGACTCTGAACCTCATCCGCGACAGAGGTCAAGTCTCCCGCTCCCATAGTCAAGCAAAGATCGCCGGGACGGAGGGTCGAATCCAAATAATCAGCTACTTGTTCTCGCCCGGGCAGGTACGTGACCGACGACTTTGGGTGATGGTCAAGAATCGCGCGAACAAGCAAATCTCCTGTTATACCCGGGCGAGGCGATTCACCAGCGCTGTAAATCCCAGTGAGAACTACGTGGTCCGCATCTACGAATGAGTCTCGGAACTCTCTCCACAGCTCGGCTGTTCTGCTGTAGCGGTGAGGTTGAAATACCGCGACGATTCTGTCCCACTCGCCTGTTTTAGCGGCCGCCAACACGGCCGATACCTCTGTAGGCAAATGCGCATAGTCATCGACATACACCACTCCCTGGTGCTCTCCTCTAAATTCAAACCTTCGTGCAACACCTGCAAATCTGGCCAACGCCATCGCTACCAGTTCAGGGTCCGCGCCCATTTCAACAGCAGCGGCGAAAGCAGCGGCCGCGTTCAAAACGTTGTGAAGACCAGGAACTGGCAACTCACATTTGGCGATGCTCTTTTCTTCTCGAATTACTTCGAATTTAGATGCATAACGACTGCTCGTAACCGCAACAACTCGATAATCGGCACTTTCGGCGGTTCCGTATGTGAGGCACCCGCCTACCTCATCCACTAGTCGGGCTGCTCCGGAATCGTCGATGCAAACGATTCGTGGACCATTAACTGCTCCCAGAAAACTTCTGAACGCCTCAGCTAGGGCTTCGTAGGTTCCAAAGTAGTCAAGGTGATCACTTTCTAAGTTGGTCACTATCGCACTCTCTGCACCAACCTTGAGAAATGTTCCATCCGACTCATCAGCTTCGACAACGAAAAGATCGCCTTCATTGTTCCAAACTGCGCCAGAACCAATGTCGTTGAGATCTCCTCCCACTATGAAAGAGGGCTCAAGGCCGGCCGCTGTAAGGGCAAGCGCCAGCATCGAGGACGTTGTGGTCTTTCCGTGGGTTCCCGCGACAGCAATTGTCCGCTTATTGCTGCAAATAGCAGCGAGTATGTCGGCGCGACTGAGGACCGTTCGCCCTGCCTGTAACGCGGCCAAAATCTCAACATTGGAATCCGGCACAGCCGTAGACCTACAAATCACGGATGCATCTCCGATATTGTCCGGGTGATGGCCCACTTCGATTCGCGCTCCCATTGAACGAAGCCTGTTAACCCCTGCAGATTCACGCAGATCACTGCCACTCACCGAGTGACCCATCGACAACAGAACCGCAGCAATCGCATTCATGCCGGCACCACCAGCACCCACCACGTGTATAGGCGTGAGATCCGAAAGAGAGGTCTGCGTCGAGTCGGATGCCTTCAAAGTCATCTTTCTTCTCGGTCAATCGATGGTGCTTCGCCAGACGCATACTTGAGCACGAGGTCAGCTACGTTTCGGGTCGCTCTTGGATGACCAACACTACGTCGTTGCCTTTCGCCATCTGGGTCAGCCGAGCCTTTGAATTCGTTGAGCATTCGCTCTATCTCGATGCTTAAACGGTTTCCATCTAGCTCAGCGTCTTCGACGAGTGTCGCGAACCCGGCTTGCACTAGCACCTCAGCATTTCGCCGTTGGTGGTCATTGGGAGCGTTCGGGAGCGGTACCAGGATAGCTGGCACGCCTAAAACGGCCAGCTCTGCGCTAGTGGAACCACCTGGACGGCAGACCACTAAATCGGCCGCTGCTATCGCTTTCGGTAGGTTCTCATCATATTCAAAGGACTTAATTGTTTGGGGCAGAGCGTCAGGTAACACCTTCCAATCTCGCCGACCAACAACATGATGAATCATTGGCAATTCAGTAATTGAAGCAGCTTGCCATAAGGCTTCATTGATCCGCAGTGAGCCTAAGGATCCGCCGAACACGACTACAACTGGATCATGTGGAGGCCATCCAAGCTCAGCTCTGCTTTGTCGGCCCAACTGATGTGCTTCTAGCACCGACTCTCGGACTGGGTTGCCAGTCACAACTTCGTTCTTGAGGCCGGTCCCAAGGCTTGGTACGGCCGCAGCCTTAGCAAAGCTCCTCAGAAGTCGATTTGCAGCTGAGGCCACTGCGTTCTGTTCCGCTAGCACTAAAGGAACTCTTAGGATCACTGCCCCTATAGCGCCAGGTAAAGCCGCGTACCCGCCCAGAGACAGCACGACCCTTGGCCGTAACCGAGCGATTAGCCAGGCCCCTTTCAGCACTCCCAAGCAAATTCCGATCAGGTTCCCTAGGTTCGCAAGAGATACGCGGCGCCCATTCAGGCCACGACCGGTCAGTGCCCAAAGGCGATACCCGGAGGCTGGAACCAGCTCTTTTTCGATACCGCGCGCGCTCCCAATGAATACGATCTGATCTTTACTCTTGCCCAGTCGTTGAAGTTCATCTGCTACAGCTAGACCTGGCAAGAGATGTCCTGCCGTGCCTCCCCCGGCGATCACAATTCCACCCTTTGGACGGCCTTTCTTGTTGCGTTCTAAGTCGTTCATACTGATTGCCGCGCAATGTTTAGCAACAGCCCAGCTGCTATCGCGTTAAGAATTAACGACGTCCCGCCGTAGGAGATGAACGGGAGCGTTACCCCCGTGATCGGAATCGACCCCAACACTCCCAAGAGGTTGACAGCCATCTGAACCAAGAACCAGATGGATATGCCCGCTGCTAAGAGGGACCCAAATACGTCGGGAGCATTTTGCGCTGTCCGAAACCCCGCGACGATAAATGTTCCGAGCAAAATAACGACAGGTAGAGCACCCATAAAGCCAAGCTGTTCTCCCACCACTGCAAAAACAAAGTCAGTGTCGGCAGCCGGAACCCATCCCCACTCCGCATGGCCTCCTCCAAGGCCCGTCCCATTAAATCCGCCTCGAGCCAGACTGAGTAATCCCTGCGTGACCTGCCAGCTCGAACCTTCGATGTCGTCGGAGGGATTAAAGAAAGCTACGACTCTTGCGCGGCGATAAGACTCGCTCAGAATGAGAAAAACCCCTAGAAGGAGACCGATACCAATCAACGGGATCAGATGTTTGACAGGAATGCCCGCCGCCCACATCATCCCCAGCGCAATGATGCCGATTATGAGGGCGGTACTCAAATCGCGTTGAATGTAAATAAGACCACAGACAATCGCTACCCAAATTGAGATGGGTACGGTGACTCTGTCGACACGGTCAAGAAAATAACGCCGTTGATCAAGGAACGATGCGACACCAATAACTAGAGCAAACTTCGCTAATTCAGAAGGCTGAACGTTGAAGAGCCCGAAATCAAGCCATCTTTTACTACCTCCACTGGTTCGACCCACGAATTGGACCAGGACCAATGCAAACGTTGCTACTGCGACGAGGGCAGGAGCCCATCGCCTCCAACTTCGATAGTCACGGTTTAAAATAAACAAAAGAGCTAGAACGGCAATCGTGACCCAAGAGGCATGCTTGCCAAAGGTCGCAAAGGCATCTCCTTTTTTGACAATGGCAGTCGGCGTAGACGCCAGTAGCACCGCAACGGTCCCCGTAAGCATGAGCAACAACACCGAAGCCAACATCGCCAAGTATCGCCAAGGTGGCCTTGTGGCATTCGCGTCTAAGGGCTCGGTCGCCGATACGGGGAAGAAAACCCTGCTCATGTCGCGCGTCCCCGTTCACCCAATTCACTCACAATGCGTTTGAAGTCATCGCCGCGTTCGACATAGTTGCTGTACCAATCGAATGAAGCGCAAGCTGGCGAAAGGACTACATCAGCCTCAAAGCGAACTGCGTAGTCGAACGCCCTAGACACTGCATCTTCCATAGAGTCAGCGATGGTCGCTGGTAGATCCGTGGCAAAGACCTCAATTACATCTTCACTAGCGTCACCAATAGCCACCACTGCTCGAACCTGGGCTTTCACTGAAGCAAGTTCACTTAGGTCAAGCCCCTTGTTTCGACCCCCGGCGATCAATACGACAGCATCCAAACCGCTAACCCCAGCCGTGGTCGCGTGGGGTGTAGTTGCTTTACTGTCGTTGAAAAATCGAATCCCTTTGTTGGTTGTGACTAACTCCATGCGGTGAGGCAACCCTCCGAAGTTGCACAAAGTCTCTTGAGCTCCATGGGTCGAGGCTCCTATCGACAAACTCAATGCGACTGCAGCACAAGCATTCAAAAGATCGTGCGGACGCGACAACGCTAGATCTGAGATATCGACGATCTTCTCCCCGTGGGCCGTGAGCTCCGACCGGGTGCAGTGAACGTCTCCAGCAGACAACCCAAAGGTGATTCGTTGAGATTCGAGCTCTGGAAGCCAAGGAGTGATGGATCCTAATTCGTGGGGAACTATTGCAAAGTCACTTGATGTTTGACTGTGAAAAACTTTCGCTTTCGCTGTTGCATAGGATTCAAAATCGCCATGCCAGTCAAGGTGATCAGGAGACAAATTTAGCCAAGCAGCGGACTGAGCTCGAAAGTGTTGAACTCGGTCTAATGCAAATGAGGATGCCTCAACGACGAAAACTTCAGTGTCGTCGTACTGTCCGGTTACGGCCTTCACAAAGGACACCTCGGTATTTCCAACAGCAGCAGCTCGTACCTCAGAGTTGTTAAGGATCCCTGCAGTCAATTCCGTGACTGTGGTCTTTCCGTTGGTCCCGGTCACGGCCACCCGCGGACGTTGATCCCAAAAAGCTCCGACATCAAGCTCACTTAACACGACTATGTCTTTCTCGTCCGCCATACGTAAGAGTTTGTGATGCCTTGGAATTCCAGGGCTAGCCACCACCGTCTCGACTCGATTCAGAAGTTCTGCCAGATCCGCTTCAGATGTTGAATCCACTATTTCGACAGCTAGCTCGCTGGCCGTTTTCATCACGGCTTCAGGTTGGTCATCTGTGACGACTACGTGGTGACCGCGAGCGATTAAGGCTTCAATCAATGCCCTACCGGTGAGCCCTAGCCCACCAACTGCGACACGGGATAAGTCGAATTCTGTCACGGTAGATACATCCGGAGTGCGAAGCCGGCCGAGTCGATTCCAATGAAATCCGCATAGAAAGCACCCAAGGCAAATGCAACAAAGATGCCATTAATAATCCACATTCGAATCAAAACCGTGGTCTCTGGCCAACCTGCCAACTCGAAGTGATGATGTATCGGCGCCATTCGAAATACCCGGCGTCCAAATAGACGGTAACTAGCGACCTGCAAGATGACCGAAAAAGTCTCAAGAACATAGAGCGCACCGATAACCGGCAGGAGAAGGTGGGTTTCGAGCAGCAACGCTAACCCTGCAAATGCAGTTCCAATGGCCAATGAGCCAGTGTCGCCCATAAAGATTCGTGCCGGCGGAGCGTTCCACCACAGAAAGCCAATACATGCGCCGGTCATTGCCGCGGCAACTATGGCTAAATCCAATGCATGGGTGACGTCGTAGCTCTCAGGGTGCCTGAAAATCCAATAGCCAATAATCACGAATGCCGAAAAGCCGATGGCTGAGGAGCCTCCCGCTAGCCCATCAAGCCCATCGGTCAAATTCACCGCATTGGCAGTTGCGATTACCAAAATCGAAGCCCAAATAACCCACACCAGCTTGCCTATGGAAAGACCTGGTAGGTCAGCGCGAGTCAAGGCAATGACCGGGCTAGTTTGCGCCCAATACATGGACATCACGGCGAAACCGCAAGCTACAACGAGTAGTCCAACAATTTTTGCTGACTTGTTAAGCCCTAAGTTCCGTTCACGGCTTACCTTGATCCAGTCATCGATTAAACCGACGCCACTAGCGGCAACTATCGCAGCAATAAGAACAAGACCAGACCGCGTGAAAATCGTTTCCGAACGAATGTGACTGACCATGTAGCCGATGACCGCGCCCGCGACGATGGCAACGCCACCCATAGTCGGCGTTCCCGCTTTAGTTAGATGACCCTGAGGCCCATCTAAACGAATTGGTTGCCCTACTCCGCGGTTTCGTAACCAGGGAACCAAAATGCGGGTACCGATGAGGCTGACACCCATAGACACGCCTGCAGCAATTAGCAATGCGATCATTAGGCGCCGCTTTCTCTTCGCCTTGTCAGAGCATCCTGACTAACCGACACGTCGTCAAAGGGCAGTGTTTGTCCACCGATTATCTGATAGCTCTCATGCCCTTTACCCGCAACAAGCACTAAGTCACCTGGTAGAGCTTCTGCGATGGCTTCATGAATCGCTTCGGCGCGATCAAGCACAATTCGATACGGAGTGGCACCAATCGCAATCCCGGCCGCTATTTCTTTCGCGATCTCTATCGGAACCTCAGACCTGGGATTGTCGGATGTAACAACTATTTCATCAGCAAGTTGTCTAGCGATTTCACCCATGAGCGGACGTTTCGATGGATCCCTATCACCACCGGCTCCGAACACAACCCATATTCGGCGGTCGCAGAGCCCTCGAACTGATTGCAAAGCCTCTTTCAGAGCTTCAGGTTTATGCGAATAGTCCACTATTACTGCTACGTCAGAATCTGGCACTGTGACCGGTTCCATCCTGCCTTTAACAGGCGAGATTTGTTGTAAACCGTCCACTATCGCTTCCTGCTGCCATCCCAGGGCCCTGAGCGTCTCCGCCGTTACAAGCAGGTTCATCAAATTGAAGCCGCCTAGAAACGAGGATTTGACTTCTTGTCCTCGCCAAACAAAGGATGAGCCGCTCGGTTCGAGCTTCGGGTTTTCGATCAATTCTGGGTCAGCAATCACTAGGCCTTGATGTCCTGCTCCTTGGAGTTCAGAAGCAAGACGTTTACCCCACGCGTCACTTGTTGAAACAACTGCAATAGGGCTTTCGGAGTCAAATAGCCGGCGCTTCGCTTGGAAATAGGCCTCCATGTCTTTATGAAAGTCGAGGTGTTCTGGGCTGAGGTTCGTGAAGACCGTTGCTGCGAAGTTCACTGCTTTAACCCGACCAAATTCAAGAGCATGGGAAGAGACTTCGAGACAGGCCCACTCTTTTTTGTTGTCGCGCATAACTGCCAGAGATCGCTGCAGATCAGGTGCTTCGGGCGTGGTATGGATTCCACTAAGCGTGCCGATAACACCCGCCTCTTTACCACACGCCTCTAACGTCTGAGCTAAGGCATGAACCGTTGTGGTTTTGCCTGCAGTCCCCGTGACTCCTATGACGTTCAAACTCTTCGACGGCTCGCCATAAATAATGGACGAAGCTGGCCCTAATGCCTCTCGGACATTCGGCACCACTATTTGCGGGACGACATTTTCCAACTTGCGTTCCACTAGCAACGCACGAGCCCCGCCTCGCACCGCTTCGTCCGCGTACTGGTGACCGTCATCATTAACTCCGGTTACACAAGCGAATAGATCACCTTGGGTAACTTTGCGACTGTCGTGGGTAACGCCAGTAACTCGCAGAATGTTTGCAGGATCATCAAGGTTCGCGAGGGACGCCCCTCGGCATGAACTGATGATTTCCTCTAAAGAAGTTCCCGGCATCCTCATCTACCTTGTTTTAGGCACTCCGAGAATGCCTAGAGTTCTGGCCGTTATCTCGCTAAACACCGGAGCTGCTGTGAAGCCAGCTTTATATTCGAGAGGTTCATCAAGGACGACAACTACTGTCACTTTGGGCTCTATTGCGGGAGCAAATCCTGCAAAGATCGTCGTGTAGCTATCTCCATAGCCTCGCTGGTCAACTAGCGGCTTTTGCGCTGTGCCGGTTTTTCCTCCCACTCCGTAACCGTCTACCGCTGCCCGCTTCCCCGTTCCTTCGATGACCACGCTTTCCAGCATGGCGCGCATTTGTTTCGCAGTGGTCGCGCTCAGCACATCTTGACTAACCGGACTTTCAATTTGACGAGATGCGCCTTCCGGCGTGACAAACCCCCGCACTAACGAAGACGGTACGTATTTGCCATCATTTGCGATGGCGTTGTACGCGGCAGCTATCTGGATTGCGGTTACCGAAACTCCCTGACCAAAGGAAATGGCGGCTAAATCAATCCCTTCCCACTCTTGCGGCGGTTTCAATTTGCCTCGAGTTTCGTGCGGAAAGGCCGGATTATCGCCGCCTCCCGATGAGTATTGCCCGAGACCAAACGCTCTGAGGTAGTGATACATCTGATCAGGACCGAGCCGTTCGGCTATTTGGATGGTCCCAATGTTGGATGATTTAGAGAGGATTTGGGTCACTGTGAGTTGTCGGTCTTCATAGACGTAGGGCTCACGAAACGGTTTGTCGGAGTACTGGTATAAGTAAGGCACACTGAAAACCTCGTCAGGCCAAGTGAGGCCTTCCTCTATGGCTGCTGCGATGGTGAATGTCTTTGCCACCGACCCCGGTTCGAATTGTTTGGCATAGGCACTACTTGCACCAGCCACCCGAGCTTGGCCACTTTCTTTGAAATGATCTACGTCGGCCAAAGCCAATACTTCTGCTGTGGATACGTCGAGGACTATTGCCGTTCCCCAATTCGCGCCACTAGTCACGACTGCGGTCTTCAAGACCTCTTCGACTAAGCGTTGGACCGGGGTGTGAATTGTGGTCTCTATGTCATATCCAGATTTAGGTGGTTCATAATCCAGGTCCCCACCCGGTAGCTTCACTGACTCAAAGGCTGCTACGTAGTCGACCCGACTTCCTGGCCGCCCTGCGAGCAAATCAGCGAACTGCAACTCAATGCCATTCAGGGGCTCCTCATCGCGATCAACTTGACCTAGGAGATTGCGAGCAAATTCGTTCCCGTTCGGATAGACGCGGTCTGGCTCGTCTCGATACTCGATTCCAGGCAATTCCAGTTCGCGAATTCTGTCAGCAACGCTCGGAGGCACTTCTCGTTTCAGATGGACATAATTCAGATCTTTGGAAAGCAACTCGTAAATGTTTTGAGCGGGCATATTCAAGATTGGAGCAATCGCCAAGGCCGTCGCCTGAGCACTAATGATCAGGTGCGGGTTGGCCCCGATGGTCGTTGCTGAATCTGTAGTCGCCAGAAACGAGCCATCTCGGGCAAGGATGTTGCCTCGTTCACCGGTGATCGAAGATCGCGTTATATGGCGAGAAATCTCGCTGAGATATTGTTCTCTGTTGACGATTTGGACCATGAAAAGCCGAACAGCAATGACCCCCAGCGCCGCAAAGGCGATAAGCATGAGCCATCCAACTCTTTTACTGCGATACCCGACACGACCCCAAGGGTCAGAGAAGTGAAACGTTGTCTTCGGCGCTGCGGTTTGCTTGCGAGTTTCTTCTGCTTGCCGGGCTCCGGTAAAGACGTTCATTGACTACCAGGGCCTTCGCTTATCTTGCGCTTCTAGGAGGGTCAATCGTCAGGGCCTCTGCCAATATCGGGTCCATCGAGAACCTTTGGGCTTCGTCTCCCTGGTCAACTTCATCGAGCGCGGGGTCTTTATTTAGCGCTATGTGCTCGGATCGGAGTCGTATCTGTGTTGCTGACTCCGCTGGAAGGAGAGCTAGTTGGCCGTAGGCCAAACGTTCAATCTTTAGTGGAGCTACGGCGTTCTCGTATTTGAGTCGCAATTCGCGCACAGATTCTTCCTGCAGCGCTATTTGCTTGTCCAGCCGATCTATTTCCACCACTTGTGTCTGGAGCCTGGCGTTAAAGAGTGCGTGTCCCAAGATGATGGTGAGCGTGATAACTCCTAGGACGGTCGTAATACCAACGAAGCGACTACCCAACGACCTGCTTTGCTGTTGCACACCGAAACGAGCGCTTCCACCAACCTCGATGACATCGGGTGCGATAGGAAGATCGTTGAGGACAGCAGCGGCCATCGGAATTAGAGCTCGCTAACTGAAAGACGTTCAGCTGCTCTGAAACGGGCACTGGCAGCTCTCGGGTTCGCTTCTATTTCCTCTGCGGTTGGGCGAACAACTTTTCTTCGTAACAGCTTGACGTTGGGTTCTGAGTCGCAGATACATGGCAAAGTTGACGGACATTCACATACGCCGTCAGCTGCTTCTCGCAAGACTTGCTTCACGATTTTGTCCTCTCCTGAGTGGTAAGAAAGAACGACTATTCGACCTCCTGGTCTCAGCCGCTCGATTGTTTGCTTAAGGGCCAGTTCGATTTGTTCAAGTTCATCGTTGACGGCTATGCGGATCGCCTGAAAGGTCCTCCGAGCCGGATGTTTCCCTGTTCTTCGCGCCGGTGCCGGCACCGACTCGCGAACCAATTCCGCCAACTCCGTTGTTGAACTGATGGGACGCTGGGCGACTATTGACTTCGCTATCCGCCGAGCGAACCTCTCGTCTGCATTGGTTCTCAGTAGCCAAGCCAATTCGTCTTCGGTGTAACTATTCACAACTATCGACGCGTTGAGGTCTTCATTCGGGTCCATTCGCATATCCAACGGTGCGTCGTGTCGATGCGAAAAGCCTCGGTATGGAGTATCGAGCTGGTGGCTGCTCACTCCAAGATCGAAAAGCGCGCCAGTCAGTTCTCTGTCGTCGGAATCAAGAACTCTTGCAATTTGGTCAAACCTGGCTTGTACCACTTTGATTCGTTCACCAAAGTTGTGTAGGCGTTCTTTCGTTGCCTGCACTGCATTCGGATCACGGTCCAGTCCGATTAAGAACCTATTTGGGCGTTGTTCGAGTAGGGCCTGAGCATGGCCACCACCCCCGACTGTCGCATCAACGAAAAGGCCTTCTTCCAGCGATTCAAATGCTTCCAGAACCTCTCCCAGCATGACCGGCACGTGCTTGTAGGGCCGAAAAGCTTTACCTTCGCCAATTCGTAAAGACCCTGGATCGTCGGTCTGCTCCGTCATGTTGCATCACCGTCAATAAAGTCATCTGGTGACTCCAGCAAAGAATCTCCGACTTGGGTGACCTCTTGCCACTTGGCTCTGTCCCAAATTTCGACTTCGTCTATCGCACCGACGATCACACATTCGCGTTGCAGATGAGCGAAAACTCGTAGGTCTTCGGGAATCGCTATTCGACCTTGTTTGTCGGGAAGAACTCGCGCTGCACCTGCACCAAAAGATCTCTTCGCAGATCGATGACGTATATCCCCTTCTTCGGAACGCGAGGCCATAGTCCGCGCGATGTCTTCGAACCGCACTGGGGTTAAAAGAGCCAAGCATCCTTCTGGGCCTTTGATGAGAAAGCCACTTTGTTCGAAGGACGTTCGAAAAGAGGCAGGTAGAACGATTCGCCCTTTGGGATCCAAAGAGTGTTCGAATTGTCCTACAAATACTTCGTCCACGTCGTACCTAAAGAATTGACCCTGAGGAACAGGGTGGTTTTCGTGGCTCAAAACGCAGAGGGAGTAACCCACTGCCTTCCCTATCGCGCCACATCGTGACACTTTATGTGTTTTTATAGGTTCAGTCCAGCTATTCCGAAACACTCATCTCACTTTGCGTCGGAAATTTTGAATCACATTGATGTAATTAACCGCATAGAGTGCTCCATAAGATCACTTTAAGTAGTTATCAAATACTAAAAGTGGGAATTAGCTTGATCCTCTGGGTAAACATCACTCCCCCGCGTGCTTGGTTAAAGCTGCGATGTGGCCTGAGAAGGGCCGGGCTCGATTGTGAGCAAGCATCTGGTCTTAGGCAGTCAACGGTAGAAGGGTAGGTATATAGCTCTCCCACTCAGGTGGAACACCCCGACGCAAGGCCGCTGCAACCGCTATGGGCTCAGGCGCGTAGGGAGTCTTTCTCAGCTTGAATCTCGATAACTCAGGAAGGGTGTCTCCCTTTGCGGCATTGCAGCGTCGACAGCAAGCGACCACATTCTCCCATTCGTGCTCACCGCCCTTGCTGCGAGGATGCACATGGTCTATACATTCGGCCCGGCGCCCGCAGTATTGGCATTTGTACCCATCACGTGCGAAGACCGCCTTGCGGTGGAGGGGCGCTCGGCGCCTGTAGGGGGCCGCCACTCGATAACGAAGTCGGATAATAGAAGGAACGAAGAGGTCAAGCCGTTCGGAATGCACAATTTCGTCACGTTCGTGAATCATCTCAGCCTTGTCCGCTATCAAAAGCAACAACGCTCGCTTCACCGAAACGATGGAAAGGGGCCGAAAACCAACGTCGAGCAACAAGGTCCGTTCCGAAAGAACCGAGTCGCCTACCACCCTTATTCTTCTCCTGATTTCCAGCTCTTACACCAGTCCAACCAAGCAACAACATCGGCGGCATAAAGGTCTGGCGTAGATGAGCCATCTCCGCCATACATCGTCACCATACGAAATTCCAGGAACTCACGGGCTGGCAGTGGCAAAAAGGGAGGCTTGCTCCACCAACCACTCGGCAGCATCCGAAACCAGGTATTGATGCCAACACCCCAAAGTCTCGGTCGAACAAGGACCGCTCCAGCGGCCGCTAGAAACAACCGGGAAGCACTTATGGGAGGGACCACGCTAAGGATCCTAATCGGGCTAATTACCCTGGGGGGCTGACCCCACGCCCCTAAATCCAACTGCTGCAGCGCCTACTAACGGAGCCGCATCGCCAAGTTGAACAGCGGAAATTCCGATACCCCGAGAGAACTCCAATTGACAGCGATCACCTAACTCTCGATTCGCCGCCTCAAAGAAAGGGTCGCCAAAACCGAGCGCCACCGAACCACCAACTACTACCTGTTCTAAATCCAAAAGATTGACAACCGAGGCAACCGCTCTACCGACCATTACCCCGGCTCGAATTCTTTCGCTTATTTCCGCCTCGGCAGGCGGCCTACCGGTGCGTCGCTCAATCGCAGGCCCCGACACTTCAGCTTCTAAGCATCCATACGCACCGCAACCACAGAGAGCTCCATCAGGGTCAACGATTACGTGACCGACATGTCCTGCATTACCGTCTTTGCCATCCAGGAGCGCACCGTCCACTACGAGCCCACCGCCAACTCCAGTTGAAACAACCATCGCCAAAAAATTAGAGAAGCTTCTTCCCGCTCCGTACCACGCTTCCCCTAATGCCAGGGCTTTCGCGTCATTGTCTACGACAACTGGAACACTTAGAGCGCGTTCGAGTTTGTTCAGTAGCGGGAATGCTTGCCAAGCTGGGATATTTAGTGGAGAAACTAAAGCTCCGTTTCGCGTCATAGGGCCGCCGCACCCGACTCCGCAAACGTCATACTCCTCATCATTTGCCGCTACGTGTTCAATGAGACTCACCAAGGTATCCCACAGCAACGCTGCATTATTCGTTGGCGGTGTCGGGATTTGCGCTCGTACTAGGACCTTTCCCCCACTATCCACCAGGCCCGCCGCAAGCTTTGTGCCACCAACATCAATGGCCAGTGCGATTTGCTGAGAGGTCCTGTGACTCAGAGGTCGTCCCTGCGGAAAACGGAGCGCATTCGTTCAGACAAGCCGCCCATATTTGCGCGCATCTGGCCGCTGCGGACCTGTCCGGTGACTTTTTGGAAGCCTGCTTTGCCCATTTTTCTCAGATTTCGTTCGATCACGATGGCACACACAAACATTGTCAGGAAAGCAACAAATGCCAAGCCGAAGTGCACTTGCAGCGCCGCGATAATGCCTACAAGTCCCGCAACTCCAATGATCGCGGCCCACTTGATACTTCTCAAGGCATGGCGATAAAGGGTGGTCTCCCCAACTTCGCGCGCGAATTCAGGGTCGGAGTCATAGAACTCCTTCTCTATCTCATGGAGTATGCGCTGTTCGTCGTCAGAGAGCGGCACGACACCTTCCGTTCATCGATTCCTACAGTTTAGGACCACTGTCGCTCAAGATCGACATCAGCAGCGCCACGAATCACTATTTTCAGATGGATTTGATCCCAAGCCTGGCCCAATAGCAGAGTGGCCATAGCGCTCACGTATTCGGTCCATAGCGTCGGAAAGCCGACTCCAACCCGACTTTCTGCCCTCATCTTCTACCAAGGTAAGTTGGCGCGGTCCTGCAGCATCTAATCGACTTAGACCTATTCCAAGAAGTCTCACCCCAAGGTCGAGATCCAGTTGAGCCAATAATTCATTGGCCCTTTCCGCTATTTCAGGCAAAGTGTTGACGGGTTCATCGAGGGTTACTGTGCGGGTAACAAACGACATGTCGGGGCGTCGCACTTTCAGATGAATAGTGCGACCGGCCGTTCCTTGACTCCGAGCTCGCGCTGAGACGGCATCCGAGAGTCTTACGATTTCGCTTTCCAGTACCTTCCTGTCGTAGACGTCCGTAGCAAACGTTTCCTCATGACTTATGGACTTTCTTCGCCGTTCAGAATCAACTCGACGGGCGTCGATTCCTCTACTGAGCTTGCAGAGATGAGCACCATGCGAAGCACCTAGAGCTTCAATTAATACCTGCTCGGGAACCGCTGCTAACTCCCTAACTGTGGAAATCCCCATTGACCGTAATTTCTGCAACGTAACCGCGCCCACCCCCCAAAGCGCTTCGACAGGGTGTGCTTCTAAGAACCTCTTCTGCTTCTCTCTCTCAACAACATATACACCGATACCTGGTTGAATCCCGTTAGACGTGATCTGAGGTTTGGCAGCAACCGAAGCTAGCTTGGCAAGCAACTTTGAACCAGCGACTCCAACCGAACAGTCAAGACCCACACCCTCGTAAATATCATTTCGCAACTGCCAAGCAATCTCTTCAGAACTTCCAAACAATTTATGGGCCCCACCTACGTCAAGAAAAGCTTCGTCTAAAGCGATCGGCTCAATCTCCGGCGTAACCGCCTGAAATATTTGGTGAACCCTTCGAGAGATTTCTCTGTAGCGAGAGAAATTTGACTTCACAAAAATGGCGTCAGGGCAAAGCCTTCGAGCAACGACGCTCGACATTGCAGATTTGACACCCATAGAGCGCGCCTCATAGCTAGCTGAAGCCACTACACCTCGTTGAGAATCGCCGCCAACAACGACAGGTTTACCTATGAGCGACGGATCGCTTTGCCGTTCAACCTCAACGTAAAACGCGTCCATATCCACATGCAAAATCGGCAAATCTTCCATCGAATCAAGACCGCGATCGTTGATTACTCTTCGAACGCGGGCACGCCGGGATCAAGTTAGACCCGCTCCACACGAAGGGCATTGATGTCCTTCCCGAATATGCGGTAACGAAATTCTCCACTTTCCGGGAGATCATCATTCACATACCCGAGAAGTGGTTCGCGTAGCCACAACTGTTGCCCGGCCAAGAGTTCATCGAGATTCTCCTTCAGGACCCAATCGGCTGCTTGAACTATGCCATCTGGGTCATCGATATGGAGCTGCCCCGAGTAGCCAGCCGCTAGATGAACTTCGACTCGCAAAGTCCAATTCATATCTATAGCTTCCGCCACGACCGTATAGACAGGGCCGAGCCAGCTTTCAACTGAAAGACCTGTTTCTTCTACAACTTCGCGGGTGAGGCCCTCGAGAACAGTTTCTCCTTCATCGATAACCCCACCCGGAGTGCTCCAGTCGGTGCGCCCACCTTTTCGGTGGTTAAGGACCATCAGGATGGATCCCTCATCCAGAATTATTCCTCCACCTACCGTCCATCTCCGCACCTCAAGAGTTTGCCATCCTCACGTGGTTCTCTGCGACATCCGAATACGATGCTCGAGTGACTGATTCATCGAGTCAATCTGACAGGCACACGCCTCTTCCCGACAGCTTTGAGATTCCTAGCGCTTTACCATCAGTGATGGCACGGGTATTTGCGTTCTCCGCGATTTTAGCCGGGAGCATTTGCGGGGGCCTAATGGGCTTCGCCCTTGGTCGCCTTCAATGGGACACCAACGGAGATCTTTGGGTGTTGTTAGTGGCCTGCCTAGGCTCTATCACCACATCGGTTGGAGTAGCAATCGTCGCCGTTCTGGTCCTTAGAGCAATGTCAGAATGGAACGATGTGGCGTCAGCAAGAGCCCGGCGCAAAAGATGAATATCGTTCCTGATGCCGACGAGCTCGATGACCTTCTGGCACTTGCCACAGATTTCGCACTTAAAGCTGGCGACGTGCACCGCCGCCGAGCCACAGGAGATGTGGCATCTAAGTCAACGGCCACCGATCCAGTAACCCAGGTGGATCGCGAAGCAGAAGCTCTTATTGCTGGAGCGATTAGAGAAGCTCGGCCTAACGACGCGATTCTCGGAGAGGAGTCAACACTGGTCGAAGGCACTTCAGGCTTCCAGTGGGTAATTGACCCACTGGATGGGACCGTGAACTATCTCTACGACTTTCCAAGCTACGGGGTCTCGATCGGAATCGAGACCGATGGAGAACCTGTGGTAGGCGTAGTACTTGATACAGCCATAAACCATTTATTTGCAGCGCGAGACAACGGTAAAGCAACCAAGAATGGTGAAGAAATTAAGGTGACTACTTGTTCAGAATTATCACTCGCGCTGTTGGGAACCGGTTTTGCTTATGCCTCCTCGGTACGAGAACAACAAGCAAAGATCGCCACCGGGCTTCTACCCAAAGTCAGAGATATTCGCCGGTCCGGTTCCTGCGCAGTTGATCTTTGCTCCGTGGCAGCTGGACGACTCGATGCTTTTTACGAGACAGGGGTCAACTGGTGGGATGTCGCCGCTGGCATACAAATCGTTCGAAGTGCTGGTGGCATTGCGACCTACGAACCAGACTTGAAACGCGTCTTTGCTTCGGGTCCCAAGCTCTGGGAACAACTAATTAACGCCGTAAATCAAGCCGAAACGGAGTCTGGCCCCCAATCCCCTCCTCCATCGGCCAATATTTAAGGTGTGAGTATCCAGATCCTGACCATTGAGGACGATGAACGAATCCGCACAGCGGTGCGGTTCGCTCTTGAGGACGAGGGTTGGAAAGTTCTAGAAGCTGAAACTGGCGAACAGGCCCTTGATGAGTTTGACTCAATGAGCCCCGATGTAGTTCTTGTGGACATCGGGCTACCTGGAGTCGATGGCTTCGAAGTGTGTCGGTACCTGCGACGGGTAAGTGACGTGCCAATAATCATGGTGACCGCCAGGGATGACACCCACGATGTAGTAGCTGGCCTGGAGGCAGGCGCCGACGATTACGTAACCAAGCCAATTGCCCCCAAGGAACTCTCTGCGAGAATTCGAGCCTTGTTGCGCAGAGTGAAGTCCGAAGACACGGGCTCAGCCCCCAGAACCATAGGAGACTTGGAGATAGTTCCCGAGGAGGGCGTGGTGCGGAAAAGCGGAACGGAAATTCATCTCACAAAGACAGAATTTCATCTGTTATGTGAGCTATCAGACCAGTTGGGCAAGGTTCTCAGCCGCGAACACCTTCTCGAAGAGGTTTGGGGATACGACTATTTCGGTGATGGGCGACTGGTAGATGTTCATGTTCGTCGACTTCGAACCAAAGTCGAAACTGACCCAGCCCACCCTCGTCACGTTGTAACCGTGCGCGGTATGGGCTACAAACTTCAACCTTAAATATGGATTCACGCGGCCTTCCATGGCGCCGCCTCCCGTTAAGAACTCGGGTCATCGGTGCATTCACCCTCGGAGCAGCAATCGCTGCCTTGGTGCTCGTTGTAATCACTTATGGACTTTCGCGACAAAGCATGTTGCAACAAAGAGAGGAGTCGTCAGAGCGTCAGTTCTTCGCAAATGCGCGACAAGTACAAAGTTCCCTGAGAGCTGAGGATCCGGACTTCACGCAGTTATTGGAGTCATTACCTAGTCTCAGCGGGAGTCGCTCCATCATTCGAACTGGAGCTGAGACTTGGACCTCCCTCTCCTTAACTCCTAGTGATCTGCCCCCTCTACTGATCTCGACGGCGCTTGACTCGCCTCAAGCCCAAATGATGCGTTACCGATTAGACGACCAACCCGTGTTGGCATTTGGACTGGAGATGCGACCGAGTGCAGCATCAGCTCTCGAAGGCGTTGCATATTTTGAGTTGGTTCCACTTGCCGAAGTTGAGAGCACTCTAGAAAGTTTGGCTTTGATTCTGCTGGTCGGGGGCGTTCTAACAGTGTTATTAGGTGTGGGAACAGGTCTGTGGGCAAGCGGGGGTCTATTACGGCCCCTAACCGATATTTCCGACGCTGCAACCTCAATCGCTCACGGCCGTTTTGACACGCGCCTTGAGGAGGTATCTGACCCAGACCTTGACGCTCTTGTTCGTTCGTTCAATGAGATGGCAGCCGCTATGGAGACACGGATCACCCGAGATGCACGATTCTCCTCAGACGTGAGCCATGAGTTGAGATCACCTCTAATGACTTTGCGGGCGTCCATAGATGTCATGCAGCACCGCCGAGAAGAACTCCCGGAGCGAACCCGACAAGCATTGGATTTACTCAATGACGAGGTCATTCGATTCGAAAACTTGGTTCAAGATTTACTCGACTTATCCCGTTCGGACTCAGGCCCAATGGAAAATGATTTAGTCAACATTGAAGAACTAGTTCGAGCAACTTTGGCTTCTTCGGAGGACGCTGCTTCCCTGGAGGTTTCACCAAACGCGCAAGGGGCACTAGTCATGGGAGATAAAAGGCGTTTGGCTCAGGTTTTAGATAACTTGCTAAGGAACGCAGAAAAATACGGTGATGGGCCAACTCGAATCACGGTTTCGTCGGCTGGCAAGAGCATCGAAATAGCCGTTGAGGATTCTGGTCCTGGGGTCGCCCCCTCGGAACGAGAGTTGATCTTTGAACGATTCACCCGCGGTGCAGCTGCTCGCAAACGCGGCGCAGGAGACGGAGCTGGCTTAGGTTTGGCGCTCGTTGATGAACACGCTCGCCGCCACGGCGGTACGGCGAGGGTGGAAGGCAAGCCCGATGGTGCGAGCGGAGCCCGGTTCGTTGTCACGCTTCCCAAAGCAGGTCGCCGATGAAACTATCTATTTATCGCCGCTCTATGGCCGCACTTGCAGCCTTGGTGATGCTGACGAGTTGCGGTCTTGGTACCGACAACGAACCGACAGCGCTTTCTGTTCCTAAAGACGTCTTTCCGACCGACGCCAAGGAGAAAGATGAGTTTGACCTGTCGACAAACACAACCTTTCATCCTGTTTATTTTTTTAAGGACGACGTTTTAGTTGAAGTACGACGCCGACTACCTGCGCCAGTTTTCCTTGACGCTCCATTAACCAATCTGCTCAGCGGCCCGACGGAGTCAGAGGCTGAAGCTGGGTTTGCTTCAGCGATACCCGCTGGAACAGCTGTAGTAGATGTCGCTCTGTCGAAAGACAACACGATTTCAATTCACCTAAACCAAACATTCTTTGAGATTGAAGGAGAACAACGAATCAGAGCATCAGCACAGCTCGTCTTCACAGCATCAGCTTTAATCAGCGACAGTCAAGGCATCATATTTTTTCTAGACGGGGAACCAGTCCAACTTCCAGACGGTGAAGGAGTTATCGAAGAAGTACCCGAGGGGCGTTCCCCTTCTCCACTGACAATTGACGACTATTCGGCACTCGCTGAAACCCCAGCCGGCAGTTGATGTTTATTGAGAACCTTCTCGATCTCGCCGCTGCCGTGATTGGTCAAGTCCCCGGAGACTAGCTACCAACATCAGCATCGCCGGGAACAGTTCCAGCCGACCTAAAGCCATCATCGCCATTAGGACGATGCGTCCAGCCCTCGGGAACACCAGAAAGTTACTTGTAGGACCTGCCTCACCGAGCGCTGGACCTACATTTCCCAGCGCAGATGCTGATCCGCTGAAGGCCGTAACTGGATCTACTCCCAGTCCCGATAGGACGACACCGCCAACAACTATCAGACCCAAATAAAGCATCACGAACCCAACGACTTTGGCTGCAATCTGCTCTTCAATCGTGGTTCTACCTAATCGAATGGGGATAACCGAATTCGGATGACGGGCTCGCCTCAGCTCTCTAAATGAGTACTTAAAAACCACCTGCAAACGCAGCACTTTCATACCACCTGCCGTTGAGCCGCTCATACCCCCAACAAGCATTAAAACTAAAATCACCAAGTGGGCCGCTGGCATCCAAAGAACAAAGTCCGAGTTTCCGAATCCAGTGTTAGAACCTAACGAAACGGCGTAAAAGAGTGACTCTCTCAGGTTCTGCAGCCATCCAAGTTCTTCAAGATTTACCCATACGAGTATTCCGAAAGCACCAAAGATAAGAGAAAGATACCAACGGACCTCAGAAACGCGTCTGTACGCCCCTACCCCCTGCCTAAGCGCGTGCCAATGAATCGAAAAGCTAGCTCCGCTGAAGAGCATCCCGACCATAAGAACCAGTTCTATGGGAAACGAGTCAAAATACGCTATGGATTCGGCGTGCGGCGAAAAGCCCCCTGTTGACACCGTTGTAAAGGCGTGAGTAGCTGCATCAAAGATTGACATTCCGAGAGTCAACAAAACCATTGCGACTATGCCCGTCATGACGCCATAGAGCAACCACAACTGCCGGGCCGTGTCGCGCACGCGTAAAGTGAGCCGGTCAGCTGTAGGTCCAGGTGCCTCACTAGCAATCAAATCTAAGCCACCAATACCCAACGCTGGAAGCACTGCTACCGCCAACACAACCAGCCCCATTCCTCCAAGCCATTGGGTCATACTGCGATAGAAGAGGATTCCTTGGGGCACAGCGTCAAAGTTCGACAAAATCGTGGAGCCGCTGCAAGTGAAGCCTGAAATTGACTCAAATAGTGCGCTATCAAACTGCCCCCACGGAATGACGCCTGTAAGTAAAAATGGGAGCGCGCCTGCTACGGAAACCGCAAGCCAACTCCAAGCGACGGAGGCAAATGCGAGGGCGGAATCTGCAGTTGGTGAAATCTGCGAGCCGAAGAAGAGGGTGAGCCCTACCAGCGCGGTAAGAAGGGCCGAAACAGTCAAGCCTGTGACCCCCTCTCCACCATCGACAACAGCAACAGCAGTCGAGAAGATCATCGCTAAAGCAGCAGCCAAAAGCCCAGCGCCGGCGACGCGTACTGGTGTGACCGATACCCGTCTCAACGAACTGCCCTCTCATGTCGGGTCAAACGCCACCGTCGAATTTCTCGCTGCATCGGCTCTCCAAGTCCCCCCAAAGTAACCAAAAGAGGCGTTACCGATATCCTCCCAACCAGCATCAACGAAACGGCTGCAAGATGACCAAACGCACCCAACATTCGTAGATGTTCTTCGGGCCCATTAAGGCCGAACGCGAAGCCAACGTTGGAAAGCGCAGAAATAGCGAACGAGAACGCTGCTTCGAAGTTCAAGCCGTCAGCACTAAGCACCAGGGCTAGGGGAAGAATGAGGGCAGCCGACAGGAAAAGCTCTCCGATTATTCTCGCGAGCGCAACTTCGCCGATGGAGGACCTACCCAGGTGAATCTTTTCTACTGCGGCAGGATGAATGCTCCGGCGCAACTCCCGTCCTATATAGCTTGACACCACCATGAGCCTCATAACGGTGAAACCACCAGCGACTGAAGCAGACATGCCGCCTATCACCATCAAGACGAGAAGCACTGCTTCTGTGCCATACGAAATCGAGGTCAGATCGCTTGCGACGAACCCAGTCGTGGAAATCGCTGAAGATACGGCGAAGATGGTCTCTCGAACATCGTCAGTGGTCGGCCAGTTATCCGACCAAGCAAGAGCAGCGAAGACGCCGCTGACTACCAAGCCAACGTAAGTTCGAAATTCAATACTTCGGAGAAACCGGTTGAGGTCTCCTCGGCGAAGCGCCCGAAAGATTAAGGGCAAGCTTGTCCCGGCTATCAACATGCCAACAATGGCCACCCATTCGATCGCCCCCGAATTAAACGCTCCGATTGAACCTGAACGACTGGAAAATCCTCCAGATGAAACAGTCGTCAGGCAATGAACGACACTGTCGATAAAAGGCATCCCTGCCAAGAAATACGAGATGAGTAACAAAAACGTCAGCAAGGTATAGAGCAGCAATAGCCGTGCCATGGTTGAACCACTCTTTGGGGCTAAGCGCCTCGCTGAACGCGTTGAAACTCCCCCATCCGCGTCAAGACCGCCGACACCAAGGTGGGGTGAGATTCGCACCAAAACTACGATCAGTGCAGCAGACGCCAGCCATTGCCCAAAGGCCCGAAATAGCAGCATTCCAAGAGATAATTGGTCGGGTTCAATCGTGGACGAGTTAGTTCCGGTGATAGTCGCTGCACCTTCGGCTAAGGACGCATCAATTGTTGGAGCAACACCAGTCGTGAAGTGAGCGATCGTCACAGCGACCAACGCTGCTAGGGCTCCACATACAAGAGCCGCGAACAAACGTTTTAGCGGAAGAGAGGAGGGAAATTCCGATAGCCAAAGAATTAGTAATCCCACTAATCCAATAGCGATACCTGATAGGAATAACGCCGTCGCATCCGACCCTCCATCGAAAAAGTCGACAGCCGAACACAGGAGAAACAGGGGTGCAATCGCGAGCCACACCGCACCTACTGTCACCCCTATCGCTGACTCGAATCGACCATGGGCAACGTGGTGACGAAGTTCTGTTGAGAGGTCCTGTATCCAAAACCTTAGACGCCGAGCGAACGCTGGTCCGACGACCCGTACGGGAGACCTTGGTGTCACCCGAAGGCCTGTTTCACCTCATCAACCAAATGAGGCTTTGCAAAAACAATTGCGTGGTCACGAGCCCTTAAGACGCTCCGACCGCGAGCTATCTGAGCATTCCCATCGCGAACTATGGCAGCAAGAAGCACATTTGCTGACAATCCAAGGTCTTTGACTGCCGCCCCATCGGCTGGGGCCTCGGGAGCTACCTCAAATTCAACTACCTCAACATCACCCTCGAGAAAGGTGGTGACGGCGGCGACGTCGCCTCGAACGGACCGCAAGACACTGTTGGCGCTAGCTGTACGGGGCGACAAGGCAGCGTCGATTCCGACTTGACCTAGAAGCGGAAGCAAACTTAATCGGTGAACGACGGCAATCGTTTCTGGAGCCCCCATCGATTTCGCGTACAGGCAGGCGAGCACGTTGGCATCATCTTGTCCCGTTGATGCAACCACAGCATCGAAATCCCCCACGCGTTCCGACGATAATAAATCCGTGTCAGTTATGTCACCGTGAAACACCATGGAGCCAGGCAAACTTTCAGCTAACTCTTCGCAGCGTTCTTTTTGCACCTCAATAATCGCTACCTCGACGCCACGGTCATTGAGTCGCCCAGCCAAAAGCGCGGCGGTTCTGCCGCCTCCGAGCAACATCACTCGCTTGACTTCGGTTCTTCTCAAGCCGAGTAGTTTCATCAGCTCCCGTCGACCTTCGCGACGACACACCACTCGAAGTAAGTCCTGGGTTTGCAAGATAGTGTCCTCGCGCACTACTTGGCTTTCTCCGTCTCGGACGATCTCTCCGAAAATGAAATCCCATTCAGGTTCGTATGCTTCGCCAATTTCTCTTACCGAACGACCGACTATCGGAGCATCTTCGGTGAGTCGAGCACCAACTAGTAGGACTTCACCCCCCGCCATCTCATATAAATTGCGGGCGCCTCTATAAAGCAGTAGTTCCTGAATTGCTCCAGCGGTTTGCTCATCTGGGTCCAGAACTAAATCGACTCCCATCGCATCTCGAATTTTTCGACCAGCAGGTCCTCTTAGTTCGGGGTCATCAATACGGGCGATCGTTGACAGTGGCTCCTCGCCGCGAGCCTGTCGAACCTGTAAACACACAAGGAGATTGGTCTTGTAGCTCTCAGTGACCGCTACCAACACCTCGGCTTTATCCACTTCGGCCTCAAGAAGCGTGCTCGGATTAGTTGCATCACCAACGACAGTAAGGACGTCGTTGTCTTGCTCGATTCTCCTTAGTGGATCACGCCGTTCGTCGACGACAACCACATCGTTCCCTTCGCGTGAAAGCAAAGCTGCTACGTAGCTTCCGACCTCTCCGGCTCCAACCACCACGATTCTCACGACATCAACGGTACCTCCCAACTCTGAGACTTAGAACCTAGGAGACAAGCTATTTAACGCCCACATCCGGGCGATATGTTGTGTTCATGGCAGTCGTAGTATCTATCGATGCCGGAACCACTGGTGTTCGGTCTTTCGCTCTTGATGAAACCGGTAAACAGCTAGCGCTTTCATATCAAGAGTTCACCCAGCATTACCCGAACCCTGGTTGGGTTGAACATGACCCAACTGAGATCTGGAATGCCGTGCAATTTACCTTGTCTGAACTCAGTGGCCGCGTCAAAGAACCCATTGCAGCTATTGGTATAACGAACCAACGAGAAACTGTCGTCGCTTGGAACCGTAAGACTAGTGAACCTCTGTGTAATGCCATTGTTTGGCAAGATCTGCGAACATCTGACCGCTGCGAACAGCTCCTAGAGCTCGGTCATTTGGATCAAATCCGGGAAACGACTGGCCTCCTACTTAACCCATATTTCACAGCAACGAAAATCGAATGGTTGCTCAAGAACAAGGTCGTTGAGAAGAATTCTGATCTGGCTTTTGGCACTATCGACAGTTGGCTCCTCTGGAAACTCACCGATGGCTCCTCATACGCAACTGATGTCAGTAACGCATCCAGAACACTGCTTTATGACATCAAGAAAAACCACTGGTCATCAGAGGTATGTGAACTGTTCGGAATACCTCAGTCAACTCTTCCTGAAGTGTTGCCGTCGTCGGGCCGTTTCGGTACCACATCAGCGACAACGGCTGTAGGTGCCGGCATTCCCATCAGCGGAATTGCCGGTGACCAACAGTCGGCGTTATTCGGTCAAGCTTGCCTTGAGCCAGGTATGACTAAAAACACCTATGGAACTGGATCATTTGTTTTGATGAATGCTGGTTCACAGTGTCCGGAACCCGCTGAAGGTCTGCTGACGACTGTTGCTTGGGATCTCGGGAACGGCCCAACTTATGCGTTGGAAGGCTCGATCTTTGTAACCGGTGCTGCTATCCAATGGCTACGCGACGGACTCGGGGTTATATCCCATGCGTCAGAGATCAGCGATCTAGCTAAGTCGGTCCCAGACAATGGTGGCGTGTACTTTGTGCCCGCATTCGCAGGTCTGGGCAGCCCATGGTGGGACACTCGAGCTCGGGGAACGATTATCGGTATCACCGGCGGGACTGAACGTGGACATTTAGCACGCGCCGTTGTGGAAGCAATGGCTTTTCAAACCCGCGACGTGGTTGAGGCTATGTCGCAGGCGGCAGGAACATCCATCGGCGAAATGCGAGTGGACGGTGGCGCCTCGGTAATGGACTTGTTGTTGCAGATCCAGGCCAACCAGCTAGGCGTCCGTGTAGCTCGACCAATAATCACCGAAACAACTGCTCAAGGCGCTGCAATGCTGGCTGGTCTCGCCGAGGGAGTGTGGAGTGAAACCGGAGAAATTCATTCCGCTTGGCGCCTAGACAAAGCTTTCGACCCTCAGGGCGATCGGAAGGCCTACGACGCCGAACACGAACGATGGCTTCAGGCTCTTGACCGATCCAAGTCCTGGGTCAGCTAAGGGGTGGTCAGGAAAGTCGTTCTAGCCCATTGCCTAGTTGCGTAATCGCCTGCCGTATCCGATGCTCGTTTTCGACAAGAGCAAAGCGAACATATCCTTCGCCACCGGGACCAAAGCCGATCCCTGGAGAAAGAGCCACATTGGAAGACTCGACAAGGTGTTTGCAAAAGCCGACCGAGCCCATCTCTCTATACGGCTCGGGAATGGGCGCCCAAACAAACATGGTTCCTTTGGGAGGATCGACTTGCCACCCAATGCGCTCTAGGCCTCTGATCAGACTGTCGCGTCTTGACTGGTAAATATCATTGACCTCGAGCGGGTAGTCACTCTCTTCGTTCATCACGACAGTGGCAGCAATCTGGATTGGCTGAAACGTTCCGTAGTCCAAATAGCTCTTCAGTTTTGCTAAAGCACCGACCACTTCATGGTTGCCTACACAAAACGCTACCCGCCAACCTGCCATCGAAAATGACTTAGTGAGACTATAAAACTCAACTGCAACTTCTTTCGCGCCCTCCGCTTGCATGATCGATGGCGGACGGTAGCCGTCAAATCCCAGATCTGCGTACGCGAAGTCGTGAACTAAAACCACGTCTCGCTCTCGGGCGAAGTCGACGAGGCGTTGCATAAAAGCTAGGTCGACGCATGTCGTAGTCGGGTTGTGAGGGAAAGAAAGGACAATAACTCTCGGTCGAGGCCACGAGTATTCGAATCGCTCAACCAACGAGTCGAAGAAATCTTCGCCAGTGGTTAAGGGAACCTCGCGAACGTTGGCTCCGGTGAACAGCGGCCCGAATATGTGGATGGGATATGAAGGTGCAGGCACCAAACAGGCATCGCCGGGTGCAAGGAGCGCCCACATCAAATGCGAAAATCCTTCTTTGGCACCAATTGTGTTGATTATTTCGGTCTCTGCGTCTAGCTCAACATTCCACTGGCGTTTGTATAGATCCGCTACGGCTTCCCGCAGCTTAGGGATCCCTCTACTAGCTGAATAACGATGGTTGCGTTCATTTTCTGCTGCTTCGCTGAGTTTCTTTACTGCGGTTAGAGGGGAAGGTATGTCAGGGTTACCAAAGCCCAGATCAATGACATCGGCCCCTTCTCGTCTACGTTCGACCTTGAGTGAATCAATGATCGTAAAGACGTAGGGCGGCAAGTTACTTATTCGACGAAACTCCACGGAACTTGAGGGTACCGATCCTGTGGGTGATATTCGAAACAGACCTAGAGAAGCTCTTTTCTTACTGCTCCACCTTGGCTTGAAAGTCATCAAGCGCTGCGTGCGCAATTCTTCCCTCAGCGCGGCGTTTCACGAAGCCTGGCAGAGGAATAGCGAGCTCGATGGCAAGCTCGTAGATCACCTCGGTCTGTTGGGGTTCTCCGCTGACATCGCTAAATCGGTAGCTTCCGTCGAGGCGCTTGATGATGTCGCCGCTCGCCAGTTCCCACTTGATGACTCCGGGTGACTCTGAGTAGTCGTACAGCAGCGAGTAGGTGGCACTTCGACCCATGGCGGCAACTCGAAAACGTGCTTCAGTGACTCGACCTTGCTCATCCCGAGCTTGAACCGATACCTCCCGTAGATCGCTGACCCAGGAGCCATAGCTTTCGACATCAGCAACAAGAGAGTGACATTGGCCAAGGTCGGCATTGACAACACGAGAAACTTTTAATCTGTCGATCATCCATTCCTCCTATCGAGCGGCCTAGTTCATTCTGCCATGCGGCGAGCGTTAGGAGGGGTCGTTACCTCGACCTGTGAAAGATCCGTGCTGGGCTGACCACAGAGCTGCTGAACCGAAGAGAACCGTTGGTGCCAGGATGGCAAATGCTATTTCTGTGTAGGGCCTCAAACCTGCCGCAGTGAAGCCTGTGACTAGTTGGAAGACCAGGCACCACAAAAAGAGTCTCTGAATCTTCTTTGGAGCTGTTTCATGGAGCAAGAACAAACCGGCGACTGTGACTTCCTCCATACGGCTGCGCCGCAACCCTCCTAGTAACGCGAGCAAAAGAAACGCTAGGCCTAGGCCGAACATAAGGAGCGAGAGAACAGCCACCGCCACTCCGAAGTTATCGGGAGCAGCTACACCCGCTACCGCAAACATCAGCAACATAAAGGTCGATTGCCAGGCAATTCGAACCAGGTAGCTACTCCCTCCCGATTGCTGTTCGCCCTGCATCTCGTTCACGACAATGCTGTTCGTAGTTGCTCGGCCAGGATGTCGTAAGAGAGCGAACTCTCGATGCGCTCTCGGCTGCGTTGACCCATATCGGAACGACGCGAGGGCGACGCCAGAATGGACTGGATGGCTTTGGCAATAGCGATTGAGTCTTTCGGTTCGTCGATTACGTAGCCGGTGACGCCGTGGACGACGGCTTCATGAGCGCCCCCTGAGAGTCCCGCCACTTGAGGCACTCCCGATGCCGCTGCTTCCAAGAAAACGATACCGAACCCTTCCTGTTCGAGTCCGGCCCATCGAGTCCGGCAGGGCATAACGAACACATCCGCGACTCCATAAGTCGCCGGGATTTCTGAGTCATCTATACGGCCTAAAAATCGGACAGGGAAGTTAACTTTGCTCGCTATCCGTTCTAGACGTGCCTTATCCCTGCCGGTGCCTCCTATAACGAGTTGTATGTCGGGGAACTCACTGCGAAGAGCCGCAACGGCAGCAATGGTTCGATCGAATCCTTTGCGGGGCACAAGGCGACTGAGTCCCAATACAACAGGACCGTCGCTGAGACCTAATTTCTCCCGGTGTTGCTCTATGGCGCCACGGGAGCCCAGCGGCGCGAACCGGGATCCGTCTACACCCGGAGGTATCACGATGGTCTCAATTGGCTTGTTCGCTGCACGCAGAGCTTCTGCTGCCGGGTATCCGCCTGCTGTGATTACGAATTCTGCACCCCATAAAACTCGTCGAAGAAGTTGTTTTGCTACCGGGAGTCGCCCTGGTAGCGCTACTTCTGCTCCGTGGACAATGACTGCGTAGGGAAGATTTAACGAAGGCGCCAGGTGCCCTAACGGCAAAGCAGGATCAAGGACTACAAGTTCTGCATCTACTTTTTGCGCCAGATTTCTTATGTCATTGGCGAGTGACTTAGTTGGAAGGAACACTTTCCGTTTGTCGCGAACTATGGAATGTCTTTGTTGTACATCGAACATTTCTGCGTCCGGGTAGTCCGGTGTGAACACGGTGACTTTGTCGTTCGGTAACCGTTTCCAGAGTTCCCAGAGATAATTTTGGATGCCTCCTACCTTTGGCGGATAGTCGTTGGTTACCAGTAGATGTCGTTTCATCAGACACCACTGTCCATGGAGATACCGCACTCTTGCAATTCAGCGTCCACTATTCCTTCCGGGTCGTCACGGAGCAGAGAGGCCGGCTGTTGCTCGGTCACGAGATATTTCTTGTTCAGGCGGAAGGCCGCCCAAACCGCGTGGCTTCGCACGAGGGCTTCATCGGAGTTGAGGCATTCCCTTAGCACTCGGTCAATTTCCGGGTCATCGTAGTTTCCGCTGTTGCCTAAGACGACTAGGGCGTTTCGCCGTAAATAGGAGGGTTGGCGCCGCGGGATGTACCAATGGCCAAACTTCTCCATCAGTTCTTCGTCTGAGCTATCAAGAAGCGTCACGATGTCGACATGGGATTCTCTAACCGCAGAAGCCTGCGGCACATTCGGTGCGTTGTCATTGATTGGACAAAGCAGTTGGCAGTCATCGCATCCATATAGGCGATCGCCTAGGGCCACACGGTATTCGCGGGGAAAGATTCCCTTTGCCTGGAGCAGCCAGGCCAAACATTTGTTGGCATCAAGCACTCCGAATTCATCCAGCGCTCCCGTGGGACAGTCTTCGCTGCATCGTCGACAGCTCCCACAACCGTCATCGACACGGTCAGATTCCGATCTGATCGGCATATCGGTGACGATCGATCCGATTACTGTCCACGAGCCGAGTTTTGGATGAAGAAGCATGGTGTTACGCCCCAACCATCCCAGTCCAGCTCGAGCAGCAACTGCTCTATCAGCGAGCCGGTTGTCATCCATAACTATCTCGGTTCGCGCCCCCAAGAGATTCAAATGTTCCGCTAAGGCCTCCAGCCCTTTTCGCAGAAATCCATATTCCTCCGAACGGACATATGCCGCCACCGTCCCCTTCGGTGAGATCTGATCCTTGTTCAAAACGTCGCTGAGCTGGGACGATGGTGGCGCATATCGACGTAAGGCCACCACGACGCTTCTTGCTCCTTCCAATAAGAGCGACGGGTTAGTGGCTCGTCCGGGGTTGCCAAATGTAAATGTCATTCCGGCGTGCAGTCCTAGGGCTTTACGCTCTTCGATCGCTTTGCGTGCCTCGAGAATTGGCTCGATCCCAGTTACGGCTACATCGTCCAAACCGACTCTACGGCCAATCTGTTTTAGATCTTCGAGATTAAGAACCCTGACCACAACACATCCAAAACCTTTGCCGGGACGCCAGCCGACACTCAAAGTGCAGCCAGGGCCACTTGATTAAAAGTTACCGGCTCGAAATGGATCCGGCAGAATTCCGTAGCTTCAATTCTGGCACTAGTCCGCCCTGGCTCAAGGCTCGCAGTGCCCTAATTTCTGTCAACTCGATGACAACCGAGTTGCGGTCGGATCGACACAAATAGGTAACCATGCAATCCTGACAAGTTGCAGTTGCCTGATGCTCGCAGCAGTCACAATCAATGTGGAGCGACCGATCCTCGACGGAGGTCTCATTGCTGGAGTCGTTTATTCTGATATTTGGCACTTTCTGTGTCCTCCTCGTCACCAACTGGCCAAGGTAGAGAAGAGGTGAGACAGCCACCGGGTTATCGCGATCTCAGGCAAGCTATCCAGGTACTCTCTTGTTCGGGAGACGAGAATGTTCGCCGACGAAGCAGACATTTGGGTAGGTCGCCAGTACGGC
>CEUZ01065628.1_pt1 | contig 34591 bp, 26 predicted proteins | sample 361511 | NCBI WGS metagenome assembly CEUZ01 (sample SAMEA2622822, study PRJEB7988) | marine metagenome | biome: marine biome (ENVO:00000447); feature: surface water layer (ENVO:00002042); material: "saline water (ENVO:00002010), including plankton (ENVO:xxxxxxxx)" | depth 5 m | reverse complement strand
CGGAACACTGTACTCTGTGCGGAACCGGAGGTTTCTTTTCACATCGTGGAGGGAGGCCAGAACGCCAGGTGGCATTATTGGGAATTCATCCGTGAATAGGATAGTTGGTCTCTGTAAGAATTGTTACTTCGCCCGGATTATAGAGAATAAGAAGGGCTCAGTCTTTTATCTTTGCGGCCGATCCCTTAAAGATGATTCATATCCTAAGTATCCACCGCTACCCGTTCTAAACTGTCCAGGATTTCAGGATATAATCCTGAATAAGGACAAATAGACTGGAGAAGAAAAATTCGCTAGCTTAGAGGTGTTGCTAGGGGTGCCCACCCAAAGTCCGAGAGTGATGGAAGAAAAACCCTTCGACAGCCAAAACGCAGGATATGCCCAGGCACTCTACCAAGAGTTTGCCCGGAACCCCACAACCGTACCTGAGGAGTGGCGAGAATTTTTCTCATTAGGGCCAAGCGTAACCACAGATGCGGGGCTCATAGTACCCGAAATCCTCAAGGAGAAAGGCAGTCGTAACGATATTGAGGTACCCTGGAGTGGCTTGAATAAGGAAGACACTCTCAATCAACTAATTCCTGTCGTAGCACGTGCAACATCATTCATACAAGCATATCGTGACCACGGCCACCATCTTTCCCATATCGACCCCCTAGGATCTTCACCACCAGGGCACCCTCAATTAGATCCATCGTTCTTTGGAACCAGCATGGAAGAACTCGAGGTGCTTCCAGCATCCTTGATAATGGAAGATGTGGGCAACGAATCCCTAGCCAGCTTCCTAAAGAGACTCCAAGAATCCTACTGCGGAGCTATAGGATACGAATTTGAACACCTAGAAGATCCCTCTGTAGTTAGATGGCTATGGAATCAGGTAGAATCAAGGGTTCATGCACAACCTATAGGAGCACAAGAACAGATAAGAGTTTTACAACAACTTACTGAAGTAGAGGTACTGGAACAGTCCCTACATAAGTCTTACACAGGCCAAAAACGCTTTTCCATAGAAGGAACTGACATGCTCGTTCCTATGATGAACCTCACTTTAGAAGAAGCCACCCGTGCAGGGGCTGAAAGAATAGTCTTGGGAATGGCTCATCGCGGCCGACTCAATATACTCGCCCATTTTGTGGATGTGGAATACAAGGAGATTATCCGCGAATTTGAAGGCGTTCAGTCTAAAGGTGCCTTTACAGTAGAAGGCACAGGTGATGTAAAGTATCACCACGGTGCAGAAGGAATACGCACCCTTCCTGATGGATCATCAATCCATATCACATTAGCACCTAATCCGAGTCACCTTGAGTTTGTAAATCCAGTAGTACAGGGTATGACAAGAGCCCTTCAATATCGAGGCAACCAACAGGAAGACGAGCAAGACACCTCTGCAGTAGTACCAATATTGATTCATGGTGACGCAGCCTTCGCCGGCGAAGGCGTTGTGGCTGAAACGCTTAACCTTGGAAGACTAAAGGGCTATACAACGGGTGGGACCATTCATATTATCGCAAATAATCAGATCGGCTTCACAACTCTACCCGGTGAAGGCCGATCCACTCGCTACGCCAGCGACCTCGCCAAAGGTTTTACTTTCCCAATTATCCATGTAAACGCCGATGATGTAGAAGCATGCTTAACTGCAGTTAGGCTTGCTATGGCATATCGGTCAGAGTACCACGATGACGTCGTAATCGACTTGGTAGGTTACCGCCGGCATGGACATAATGAGGGCGATGAGCCTGAATATACTCAACCCCTTGAATCCAAAAAGATCAAGAGCCATCCGACAGTACGAGACATTTATGCGAACAAGCTGATTAAAGAAGGGGTTTTGAATAAGGAAAAAGTAACATCTATGGTTAGCCTGGTTTCAGAAAATCTCAGGCAGGCTAAAGATGAAGTGCAGAACGAAGAACAAATACCAACAGACGCGATGCAGGACTCTAACCTGGAGATGTCCCACGAACCAACACCTTCTATCCCACTCGATGTGTTAGTAGAAGTGAACACATTTTCCTTAGCAGTTCCAAAAAAATTCAGCGTTCATCCAAAACTTAAGAAACAGCTTGTAAAACGTGAAAATGGATTTGGGACAGATTTTTCTTTGGATTGGAGTCATGCTGAGACCCTGGCATTTGGATCATTACTTTGGGAAAAGATTCCAGTACGACTCACTGGCCAAGACTCTCAACGTGGCACTTTCAGCAACCGTCATCTAGTGCTCTACAATTCAGAAACGGGCGAAGCACACACACCCTTAGCAGATTACGGCAATGCTAGATTTACAGCCATCAATTCACCTCTGTCAGAAATGGCTGTACTAGGATTTGAGTATGGTTACAGCGTAATGTCAGAAAGAGATTTAGTCATCTGGGAAGCACAGTTTGGCGACTTTGCAAATGCCGCCCAGGTATCTATCGACCAATTTGTATCATCTGGTTGGGAAAAGTGGGGACAGTTGGCCACACTAGCCATACTTCTACCTCACGGATACGAAGGACAGGGGCCGGAACATTCGAGTGCACGTTTAGAGCGTTTTCTCCAGCTATGTGCAGAAGAAAACATGCGGATAGTTTATCCAACTAATCCGGCTCAGTATTATCATCTCCTTCGGAGACAAGCACATGCTAGGCCAGAGCGACCCTTAGTCGTCATGACCCCCAAGAGCCTCCTGCGTCACCCCAGAGCAACATCTGCAGTGTCAGATTTAATCGATGGAACTTTTTATCCCATTTTAGATGATCCTTCGGTTACTGAACCCGATGAAGTCACCCGCCTGCTTCTCTGCTCTGGGAAGCTATACTATGACCTTACAGAAAATGGCCTGAACAAACAATCTTCATCGGTAGCAGTGGTGCGCATAGAAGAACTTTACCCGTTCCCGGGGGACCATATCAAAAAAATCTTGACTAGATATCCATCTGTTCATGAGGTAGTCTGGACCCAAGAAGAACCAAGAAATATGGGAGCCTTATCGTATGTAGGACCACGCCTTAGGGCTGTAGTTCCCCGTGACCTAAAACTCAGCCATGTAGCTCGTCCTGAGCGAGCGAGTCCTGCTGAAGGGAGGCATATAAATCACGTTGTGGAACAAGCCCGAGTAATAAGAGAATCACTTAAAACTGATTAAGTCATCTGATATAGAAAACAACGTAGACCATGTCATGATGCTCCCGATCAAACTCAACCGTCCCTTAGCCTTTCTGGACCTAGAAACAACTGGATTGAGCACCAGGGATGATCGGATTATAGAAATAGCAATCTTGCGTATTTCTCCTGAAGGTGATGTGATGGAAAAATCTCGCCGTTTCAACCCGGGGGTACCCATCAATCCTGATGCAACAACTGTGCACGGGATAACAGACAAAGATGTGTCTGAAGAGGAGCCTTTCTATGCTCGATCCAAAGCTCTATTAGAGATCCTTGACCCTTGTGATTTGGCTGGATTCAATATCCGCCGATTCGATCTTCCTATGCTCATAGCCGAGTTCAGGAGAGCACAGATTGAGTTCGATTACAAGTCTCGTAAAGTTATCGATGTCCAAAACATTTTTCACAAAGAAGAACCACGAGACCTTTCAGCAGCAGCAAGATTCTATTTGGAATGCAATCATGAGGAGGCCCACAGTGCCCTGGGTGACGTTCGAATCACAGCAGCTGTTTTGGCAGCTCAAATCCAACATTATCCTAATCTGCCTCGCAATATGGAGGCACTTAATCAATATTGTGACGAGCTGTCCCCCATAAGGACTGCTCTTAACGAATGGCTCGAAGAAAGAGATGGAGGATACGTACTTCGTAAAGGAAAACATAGGAATAAAACTCTATCAGAGGTGGCCTTAACAGCACCTGATTATCTCCAATGGATGCTTACTCTTGAAGATATGGACAAGGAAATCATAGCAATCATACAAAAAGCACTGGCTTAACAAGAGCCACTAGCATAGGTAAAATCAACAATGAGCGATTTTTTTCTGCATGCACATTCAGGATTTCGTTACTTGGTACTTCTAGCAGGCCTGCTTACCGTTTTGTATTCAGTATATGGTCTGATTTCAGGAATTGCTTACGACTACAAGATGCGCTTTCTGTCATCCAGTTTCGCTGGGCTCCTACACCTCCAAATCCTATTGGGATTGGTTTTGATATTTTCAGGACGCTTCCAGCCTGCAGTCGCTGGACACATTCTTATGATGGTATTTGCCGGAGCAGCAGGGCAAATACCGGTTTCAGTAATGCGCCGTCGTCCAAATGAAGAGAAAACCTATCTCCCTCATTTTATATGGGCATTAGCGGCACTCGCCATAATATTCTTGGGACTTAAGGCGATTGGACGTCCGTTGATTGGCTAAGAAAATGTCAGCAGAACCAAAGGAAACCTCACTATCCCAAGACAACTCCAATCTAGGCTTGGTCATGGGAGGAGGAGGTGCACGGGCCGCATATCAGGTGGGATTTTTACAATATCTGGCAGAACGCTTCCCTACACTAAATATTCCCATAGTGACAGGTGTTTCCGCAGGAGCAATCAATGCCGTACACCTCGCATCTCACCGTGGCTCATTCCAACAAGCAGTAGAAGAATTGGTTTCGCTTTGGGATAACTTAACCGTCGAAGATGTATTCCGGATTGACACACGTTCACTGACTTGGACAGGACTTAAGTGGGCCTTTCAGCTCTTATCCGGAGGAGTAGGAGGCAGGACAAGAGTAAGAGGTTTAGTGGACACATCTCCTCTTCGAAATTATCTCTCGGAAGCCCTAAATTCCTCTAATGGTAAAATTACTGGTATTCAATACAATTTGGATTTAGGCCACCTTAAAGCAGTCGCACTCAGCACTTCTAGTTACACCACAGGCCAGTCAGTAACATGGGTCCAGGGATCTGACATCCAAAATTGGAACCGACCCCAAAGACGCTCAAAAAAAACTGTGCTGAATATAGACCACTTAATGGCTTCAGCTGCCCTCCCTATATTCTTCCCTGCCGTACCAATCAATGGAGAGTATTTTGGCGATGGAGGAATTCGCCTGGTAGCACCCTTATCTCCCGCTATCCACCTTGGAGCAAGGAAAATTTTAGCTATTTCTACTCGATATAATCGTTCTGCAATTGAAGCTAATGAGCCTGAAGTGTCTGGCTACCCACCACCAGCCCAGGTCATGGGAGTCCTACTAAACTCAATCTTCCTAGATTTCTTCGACCAGGACGCATTACGCCTGGATAGGCTTAATGATCTTATAGATCAAGTGCCCCCGAAAGGAAGAGGCGGTTTAAGGCCAATCAGTCTTATGATTTTACGTCCATCGATGGATCTTGGACGTCTAGCAAATGACTTCGAGCCCCAACTACCTAAGACATTTAGATTTCTCACGAGAGGATGGGGCACACGCCAAACTAATAGTCCAGATCTATTAAGCCTTGTCCTTTTCCAACCAGACTACGTGCGCCGCCTTATATGCCTTGGTAAAACTGATGCTCAAGCACGAGCCGACGAGATAGAAAAGTTCATCGGAGAATAGTTATGCCTAATAACCCCAATAAGAATCTGGTAAGCGAAAGGGAAGCCCGTGAGGTTGCCGAGGCCGCGAGAGAAACTGAATGGAAAAATAGGAGTTTTGCCCGAAATCTGTTTGACGGTCGGCTAGAGTTACATCATGTGAACCCTCCTCCTCCTATTAGTGCTGAACAAGAGGCAAAAGCTCAGCCATTTCTAAAAGCCCTAAAAGATTTTACCGTAGCCCACATTGACGGAGATGCTATTGACCGCGAGCGATGGGTGCCCCAAGAAATTCTAGACGGACTAGCAGAAATTGGTGCTTTTGGGATAAAAATTCCTGAAGAATACGGTGGATTAGGGCTCTCTCAATATCACTACAATAAGGCCCTCAGCATTGTTGCCAGCCGATGTGGTTCAACCGGTGCTTTCTTGTCTGCACACCAATCAATTGGAGTCCCTCAACCATTAATCTATTTCGGCACCGAAAAGCAGAAGACCAAATATCTTCCACGACTCGCCTCAGGTGAGTTGTCAGCGTTTGCACTCACAGAACAAGATGTGGGATCAGACCCAGCCAATCTGTCCACAACAGCAGAAATTTCAGAAGACGGCAAGAACTGGATTTTAAATGGGGAGAAACTCTGGTGCACCAATGGACCAAGAGCAGATATCATCATTGTTATGGCCCGTACTCCGGCTAGAGAAGGAGTAAAGGGAAATAAACCCATCAGTGCACTAATAGTTGAAACAGCATGGGAGGGCGTAGAGGTTAAACATGTTTGTACTTTTCTTGGCCTAAATGGCCTATCTAACGGAGTGATCCATTTTAATAACGTCAAAGTACCCAAGGAAAATTTGCTATGGGAAGAGGGTTTAGGGCTCAAGCTAGCCCTTATAACTCTTAATACGGGAAGGTTGTCCATTCCGGCCTTCTGCGCCGTAGGAGCTAAGGGCGCCCTTTTGTCGTGCCGACGATGGGCAAGTGAACGTTTTCAGTGGGGTGCACCTATAGGCAAGCATGGTGCTATAGCTCAAAAACTTGGTACCATGACAGCTAATACATTTGCTTTAGACTCAGTTGTAGACCTTACCGCCCGTTTAGCTGATACAAAAACTTTTGACATTCGCCTTGAGGCAGCAATTGCTAAACTGTGGAACAGTGAAACCAGCTATGGTGTTATCGACGATGCCGTACAGATCCGAGGTGGCAGGGGGTATGAACGGGCCGACTCGCTTCTCGCACGAGGAGAGCATCCATATCCAATTGAACGTGCCTTACGGGACAGCAGGATTAATCTCATTTTTGAAGGATCCAGTGAAATCATGCGTCTATTCATAGCCCGTGAAGCTGTGGACGGCCATTTGCGGGTAGCAGGAAATATGATTAATCCAAATGCACCAGTGAGCAAAAGAATTGCAGCCTTTTTGGGAGCAGCACTTCATTACCTTTGGTGGTATCCAAGCCGATGGCTCACCTGGAGTCGATGGCCCAGATATCGAGATTTCGGCCCTTTGACAAATCACTTACGCTATGTACACAGAACTTCAGCACGTCTAGCAAGATCGATCTTCTACGCTATGATTCGTTTCGGGCCTGGACTTGAACGTAAGCAGGCTGTTTTAGGAAGAATCGTAGATATCGGAGCTGAACTTTTTGTAATGATTTCCACAGTAATTCGAGCCCAAGCCATTATTAAAGAAAACCCTTCGGACAGATCTCCTTACAGACTTGCAGATCTATTTTGTCGTCAATCTAGAGTTCGTATCCAAAACAGCTTCGATCAGCTGTTCTCTAATAATGACAAAACTACTTACGAAGTAGCACAACAGGCCATGGAAGGAACGTTCGATTGGGTGGAAGAAGGTTTATTAAAAGAGGGCTGGATTCCAGACAGTAAAAAAGATCCTATTACTTCCAAAACACCCACAGATCGAATATAAAATCGATGCACCACTCTAAAGGTTTTTATATCGCAACAGTATGGGCCCTGGTACTAATTTTTCTAGGGAGCGTAGTACATGCAACAGAATCCAGCCTTGCTTGCCCAGACTGGCCTACATGCTTTGGAACCATGACCCCTAAAATGACGGGGGGTGTTTTTTGGGAACACCTACACCGCCTAGTAGCCGGCGGCCTTGTCTTAGTATTCATATTAGCTACTTACATATCTTGGAAGCCTGAATCACACCGACCTGTTATTCGAAAATGGGCCCTCATCGGAATAGCTCTCCTTATAATTCAAAGCTTCGTCGGTGGACTTACGGTACTAATGGAACTCCCAGATGCAATTTCTATGACTCACCTTGCTCTAGCCTTCCTTTTCTTGGCCATAACTACAGGTCTTTCTGTGGCTACCTCTCCACAATGGACATCAGGAATTGGGCCTGTGCATGGCCTGGTCGAGCTACGTTGGATCGCCCTAGCGGTAGCAACTATAACTTTCTTGCAATCAGTACTGGGCGGAGCAGTTAGGCATATGGATGCAGGGCTGGTGTGCCCAGACATACCTTTGTGCCTTGGTCAATGGATCCCCCCCCTGGAGGCCACTACTGTGGTAATCCATTTTGGACATAGAGTAATGGGTATCCTGCTTCTAGTATCCATGTCTTTTCTTGCTGTAAAAGCAATAAAAGGACTAGGGCCCTCAACTGCCAGGAAATTAGCCCTGACAGCGGGTATTCTTGTTATACTTCAAGTGGTTTTAGGATTTGTTTCAGTATATAGCCGACTAGCTGTCATACCGGTTTCTCTTCATACGCTGATAGCCGCAATTATTCTGGCTTTAACTGTAGCGTTATTTATTATGACTTGGACTCCTGAGGGTAAACTCCCAACACCAACACCAACACCACATATTTAAATACTAGATATCAAAATACAGAAATAGATTCCAAGGCAAATATGCCAGAGAGATCGCCTGTATTCTTATTTTACTTTTTCTGGGAACCCCCATCTGCAAAGAGAGTCTCCACGAGTTTTGCAAGTGATATGGTCTAATGCTATCTGATCTTGCATAGTAGAACTTAAAATCGCTGAACAAAAACCAGATATTAGAGCACATGCGTTACCACTGGGATCACTATTAATAAAAAGAAGTTCGTCGCCATCCATATCAAATCCGACATCAGTAAAAAATCCTATCTCTCTCCCAAATAAAAGTCTCAACTGACGTGCTGCCCTCCAGTGAGCAATAGGTGATGCTATTCTTCTAGGAAAAAATTGGAGCCAGAAATCTTTATTTCTGTTGGCAAGTCTTCTGCCACACTCGAAGAACAAGCTTTTGGAATCAGGCCTCTTGATAACAAGATGCACCAAATTTATAAACTCTTCGTCGGATATTTTCCTGTTCCTTTTGGTCTCGCCTTTGTAATTCTGGATTTGAACTTCTACGACATCGCTGAGCCCTAGTCGGCGAGGCATGGTTATAGATGTATCTTCTTCTTCGAAAAACTCAGAAGGCCTATCATACACCTTGATGACCTCTAGCAACGTAAGGGCTACAACAGCTGATATACGGTTATATCCATCAGCCGCAGGTTCAGGAGATTCACCTTTATACATCGATACAGCTGTACTGACCACTGGTTTCAGAAAACATTCGACTCAATTTCGCTAAAATCAAACAATGAGAATTCGTTACGATAAATCTCACCGAGTAACAATCAACCTGCAACACACTATTTCAAATATCCAATTGAACCTTTGTTAAAACTATAGTGACATCCTATAATTCAATTTGAAAGTAAGAATCATTATTAGTAATTAAACTATACATCAGCGATCCAATGAATCTTGCCGACAACTGCGCCTCCCTAGACCAGAATATCGTAAAGTCAAATACTGATGAGCGATTTTCTGCAGATATTTTAGAGGGCCCCCTTACTAGACTTAGTGACGAAGAACTTGTAATAGCTCACCTCCAAGGACGAAATGGTGCATTTGAAAACCTCTATGAACGCTATCACGACCGCTTGATTCGTTTTGTGGCTCGTAAAACTGGAGACAGTGACAGAGCTCAAGATCTGGTTCAGGAAGCATTCATTAGAATAACCCGACACCTTCATAGATTTGATACTACGAAGAAATTTTCTACTTGGGCTTACACCATTGCTAGTAATCTCTCGAAAAACGAACTACGTAACCGATCCCGTAGTCCCTTAATTCTTTTTCAGAAACTCACTGGATATTGGGACGACGAAAATAGACCCCTCCAATTTGAAGATTTTCGTATGAGACCGGACGATCTATATAGGAAAAGGTTCCTTAGGCGACTAGTAGAAGAAACCTTAGAGGAGTTGCCTGAACACCATAGATTGGTATTCAGACTTCGTGAACTTGAAGGGAAAAGCTACGAAGAAATAGCTGAGATAACGGGCGTCAACCTCGGAACCGTAAAGAGTCGCCTACACCGTGCCAGGAGCTCATTTGCCCAGAGTATCAAACCTTTCCTCAATTAAAAACGATTATTAAAGAATAGGCACACCATGTTCACAAAGCTGCGCCTAGCCTTCCGGGAAGCCATAGAAAACTTCAAGGAAGAAATAAATCGAGACGTGACTACAGATACTGAAAATTCTCTTATCGGAGCGATGAAACTTGAGATAGCCAATACCCAAGATGAGATCGAACACCTAGAATCAGCGATTAAAAAAACTTTAGGGAACACTAAATCTGAAAAATATAGAGAAAAAACATGTAGGCGTCGCGAGAAAATGGCTCTCGAAATAGGTGACGAAGAAACCGCTAGAATAGCTAAACAATACGCCGAAAAACACGAATACAAACAAGGCGTCTTGAAACAAAAATCTCTCGCCTTAAAAAACGAACTGGAGATGCGGCGAGGCGAATATCAACAAATGATTGAAGCGATAGAAATCGCTAAAAAATCCTCAGAGAACCACCCTAACGATTATCAGAATGGTGTCGAAACATAAATTTACGATGGATTTGTCTTGGAAACAGCAAGTATATAAAAATGTTAGGATGAACTATTCAAACTCTGCTTGTGGTGCTTGGACGCAGATCATTTAAATTTCCTGTGCCACACCTTAAAGCCTAACACACATGTCACAATTAACTACAAAAATGGTGGACAATGAATAACTGGATAGGTATAGGCGTCTGGATAGTAATGGGAATCCTTGTCAGCCTTCTAGCTCGTATAGTCATAAAGCAACCGGAAGAGACTGTGGGCCATGTAACAATCCTAACATTGCTAGGAATTTTCGGTGCCATTATCGGCGGTATGCTAGGAGTAGGCATAGCGGAGTTCGAAGAACCCTTAGCATTTAGTATAGGCGGAATAGTCGGTGCACTAATCTTTTCAGCTTTTACAAGTTTCATGTATCGATGGGGCATACGTAGCCTTATCTGACTTTTTAGGACAACGTACACACCTTATTTATAGAAAACTGCAAACAACCTCTATAACCGCCACTTCATATAGCTCTATCATGAATAATGTTCAAAAATATATAGGAGAAGAACTTCCACGTTTTACCCAAGAGATCTTTGATTTTCTAAGAATACCATCAATAAGTGCTAAATCTTCTCATAATACCGATACCCGCCAAGCTGCTGACTGGCTACAGGAAAAACTGATAGAGACAGGATTTCAAGCTGAAGTCATCCATACCCCTGGTCACCCTATAGTACTAGGAGAATGGAGAAGTGCTGGTGATGATGCTCCCACAGTGCTTGTATATGGCCACTACGACGTGCAACCTCCTGAACCACTTGAGCTTTGGGAATCCCCACCCTTTGAACCAGAAATACGGAATGGACGTCTCTACGCCCGAGGATCAGCTGACGACAAGGGGCAACTTTACCTTCACGTAAAAGCAGCAGAGGCGCACCTGAAAGCCAACGGCACACTCCCAATCAACCTAATTATACTAGCAGAAGGAGAAGAAGAAGTGGGATCCCCTAATCTGGGTCCATTCGTCGAAGCTAATAAAGATCGGCTAGCATGCGAAACCGTTGTTATCTCAGACTCTGGTATGTTCGCTCCTGGGCTCCCTTCTCTAATTTTTTCACTACGAGGTCTAGCTTATAGCGAGATACACGTAACCGGACCATCTGGTGATTTGCATTCCGGTGAATTCGGTGGCCCTATAGTGAACCCAGCCATGGCATTGGCACAGATATTAGCCACCCTATTTGACGACAACGGACGTATAGCTATTGAAGGTTTCTACGACGATGTCTTAGAATGTGATTCTGAAACTCAAAATGCCATTAGAAATCTTCCTTTTGATAAAGATGGGTTCAGTGAGCTAGCAGGAGTTACCCTTTCGGGAGGTGAGAACGAGTATTCGGTCCCTGAGAGGCTTTGGACTCGTCCTACTTGTGAAGTTAATGGATTATTATCTGGATACACTGGCGAGGGAGCGAAAACTGTGCTCCCGAGTAAAGCCATGGCCAAAGTGAGTTTTCGTTTGGTGCCAGAACAGAATCCTAAGCGTGTTTATGAGCTACTTAAGTCACATGTGGCTAAGTTTACCCCAGAAGGTGTGGAGGTTCATTTAGAGGAACTCATCGGCGGTATGCCCTGGAGTGCTAATCTCACTCAAAAACTCAAAAACGCTGCCACCAATGCCTTGGTAGAAGCTTTTGGTGCAAAGCCCGTCTTGGCAGGTGGGGGTGGAAGTATACCTATTGTAGGAGAGTTCGAGAGAGCCCTAGGTGCCCCCGTATTGCTACTCGGATTTTCTTTGCCCGGAGCAAATCTACATGCACCCAACGAGTGGTTTCCAGAGGAACATATAGAAAAAGGTATCAGAGCCCTAGGTCATCTATACGAAGAACTAGGGTAACGGTATTAAACAATATCAATAATAAAAACCATCAGGATTGCTATTCATTTTTACCACACATAGCTCCAGCCCTCAATAGTGCTCTTGCTTTATTAAGTGTTTCTTCGTACTCAAGACCCGGATTTGAGTCAGCTACTATACCCGCACCCGCTTGAACATATGCAGTGTCATCTTTCACCACGACGGTGCGAATCGTTATGGCAGTATCCATTGCTCTCCCCCCCCAACTAAAATGACCCACAGCTCCAGCATATGGCCCCCTTCTGACAGGTTCCAATTCATCAATAATCTCCATAGCACGAATTTTGGGGGCTCCAGAAACTGTCCCAGCTGGGAAACAAGCACGGAAAACATCCATGGCTGACAAATTTGGACGGAGTTGCCCCTCTACCTGGCTAGCAAGATGCATAACGTGAGAATAACGCTCCACTAGCATAAGATGGGGGACTTTAACCGAACCGTATTCGGAAACTCGACCAACGTCATTGCGCCCTAAATCTACAAGCATACGATGCTCTGCAAGTTCTTTGTCATCATCGACCATATCTTGAGCAAAGATTCTATCCTGTTCCATCGTAGCCCCTCTGGGTCTAGTGCCAGCAATAGGCCTTACTGTGATAACATCGGACTCGACTCGAACCATAACCTCTGGTGAACTGCCCACCAAACATAGATTATCAAGCTCCAAGAAATATAGGTAGGGAGATGGGTTCAGAGACCGTAGTGCTCGATATAAATCAAAAGGTTCGGCGGGAATTTCCATCTCCAGGCGTTGACTTAATACTACCTGGAACACATCGCCAGCAATTATATAATCTCGGATTTTTTCTACCGCACCCTCAAATTCCTCGCGATTCATAGTGCTTGTGAAATCAGGATCCCTATTTGGCTGAGGATTTAATTCTAGAGGATATAAAGACGGTCCTTCCGAAAGCCGGGAAACAAGCTTTTGTGTCTTCTCGGCAGCCAGATCATAACACCTACGCAACTCATCTTTCCCCATGCCTTCTTCTATCTCAACAGTGGCAATAGCCATAGCTTTACCTAAGAGATTGTCGATAGCAAGAACAACATCGATGAACAAAAAAATTCCATCTGGAATAGATAGGTCATCAGGGGGGCTGTCGGGCAAGTGCTCTATGTGACGTATAACGTCATACCCGAAATACCCCACAGCCCCACCCCATAACCTGGGCAAGCCTCCAGTTGCAAGTGGTTGGCGAGATTGCAGTCGTTGATCGAAATCAGCTAGGGGATCATCAGTATCTATAGATTGCCAACCATTATCTTTAGTCCACAGTTCTGCTTTTCCCTTGTTAAGACGCCATACTTCAGCGGGCTCACTTCCCAAAAAAGTGTACCTGGCCCATTGATCTCCCCCGACCACGGATTCAAGTAGAAAACCAAATGGAGGACGCCTAATCTTAGCATAAGCAGTTACGGCAGTGTTCACATCGAACAGAAGCTCTCTCCACACTGGAAGTACACCCGAACGATTAGCCTGGGCACAAAATTCTTCAAAGCTGGGTTTTAGTTGCATTGGCCTAGTTCATAGTGTGGGGAGATCTCGTTAAAATCTGAGAAAGTTATGATTAACGCAAAAACGTAGAAACTCCGAAGTTGGTTAACATTTATACTAAGGTTTCCTTATAGGGTTTTTCTAAATTATATGTAACTATGGATAGCTTGGAGGATTTGAGCTCGCAATAAATTAACATAAACACAGTAGACACCTCAAAAGTGATTGACAATTGACATCCCGGATCTTGGTGCTCTCTTCGTCCCAGGTGCTATCTTGAAGATCCTTTTAAATAATTACAACGAAGCACAAAATGACCTTTGGAAATATCAGAACAGATTTTAAGTCCACAGAAAAACAAAATATAAAAGGCAACTCTAATGTAGAGAGACCTCCCTACAGTTGGGCTGTAATTGTATCTCTGGTAGTAGGGTTAATTTATTCTTTAACCTTAGCTCCTACAACAGCTTTTTGGGACACCAGCGAGTACATAGCTACTGGACATATTCTAGGAATTCCCCACCCACCCGGTAATCCACTATTCGTAGTGCTAGCACGTACCTGGGATATCCTATTGTCACCCCTTGGTATGACAGTGGCTACCCGAATCAATTTATTTTCTGCCCTAATGAGCAGTATGGCTCACGGATTATGGTTCCTTGCCATGTACCATATTCTCGGATTCTTCTCAAGTGATAAGCATTTCCGATTGGTCGGATCTATAACAGCTGTACTTGTTAGTGCTACAGCATTCACGGTTTGGAACCAATCCAACGTGAATGAAAAAGTCTACACAGTATCATTATTCACAATCGCCCTCTTAACATGGCTTGCCTTTCATTGGAGAGAGAGCTCGGGAAAAGGTAAAGACGCCAACCTTATTGTTCTAATGGTATTCATACTAGCACTATCAGTAGGAAACCATTTGATGGCGTTTCTGGCTGCGCCTGCTTTAGTAATATTCATTTTGCTAGTGTCGCCCAGCACGTTTCTCAATTGGAGACTTTATGTAATTGGAACTCTTGTAGCCTTTATCGGACTCTCTATTCACCTATTTCTGCCACTACGCGCTGGTTTAGGCCCCATCATTAACGAAGCTGATCCAACCTGTTCAAACATTCAAAGTGCCCTTACAAGTATCGTATCTTGGGGACAAGCAGGGTGCACAGAATTATCAGCTTCTTTATCTAGGCAACAGTACGACAAACCTTCTCTATTCCCACGCCTAGCACCCTTATGGTCACAGTACACTAATTATTTACAATACTTCGATTGGCAATGGGCACGCAGTATCGCTGGATCGGATACGGTTTTCCCAATAATGAGGGTAGCATTCACTGCCCTATTCACTGCCCTAGGAATATACGGTGCTAGTCATCATCTACGCCGTGACTGGGTAACTGGAGTATACACATTAACCCTTTTTGCCACACTCTCGTTGGGGTTGGTTTTCTATATGAATTTTAAGTATGGATACTCTCTCACTTCACCTGTTTCCGAGAGAGGGGCTCACGAGGTTAGAGAACGAGATTACTTCTTTATCGTAAGTTTTTCATTATGGGGGCTCTGGGCAGGTCTCGGAATATCAGTCCTTTGGAAACGTTTGACTGAAATGCTATCTGGATCTTGGTTACGAGCAACTCCGATATTGTCCATAGCATTAATACCATTAGTCCTTAATTGGCCGTGGGCCAGCCGAAGAGGAGATTACGCCGCCAGAGATTGGTCCCACAACCTACTCATGAGTGTGGAGCCATATGCAGTCCTGTTCACAAACGGTGACAACGACACATTTCCTCTTTGGTATCTTCAAGAAGTTGAAGGTATCCGACGTGACGTTACCGTAATAGTTACTTCTTATCTCAACACCGATTGGTATACCAAGCAGATAAGAGATTTGACTATTGTTTGTCCTTCTGGCGTGGATCCAGAACAAAATCCAACAACCATTGTTTGTCAGCGTCCCTATCGATCGTCATCCACAACGGCCATGTATACCGACAATCCCAATGAGGCTAGAGTTTTAGGGAAAATTGGGATTATAACGAATGATCCTGTAGCTATACCACAGAAATCAATACTTAACCTGGATGACAACATTATAGAACAAGTTGCTGGCCCAGCTGGATACGTTGCAATAGAAGAAGCACGTGAGTTTCAACTCGGACCTGTAGTAGCTAAGCTGAAAGGAAATACAGTTGTATTTCCATGGCAGCAATTCGCATTAGCATTAATCCAGAATAGTATCGATGACCGACCCATCTATTTTGCATCTAGTGGCAATGCCGCACAGTCACTTGGCTTATCCAGCTATCTGGTTCGTCAAGGCCTGGCTTTTCGGCTCAACCCGGGACCCCCAGAACTTAGCCCTAATAACGTACTAATAGAAAACCCGAGTTTAATTCCAATTACAGGTCCGTGGCTTGACGAAGAAAGAACTCGCACTCTGGCAGATAGTGTTTTTATACACCGAAGTGGAATCCCCAACGATTGGACTCATTGGCCTGATCGTTCTACTATTGGCATCCCGAATTACTACGCCTGGGTATACGCATCCCTAATACAGAGTGCACTACAGAGCAACGATGAAACCGCCCAAGCTAACTACGAAAAACATCTGATCGCCTGGCAAAAGTTGGCACAATAGTTAAAAAACTAGACACTAATCATCTTAAGGATTGAATCCTATTACCACGAGAAAATCCATGGATAATGCACCTCAAAATTACGAAAATCATGTCAAAAGAGTTCCTATTTTCTTTGTGTCATTTTTGTTCGTCACCGCTTACTTACTCGGGTCGTTATATCAGGTGGTGACAGCACCCTCCTTAGAATCAATAATGTCCCTGATCTTCGCCGTCGGCGTCATGGGAATTTTGTTTATGGCCCGAGCTTTCCCTCTCGGGGTTCAGGACCGAGTGATACGGCTAGAGGAACGATTACGTTTAGAAAGTATACTGGGACCAGAACAACGAGATACTATAGCAAAGATGGACACCGAACTCTTGATCGGACTTCGTTTTGCATCTGACAGTGAAGTGGCTGGTCTTTTAAACACTATTCTTGAGGAAAACATTAAAGACAGAAAAGAGGTTAAGAAGCGAGTTAAAGCTTGGCGGGCAGACCATCAACGAATTTGAGACATCTAGAAAAGACAGGTTCACCGTTATGCGTGAGTATAGCAGGTATTTTTTAATCGTTTTAGTGGTGGCTTGCACGGCAAATCAAGAAACTACTGAAAGTGATCACACGGATAGGAATCAGTCATACCCTGCCCTGAATAACAATGCTATACAGATAATTGATGACTCGGGGAAATTGCACTTTTTCCATAAGCCTCCTGAAAGAATAATATCTTTAGTGCCTTCGGCCACCGAGACACTTCTGGCACTAGGGGTACGTGAGAAAATAGTGGGCCGTACAGACAATGATTTCTTGTCAGAAATCATTGATTTACCGTCAGTGGGAGATGGGATCCAACCCAACTTAGAGATTCTGGTATCACTAGATCCTGATCTTGTTATTCGTTTCGAGGGTAAATCAAATAAGAATACCGAGAAAAACTTGAGTAAGCTGGAGATTGCAAATTTTGCCATCCGACCAGAAAGTATTGCTGACATTAAATCTATTATCAAGCGTCTTGGTAAAATCACAAGAAAAACCTCAGTCGCAGATTCAATTTTGGGTGCAATCGAAGGCACTTTAAACGAAGTAGCGACGTACACCCAAGGCCTGCCCAGCAAGAAAGTCGCTTACCTATTAGGTGGTAGCCCGCCATGGGTTTCTGGTTCTGGCACCTACATACACGAACTTATCACAGCCGTTGGAGCAAAAAACGCCCTGGGAGACCTCCAGGGATCTTACGCCCAGATAAGCGTGGAAGAACTCATCACTCGTAATATTGATTTGATTCTCATTTCCGAAGGACAAGATTTTCCACAAATATTAGATGCCGAATACCTGTCGTTACCATTATCAGTGGAAATCCCGGGCCCTAGGTTAGGAGAAGCCATCAAAACTATTGCTAGCCTTATATACCCAAGGACATTCAAGTGAAAAGGTTGACTTGGAGTTTGGCACTCCTGCTGGGAGTCTTGGTCTCTTTTTTGGTAAGCATTTGGCTTGGGGCTGTCGACTTCACACTATCTGAGATAGTAGCTGTGTTGACCGGTGGAGGAGAACCTGATGCTAGACAAATAGTTTTAGAACTAAGGGCACCGCGAGCCACACTGGCAATCCTAGTAGGAGGAGGATTGGCCTTAGCTGGAGCTGTGTTTCAAGCACTGCTTCGAAATCCCCTGGCAGAGCCATACATATTGGGAATTTCTGGCGGAGCTGCCACTGGTACTGTTGTAGCTTTGGCCCTCGGAATCTCAACAAGTCAATCTTGGGTTCTCCCAGCCACATCCTTTGCAGGAGCACTCCTAGCTATCACACTTGTGTTGAGAATTGCAGTAATTGCGAATGATAGATTAGACGTACGGGTTCTGCTTCTGGCAGGAGTTGTAGTAGGGGCATTTTTCACTGCCTGTATTTCATTAGTTTTGTCTGTCTCCGACACTCGTACTTTGCGTAGTGCTGTCTTGTGGATGATGGGCAGTTTAGCGGGAGCTGATTGGACTAAAGTAGTGGTGGTGGCATTTTATACTTTGCCAGCCGTAATCTTTTTGGCTGGCCTCGCACGTCCTCTTAATCTTCTAGCAATAGGCGAAGATACGGCCGGATATCTCGGCACCAACGTTGAACTAGTCAAGAAAATATCCTACATAGCTGCTTCACTTTTGACAGCAGCAGGAGTAGCAGCTACTGGAATTATCGGATTTGTGGGACTTATTGTTCCTCACGGCTTAAGGATAGTAGTAGGATCAGATTACCGTATATTACTTCCACTTTCATTCCTTGCCGGAGCTGTCTTCCTCACTTTAGCCGATGTAATAGCTCGGACTATCTTGTCGCCCATAGAAATACCTATCGGAGTCATCACTGCTTTTGTTGGTGTTCCTTTATTCTTAATTCTACTCCGACAAAGCTTTAGCAGTCGAGTGCCATAGATGACCAAAGAATTGACCGCCCTAGAAGCTATCAACCTCACGGTCTGTTACCCTAAGGCCAGTCGTCCCGCCTTGAACAAAATTTCCATGATCGTGCCTAGGGGAGCATTCTATACCGTCTTAGGGCCTAATGGATCGGGAAAATCCACACTGCTTAGAACCCTTATGGGAATGTCTTCGCCCATGACCGGAGAAGCACTTATATCAGGACGAAGAGTTTCAGATTGGGATAGGAAAGCTCTAGCCAGGGAAGTAGGAGTGGTGCCCCAAGTTGAATCTGTAGCATTCCCTATCACAGTTAGGGACCTCGTAGGCATGGGTCGCTACCCATACCTGGGACCCCTGCAACCTGAGGCTCCAGAGGATCACGAGGCTGTATTGAAATCTATGGAACGCTGCCACATATCAGATTTGGAGCATAGGTTCATATCGACTTTGTCAGGTGGAGAACTTCAGAGAGTACGCATAGCTAGAGCTTTAGCCCAAGAACCTGAAGTTTTGGTATTGGACGAACCCACTACCAGTCTCGATATACGTCACGAAATGGAGATTTTAGAACTCCTAAGATCTTCAGCAGACCAAGGAATGACAATCTTTCTTATAACCCACAATCTTGATCTGGTATCTCGATTCTCAGATCACATTTTACTGCTGGATGATGGGTGCGTTGTCGCTGAGGGTAGGCCCGATGAGGTGCTTCAGGAGAGTATCCTCCAACAAGTATACCAATGGCCTGTGACTGTGAAAAACGATCCAGCCACTGGAGTTTTGCGCATAACTCCTATGTCTCGTAACTACAAATCCTAAAAAACATTAACTACAATCCAACCGAAATCCTAGGACTCGGCCTCTTCGAAAAACATTTGATAGTTTTTAAAGCGACCCTCGGAGATTTCCCCTGCCTCAAATGCTTCTCGTACAGCACAATCAGGTTCATGTATATGGCTACAGTTTCGAAAACGGCAATCGCCAGAACGAGAGCGAAACTCTGGAAAGCAATCACTAAGGTCTGTCCGCCCTACTCCACAAACTCCTATATCACTGAATCCAGGAGTATCTGCGACCAGGCCTCCACACTGAAGCTGGATGAGTCTTGAAGTTACCGTGGTGTGGCGCCCTAAATTTCTTTTTCGACTCAATTCACCAGTCCTGAGCTTATGGTCCGGCTCAAGAGCATTTACTAAACTTGACTTTCCAACGCCCGAAGGTCCTGCAAGAACTGTTATTCCTTGGCAGACCTGCTTCGCAAGCTCCCCCATGCCTTGGCCAGTCAGAGCACTGACCTTTAAAAAATCATAACCCAACGGATCATAGATACGCTCTATCTCTTCTGCGTTATCATCGGAACGATCTAGATCGATTTTATTCAAAACCACGACCGGCTTCACTCCACCATGTTCAGCTATAACTAGTAGGCGATCGATCAGATCAGGGTTAAGTTTTGGCTTTTTGATAGCACAAACTGCAAGAAGTCTTTCAGCATTAGCAACAAGAACTTTTACGGATCTCCCTGCAGAACGGCTGTGTGTAATAGTAGTTTCTCGTGGAAATATCTCTTCTATGACATAGTCGTCGTCATCTGTATGTAAAACTCTAACCAGGTCTCCGATGACCACCTTGTCACCAGGACGTTCCTCGAGTTTTAGGCGACCTCTTAATGAAGCCTCTACAACCAATCCCGAATCTAGGGCTATGGTGTAGATTCCACCCCCAGTAAGGTGAACCATGCCTTTCATGTGCTTAATTGGATAAAAAGCACATAAAAAAAACCTCTCTCTCCTTGAGGATTATGTGATCCTTGGAAAGATAAGGCTTCCCTGCTGCCAATAGGATTATGCTGCAAATGACTCTAACGCATCTCCTTTGCCACCCTCACGAACTCTCCGTAGAGCCCGGTCGCGGAGCTGACGAATTCGCTCGCGAGTCACTCCCAGTTTATTGCCAATTTCTTCGAGTGTATGCTCACGCTCACCCTCTAAGCCAAAATAGAGCCTGAGTACCGTTGCATCCCGTGCCTCGAGAATGCTAAGTGCTTCCCCGACAGCTTGGGTAAGAAGGCGGCTTTCAACTTCCTGTTCTGGCTCAGTAGCTTCTTCGGTGACAAATCTCTCGAAGAGTTGAGAGTCTTCAAGGTCACCTATAGGAGCATCAAGACGGATTTCCGAAGCATTAAGGGCCTGGAGTGATTCTGTTAATTCCGGTGTCAGCTCTGCAGCCTCACCCAGCTCATCAGAGGTAGGCTCACGATTCAATTCTTGCTTTAAGCGCTCTTTTTCACGAAAGATGCGTGCTAAATCAGAAGCCCGATTCAAGGGAACCCTTACGACACGACCATGGTTAGCTAGAGAGGCAAGAATAGCTTGGCGGATCCACCAAACCGCATAACTGATAAATTTAACGCCCTGTTCAGGATCAAACTTTCTGGCAGCTGTAACTAATCCTACATTCCCCTCTTGGATTAAATCCGTTAAAGCTACACCGCGATTTTGATACTTTTTGGCCACACTAATAACAAATCGCAAATTAGCTCTTGCAAGCTCTTGTATGGCATCCCTGTCGCCTTTTTGGGCAAGAGCTCCTAGTTCTTTCTCTTTATCGGGACTTATAAGCTCATGGCGACTAACATCCCTTAAGTACTGATCAAGGGCCGTTTTTTCCTCGATGCTATTATCAAAGGCGGCCAGGGGCTTACGCCTTCTTTTTTGTTTCTTGGATTTAGTAACTACAGGCACTTTATATGTATCCTCTTAGCTACTTCGGAATAGATTGACATCCGTAAGATAGGTAACCGTTTAAGATATAAAAAAGGAATACCTTTGTCTATACATTTAGATTTTTGTCGAGAACCAGAAATGTAACAAGGGTTTAAAATAAAGAAATGATTTCAGACAACTGGCAAGTAACTAGGGCTCTTGCTTGTAAGGATGACATCAGCCACAACTCATGCCCACCCCTCCTATTTGAATACAAGAAATCTAGACAATTAATATACTGATCAGTATTTGATAACCCACTATTTCTTCCTGGTTCCAAATGTAATCCATCCTTCTGATATCCTACTCGTAGACGCATTAACCTGAGCTGGTGATCGCTTCCAGGACGTGATCACGGCTTAGTGGTCGGTATTCGAAGGTGAAGACTCTCAGAACTCGTGTAGTCGTATAGAGCTCTTGAGCGAGACGTGGTAAATCAATGAGACCCGGCAAGCCACCTGTACCTAGGCGCTGGACTTCCCCTGTCCTCCTTTCGATTAGCAAGTCAAGCTGAAACATGGACTTTTTAGCAGGGAAATCTATAACTAATTCTCCAGGCTCAAGGCCAACTTCTGCAGCCAGCTGATCTTCCACTTTTCTCTTCATTGGTGTATCAGAAACGACCCAATCCTCAAGAACTAGATCTCCTAATTCAGCGGCCGTAACTTCCAATGAACGTTTGGGAAGCTTGCGATTCCTAAGGAAAGGGATCCAACGTGTCGAGATTCTATTAGCGACAGGACTATCAGTTTCTTGAGCTCGATGTGCCGTTTTGTATATGAGTTCTTCGTCGGTCATGCCGATGAGTTCATCTGATTCTATGATGCCATCTCGTACGGCCTCATAAACAATTCTTTTGTACAGAGTCGTAGCAGCACGCACGCCGTGATGCCAATAAACATTTCTGAACATTTGGTACTTCGCAAAAAGAAGCGACTCAAGGGCTGCCACCGCCTTTTCGTGAACCCCCACTTCCATGTATCCAGTCTGGGGATCTGTGAGGATCATTATGCCATCAAGTAAACGGCCTACATCTACCTCACCATAAGGAACTCCACAGAAGCGTGCGTCCCTCCTTAGATATTCCATTTTATCTAGATCAAGGCTACCTGCCACCAAGCCCCTTAGTGGATTTTCACTGTTCCCGCGGATCAGGGCATGGATCCGATGAGCGGCATCAGATCCTATGGTAGCCAAAGCATCAGACAGTTCGGGGGACTCAAAAAAACGAGCGCTTACTGACTCATGATCTCCCGGAAGAAAATCTGAATCCAGCTCCTCAAGGGCATGCGAAAATGCATAATGACCGATGTCATGAAGTAGGGCGGCATAGGGTAGTAGTTGTGCGGCTTTCCAGATATCATCAGAAGCTCGACTTCTTTCCTTTAGACGCTGGATGGCCGTAACAGCCAGATGATAAACACCAATGGCATGATCAAATCTGGTATGCGTAGCTCCAGGATACACTAGGTGTGCAAAGCCAAGTTGTCGTATATAGCGAAGCCTCTGAAAAGCTTGGGTATCCACAATACGTACAGCAGTCGGATCTAGTCGAATAGTGTTCCATAGTGGATCCCTTATAACCCGATGCCTTCTCTCTGGTGGCATAGTAGGCGCTAGCTATGTATGGGATGACTTAAGGTTCTTGGGCTAAACATCCTCGACCTGATGACATGCTCGCTTTAAAAGTTCTAATCCTTCCGTAATTTCATCTTTGGTGATGAGAAGTGACGGCCCGATACGGATGACGTGGCCATGAAGTCCCCCTATCCCAATCAAGAGACCATTCCTTCTGGCCGCATCTAGCAAAGCATTGGCTTTCTGTGGTGACGGTTCTTTTGTATTCCTGTCCTCCACAAGCTCTAAGGCCTGCATGAGACCCATCCCTCTAACATCTCCAATCCATTCAAACTGCAAAGAAAGATCCTTGAGACCAGTTTGAAGTTGTTCGCCTCGCTCTTTGGCTTTCTGTGGAACATTCTCTTCCAGCATAATTTCCAGGGTGGCAACTGTTGCTGCCATTGAAACTGGATTGCCCCCAAAGGTGGAGATAGTCTTAGCCTTCCATGAATCTGCAATATCCGGACGCGTCACAGTGGCCCCTACTGGCATTCCGTTGGCAATACCTTTCGCCATAATCATTATATCAGGTTCAACACCCCAATGCTCAATGGCAAACCAGTGTTCACCTGAACGCCCAAAGCCAGATTGGACTTCGTCCGAAATAAAGAGGCCCCCATATGAACGTATTATCTCGGCTGCCCGATCAAAATATCCTGGAGGAGGAACCACGTAACCTCCAACACCCATTATTGATTCTGCTATAAATGCTGCTGGGCGTCCGTTAGTGGTAGTTCGAATGACATCCTCAAGATCTTGAGCAAAAGCCTCTGCACAGCTTTCGTCACACGGTTGCTTGAAAGGACAACGGTAGGGATAGGGAGCCATGGTGTGTTTAATACCCGGGAATGTGGTAGCCATGGGCCTCCAGGAGCTTACAGCTGTCATGTTAGTAGCTAGAAAGCTACGACCATGATAAGCCTGACGTAAGGCGATTATTTCGGTGCGACCTGTGTACATACAGGCTAGATGTATGGCTGTCTCGATTGCTTCCGTTCCAGAGTTAGTGAAGAATGTCTGGCTCAGATTCCCAGGAGTAATGTCGGCTAAGAGTTGTGCGGCATTAATCTGGGGTTCGGTAATATATAGTGTTGAAGTATGCCCCAAGCGTGTTATCTGATCCTGTATGCGTGCCACCACATGGGGATTGCAATGACCCACAGAAGTTGTGAGGATTCCACTAAATAAATCTAGGTATTCGTGATTATCAACATCTCGCACTCTTACACCCTCGCCTTCACTTAAGACAACAGGATCGTCATATAAAGGCTTAACAGCAGGGAATATCCATTCTTTTTGGCTAGCAACGACTCTCTGGCTATTCGTCATCATCTCAACTGTCACCCATTTTTAATATTGTATTGAACTCTTTTTTTCTAACTGCTTGTACAGAAAGTCGAGAGTTGTTAACCAATACCATATCTGAGAGCGAATTCACAGATTTTATATCGGAAATGCTCACTTGAGTTTTTAACTTTTTCACAAAACGTACATCTACCATCCACCAACGTGGATTCTCTTTACTAGATTTTTCATCGTAGTACTTATGCTTCTTGTCGAACTGAGTAAAATCCAGATATGCCTCCTTGACCACTACTGCCACCCCCACTACTGCCGGGGGTTTTTGTTGGCTGTGGTAGTAAAGAACTTCGTCCCCCACATTCATGGCCATCATGTTATTACGAGCCTGATAGTTTCGAACACCCTCCCAATAAGTAGTCCCGTCCTTCTTTAAATCATCAATAGAATAAACGTAAGGTTCACTCTTCATAAGCCAGTAGGACTTGGACTTAGTCATGATCCGATCTTACAACCAAACGTGAGGGTGTTTTTTCTATGCATATCAGTTTGCCACATCAGCGTTTTCTCTTGATTAAACATTCTTGAGATCAGGCAGTTAATAGGGTGATCGACAACCGAGAATGCCTACCTGGGCCCGGACTCTTTAACAAGCTTAGGAACATAGCCTTCAAAGTAACTGAAGTTTTCTTTAAACATAGCGGCCAACTTATGGGCGGCGGCATCGTAATCGGATTTATCAGCCCAAGTGTCACGAGGACTAAGGATCTTAGTAGGTATACCTGGAACTTCAACGGGAATATGAAGGTCAAATATCGGATCTACCTTGGTGTCAATCCCCTTCAAATCACCAGATAAAACCGCATTCACGATAGTTCGCGTATAAGATAGAGATATTCGGCCTCCCGACCCATATCCTCCCCCAATCCATCCTGTGTTAATAAGCCAAACATTTGATCCGTGTTTTCTAAGCCGCTCTCCAAGTAAATCAGCGTATTCGGCCGGATGCCTTGGAAGGAAAGGAGCCCCAAAACATGCACTAAATGTGGCCTTAGGTTCAGTAATATCTCTTTCTGTCCCTGACACTTTAGCTGTATAACCCGAAATGAAGTGATACATAGCTTGCTCAGGAGAAAGCTTAGCAATCGGAGGAAGCACACCAAAGGCATCGGCTGTTAGAAAAAAGATGTCCTTGGGATGTCCCCCCAAACCTGGTACTACAGCGTTTGGAATGTAATGGATAGGATAGGAAGATCTGGTGTTCTCGGTTATGCTTCCATCATCAAAATTGATTTCCCTGGTATTTTCATCGAGGACTACATTTTCAATGATAGTTCCAAACATATTAGTTGCCTGGTAAATCTCTGGCTCACCTTCTGGCGATAGTGATATCGCTTTTGCGTAGCAACCTCCCTCAAAATTAAATATTCCAGATTCATTCCAGCCGTGTTCATCGTCACCTATAAGCCCTCTCTCTGGATCTGCTGAAAGGGTTGTTTTGCCTGTTCCCGACAAACCAAAGAATAGTGATGTGTTCCCATCGGAGCCAACATTAGCTGAACAGTGCATAGGCAGAACACCCTGGCTTGGGAGCATATAATTGAGAGCTGAAAAGATCGATTTCTTAATTTCTCCAGCATAGTTAGAGCCCCCAATTATTACTTGGCGCTCCTGTAAATTCAAAACAATAAATGCACCACTATTAGTACCGTGCCTCTTTGGATCAGATTGGAAATCAGGAGCGTGAAGCACCGTAAAATCTGGCTGGAATCCATTAAGTTCATGGAGAGTGGGGCGCAAAAACATATTATAAGCAAAAAGGTTGTGCCAAGCTTTTTGGGTTACCACTCTTACATTAAATTCGTGTTCTCGAGAAGCTCCAGCCTTGGCATCTCTAACAAAAAGATCTTGCTCATTCAGAAATTCGATAACCTCGTTGCGAAGTGTGAAGAAATGCTCTTCGCTCAATGGGATATTAACGTTTCCCCAATCAATATTTTCATCCGTAGTAGACTCTTTTACGATAAATCTGTCGTTAGGAGATCGGCCAGTATGAGGTATGGTGACCGCCGTGAATCCACCCCCGTGAGCCAAACGCCCTTCGCCTCTTATTAGAGCCCACTCGTAAAGCTGGGAAGCAGAGGGATTCCAGTGCACTCTCTTCTGGGGTTTTAGCCCGTGTGCACCCAACCCCCTCTTTGTGGAAACTTCATTTGCAATCATCGATGGATTGCTATCGATCTGTGTCGGCATTACTGAATCTTCAACTTCCTCTCTTGTTATATCTTTACACCTAAAAACACAACTATCGGGGCAGATAGCATAACTAAATTTTTATATATCTTAAATGCGTGTCCATCACCAACAAGATTGCCATATCTAACAATTTCAAAATCATATGCCAAGAAATAAAAAGGTTAAAATAACTCTTGATCTCAATAAAGATTGGACAAATAAGATTGGTAATTAAAATCTTGGTTAACAAATCATGGGAAACACTACAGGGTGGTCAGGTTAACTAAACAGAGTCAAGCAACAATAATATCCACCGGAGAATATATGAACCGTAGCCTAATTCGAAAACTAATACTCATTATTGTGTTAGTTGTGGGCGAGGGATATGCACTTCGGGGCCAAGAATGTTCTAATGGACTAATCTCATCAATCCTCATTAACAGCAACTCGGTTTTTGATACATCAAACTCCGATGACACAAAATCCTTACAATGGATCTATGATTTTGCTAATTGGCTGCACATGGAGACCGATGAGGATTTTATCCGGGGAGAACTCCTTTTCGATATAGGAGACTGCTATGACCCACTCCTTGTGTCCGAATCAGAAAGGATTATTCGCGAACTCGATTTTATCGCTAGAATCGAAATCTCTGCAAAACCCAAACCCGATGGATCGGTACATATATCGATAGACACTCAAGATGAGTGGACTCTTCAAGTAACAGCGAGGGCCCGCTTCGATGAAGGATTTGAATTTAATGGACTCGACATAACAGAAGAAAATGTACTAGGAAAAGGTATTGGGATACGAGGATTTTATCGAGAACGTCGAGAGGCCCAAGAGATCGGTGGTTCTATAGAAACTGTACGTTTTTTGGGCACACGATGGGACGCTCGTATTCAAGCAGGACAGACACGTGTTGGCCCCTTTTTCCAACAATCTCTTGTATATCCATTTGTCGGTGAGGTTGGCCGATATTCTGCCACTCAGGTATATACACGACGAGAAGATCACTTTGCATACAGCTTACCGGGAGGGAGGCAGTATACACACCTTGTGGCACCTTTCTTGAGGGAGCGTGCTGAACTTACAGTTGCGAAAAGACTGGGGAAAGCAGGAAATCTGACGACCTTTGGCATAGGTGTTTCTAGGGACAAAATTAATTTTGCACGGTTCAAGGATGGGGTCAAAGTAGTGAAGGATAGAAATTTCTCTGAAACCGAGTTAGCCCCATCTGAATTGGCTATGCCTATTTACTCACAAACTAGAGGCAGATCTGCCACTAGGTTGAATCTGATACTTGGAAAGAGGAATCTGAGATTTGAACAACGGATCGGACTTGATGCTCTCCGTGGAGTTCAGGATGTTCCCATTGGCAGTGAGATATCCCTCACTCTAAGTCGTAGCATCGGAATCTTAAATCGCTATTCAAAACAGGATGAAAAAGATTTTTTTGGACGTATTCGTGTTTTTGGAGGATTGACACCGGGCCGTTGGATTTTAGCTGGAAGCTTAGGATTTGAAGCTCGCCAAGTATCAGATGGAGTAGAAGAGGGATGGCGGGACGCTATCGGAGAATTTGACGTCTATACCTATTGGCAACCCAAAAAGCTCTCCCGTCACACACTCTTCGCTCGGATATCAGGATCTGCAGGATGGTCAATGACTACCCCATTTCAACTAACCCTTGGAGGGCCGTCTAGCCTTAGGGGACACCGCTTAGACCATTCCCCTGGCGCACAACGATTGATCGCATCGCTAGAGGACAGAATATACCTTTGGTCTCCAAGAGGGGGTTTTTGGGATCTAGGGCTCACAACATTCTTAGATATGGGATCGGTATGGAAGGGCGATGCTCCTTTTGGTGGTGACTCCGGATTGATTGCAACCGCCGGAGGTGGCCTGCGCATAGGTTTTCCTGGTGGTACACGAGGAGTTATTCGCATTGACCTGGCTTTTCCACTTAACGGACCCGGTGCTTTCAGTAAACCCGTTTTCCGTATCACTGCCGGTGAATTGTTAGGATTGATAAGAGGCTTAGAGGATCCACAGCTACAGAGAAGCCGTCGTTAGATCGACCTTTTATAGAAATTATAGCTCTCGATCCAGTTTTTGCGGGCATGATATAGCAACATAAGGGGTCATAGGTACCCTTGTATTTCTTTTCTAGAAAGAAAACCTTTGACTCTAGAAACACTCTTTTATAAATTTTACTTCCTTCGGCGTAAAATGGGTTAAGCTGTTCCAATTATTTCGCTTAGCGAACCCCTTTTCACGTTAGAAGTGTTACGGTTATTGCAATTTCCACGATTCCTTTAACCCTCTAAGGCGAGGCTGCTGTAGCGAATGTTTTCGATGTCACGAGGTCTAGATTCATTTGATCAGTATCTACAAGACGTTGAAAAATATCCACTTATCCAAGACCCTGCCGAAGAACGAGCGTTAGCACGTAGAGCACGTACAGGAGATAAGGAAGCTGCCGAACGCTTAGTCACTGCCAATTTACGATTTGTTATTTCTTATGTAAAAAAATACCAAGGCCGTGGCTTAGGCCTTGCTGAACTTGTATGTATCGGCAACGAGGGACTACTTAAGGCAGTAAAAAAATTCGATCCCGACAAAGGGGTAAAATTTATTTCTTATGCGGTTTGGTGGATTCGCCAAACTGTACTCCAGGCTCTAGCGGAACAGACACGGTCAGTTCGGATTCCCCTGAATCAGAATTCAAATTTAGCTAGGCTAGCTAGGATAGACACTGCCTTAACCCAGCAACTTGGTCGTTCTCCAACTATTCAAGAAATAGCGGATGAAATGGAAGAACCCATAGAAACAATCCGTGCCCTTCGCAGAGTATCAGCAAGAGAGTTCAGTCTTGACGCTCCTATAGATCGTGGCGACCGAAGTGGCGCTAGCTTCGGAGAGAGATTCGCAGGATCAGAGGACACAGACGTTGAAGAAGGTATGGAGGCAGTAGCTCAAAGAAATTTCCTCGAAACCATGTTCACCAGATACTTAACTGAACGTGAACGTAAAATACTTTACCTTTATTATGGTCTCGACGATGGTGAAGAATTGACTCTAGAGGAGATAGGATTGTTGTTGGGTGTAACTCGTGAGAGGATACGCCAGATTCGCAATCGGGCTTTCGAAAAACTTCGCGATAGCCCTCACGGTGATTCTCTTGCAGGGATTTGGAGTGCACACTGACGTGCTAGTAGCCACAAAAACAACTGGGGCCCTATCCAATAGTGGATGGGGCCCTTTTTTCCTGCCCTCAATAAGAGGGCTAGTCTCGTGCAAGATGTTGAGAGTTTACGGGTCCGACACTACCAATTCATCTTCACCAATTCAATGTTTAAGGATGCTCATAACCACTATCCTCACATTGCTCTCATTCCCTGGATCTGATTTGAGTGCACAATCTCAATCTCAAGAAGGATGGAATGGGCTCAGGACTTTGGATTTAGTCAGGCAAGCTAGAGATCTTCGTCAAAAGACTTCTATAGATTCATCTTTTCAGGCATACAAAGCAGACGCTGATGGTTACGTCTATTTTCTCCTTGATAGCCCTGAAAAAAATCGGCGAGCTTTAGTGAAAACTGATCAGATCGCACTCAAAATTTATTGGCGTGCGCCCAAAGAAATAAAGCAACAAGTAATCGGATTGCGAGATGACAAACGTTTGCCTACTAACATCAAATATCATGCTGATCACCTAACTGTAGTTCAGGATGATTTTGGAGATCTAATCCGCCTGGGAGACGGGGATGAAGTTTCAGCAGTCGTGCACCCTGTAGCACCAGGTTCAGAAGAAATCTATGATTTCCGTATAGCCGATTCCCTGACTCTTTCACTTCCAGGGCCTGACCCTGACATTAGAGTATACGATCTTGAGGTTAGGCCTAAGAATCCTGAAGCCCCTGGAGTCATCGGGAGCGTGTTCCTGGAACGTAAGGCGGGGGCCATCTTAAGGATGAACCTGACATTCACTCCAGCCTCCTATGTAGACGAAAATCTCGACTACATTCGTATTTCGATGAATAATTCTGTTTGGGACGGAAAGTACTGGCTTCCATATCATCAAGAAATTGAGCTAAGGAGGGCACTCCCAACTGTCGACTTCCTCGCTGGAAGTATTATTCGAAGTCGATTTGATATACGTAATTACCACTTTAATCCTGAGCTACCAGACCACCTGTTTTTCGGGAACCCAGTATCATCTCTTCCAAAAGCCATTAGAGAAGATTTTCCTTTTAAAACTGGTCTTTACGATCAAATTGATGAACATGGTCTTAAGACTTCAATGGATATCCAATCTGTACGAGAGCAAACCATCACGGCCTTGGGACAGAGCTACTTGAGCGGGCTATCCTCTTTTCGCCTCCACATTCCATACATTTCTTCGCTCTATAGATACAATCGAGCGGAAGGATCCTTCGGGGGATTAGGTGCATCTTTAAAATTTGGATCCGAGTGGAGAATAAATGCTCACAGTGGATATTCTTTTGGACGAGACCAAGGTCAATTTTCATTGGATTTCGGAAAAACAATCTCCAAACAGGGACTTGGGGTTCGGGTTCGGGTAAATGAATTGAAAAACGTTAGTGAACAATTAGCAGGATCCAACCCTACGACAAACACTTTAATGGGCCTTCTAGCAGACCAGGATTACACAGATCCATATTTTTCGTCAAATGCAGAATTGGGATATACCTGGACCGTAGGTGGTTACAGCATGTTAAGCCTAAATGGAGTATGGGAACGCCATAGTTCAGGTGAAAATGTAGTTAGCCCAAACAGCGTAAGGGGTGGAATACACCGTTCCGTACGCAATGTCGACGAAGGTACAGGATGGGCACTGGAGGGATCATATTCTAATTTGATAGATATTCGGGGCTTTAGAACTTTAGCAAAAGCACGGATAGGTAACTTTAATAGTCACAGTTACGCCTCGCTCTGGTGGGATTCAAGTTTTCAGAAGCAGCTCAATTCATTACGAACGACGATAGAGGGACGTGTACAGATAGGATTGTCCTCAAAAGAGACCCCCTATCAATCACTTTATCTGTTAGGTGGCAGACACACTTTGCCTGGATATTCATACCGATCTTTTATCGGAAACCGCATGTTGTTAATGAGAATTGAAGGTAGCCAATCTCTCCTTAAACCCTGGCTGTCTATCCATGCTTTTGCAGTTACCGGTAAAATAGGACTTAGTGGCCAAAATTTCCGCAACGGATGGCCAAATCAGGATAGTGACGGATTTAAAAGTTCAGCTGGAATGGGCATAGGACTTGGCTGGGATCTCTTACGTTTCGATGTAGGAAAAGGACTTGATGAGGGAGGGGATTGGGAATTTATATTCTCCGTAAAACGGAGTTTTTGGGAATGGCTGTAATAAAACATGACATCTATCGAGGCTAACCCTGAGATACTAGGTATATGCGTTAGATATATCGCTTCCTAGCTTTTGGTTTCATACCAAGAATTGCCAATACCACCTTCGGCTACCAACGGAACATTGAGCTTCATAGCATTTTCCATACAAGATACAACTAATTCTGCTAACGCATCTTCCTCGCCTTTAGGAACTTCGAACAATAGCTCGTCGTGGACTTGGATTAGTAAGCGAGATTCCATCCCCCTCTCATGAAGCCCTTTAGCTACATCGATCATAGCCTTCTTGGTCATGTCGGCAGCCGTTCCTTGTATCGGAGTGTTTTGGGCCACCCTCTCACCGAATTGGCGTATATTCCAATTTTTAGATTTAAGCTCTGGGATGTAACGACGCCTGCCCATTAATGTTTCAACAAAACCTTTTTCTTGGGCATCAGTTGCCTGTTTATCAAGATAGACACGCACTCCCTTAAAACGCTCGAAATATTCTTCAATAAACACCTTGGCTTCATTGCGACCAATTCCTAGTTGTTTAGCTAGGGAAAAAGCACCTTGGCCATATAAGGTGGCAAAATTAATAGTCTTGGCATGGCCTCTTTGCTCTAAGGTTACTTCCTCAAGGGCTACATCAAAAATTACTGATGCAGTCTGCTTATGAACATCGATTTCGCTCCTAAAGGCTTGTACCAGGTGCCCATCATTGGATAAGTGAGCCAGAATACGCAATTCAACCTGAGAATAATCGGCCCCATAAAATACATGGCCAGAGTCAGGAACAAATCCCTTCCTGATCTCCCGCCCCAGATCATTGCGTATGGGAATATTCTGGAGATTAGGATCGCTAGACGAAAGACGACCAGTTGCCGTGGCCGTCTGATTAAATCGAGCATGGATTCTTCCTGTTCGCGGAACCACAAGCTGTGGAAACGCATCCACATATGTAGACCGGAGTTTTTCAAGCTCACGGTATTCCATCATCAATCGCGGAACATCATGCCCCTGTGCGGCAAGCTCTTCTAGGACTGATGAATCAGTAGATGGTCCGGTTTTAGTCTTTTTGATTACCGGCAGACCTTGTTTCTCAAAAAGAATCTCACGTAACTGAATAGTTGAATTCAGGTTGAATTCTTCTCCCGTTACCTTATAAATCTCTCTTCTTATAAGAGTTAGATCGCCATCCAATTTTTGGCTCATACCCTGAAAGAAAGGCGAGTCAATTCCGATCCCCTCACACTCCATATTTACCAGAACGGGAACCAGTGCCATCTCTAATTTACGAAATAGTCCGATTAGACCTTTATCCTCCAAGGATGGAGCCAGAAAATCTACCAAACGAAGTGCAACATCCACCTGTTGGCCGGCGTAGTTCGCAGCAATTTGTTGGTCTACTTCGGCAAAGCTAATTCTCTTTTTCCCAATCCCTACTACATCGTTATAGGATTGTAGGTGAAGACCGAGAAATTCTTGACAAATATTTTCCAGATCATGGTTCTGACGATTCGGATCCAGCACATAAGATGCAATGGTTATGTCGAAATCGATCCCTCTTAAAACTACTCCAACTCTATTCAGGGCCACAGCAGAATACTTGAGGTTGGCACCCGTTTTTTTAATTGATGGATCCTCTAAAATCTCTATAAGAGGTTGGATTTCAACGGCATCAAAATCGGCCAGATTGGCAATTCCAGGTGACTCAAAATCTAGCTCTGGATCTCCGGGGGGAACATGACCAAAGGAAAGATAAAAAACCTCTCCAGGCTTAACAGATAAGGCAATGCCAGCTATACCAGCACGATGAGGATCAGGAAATGCAGTATGAACTTCCAGGACCAAGCTACCCTCAGATCGTATTCGATTCACTATAGTGATTATTTCTTTAGCTTCAGTAACCAGTACACATTCCGCTAACTTATGATCGATCAAAAATCCAGACACCTGAGCAACGGCTTGCTCTTGAACAGATTCCTCAAGTTTTTCGGTAGATATCACTTCAGTAGAATCACCCAGCTTATCAATTGGTTCGAGGTTGGGTATTGGATTCGAAATATTTTTAGGTGCGAATCGATCTGTGAGACGGCGAAACTCCATATCCGTAAACAAATGATACAGTTTCTCGTGATCAGGATCTTGGACTTTCAGGGCGTCAAGATCCAATTCAACATCTAGATAGGTCATGATGGTTACCAGTTTCTTGGAAACCTGGACCTTGTCAGCATTTTCTATCAGTGATTCTCTAATTCGTTTGCCAGGTATTTCTATAGCACGCTCCAGAATAGCTTCAACACTACCATACTCTTCCAGGAGCTTGAGTGCTGTCTTGGGGCCCACCCCCCTTGCACCTGGAATATTATCTGAAGAATCACCTACCAATGCCAGGTAGTCCACAATCTGGGA
>CEUZ01291782.1_pt1 | contig 34701 bp, 39 predicted proteins | sample 361511 | NCBI WGS metagenome assembly CEUZ01 (sample SAMEA2622822, study PRJEB7988) | marine metagenome | biome: marine biome (ENVO:00000447); feature: surface water layer (ENVO:00002042); material: "saline water (ENVO:00002010), including plankton (ENVO:xxxxxxxx)" | depth 5 m | reverse complement strand
CCTTGAAAAGCAGTGGCGGGTTAAGGTTATTGACCGTACAGGTTTGATCCTTGAAATTTTTGCTGAGCGCGCCCAAACGAAAGAGGGGCGCTTGCAAGTTGACCTTGCGATGCTGGAGTATCAGAAATCGCGCCTGGTTCGCAGCTGGACCCACTTGGAGCGTCAACGCGGCGGCGCGGGTTTTATGGGCGGCCCTGGTGAAACGCAGATTGAAATTGACCGCCGCATTATTTCTGACAAGATTACGAAGCTCAAAGCCGAGATTGATAAGGTGAAGCGCACACGTGACCTTGGCCGTAAGAGTAGGGAGCGCGTGCCGTTTCCGATTGTTGCGCTTGTTGGGTATACGAATGCGGGGAAATCAACGCTGTTTAATACGCTTACTGATGCGGATGTGATGGCCAAAGATTTGCTGTTTGCGACGCTTGACCCGACGATGCGCCGTTTGACCCTGCCTAATGGTCATGACGTTATTTTGGCTGATACGGTGGGGTTCATTAAGAACCTGCCAACACAATTGGTCGCGGCGTTCAGATCGACGCTAGAGCAAGTGTCATACGCTGATGTTATCTTGCATGTGATTGACGTATCACAGGAAGAGTGGGAAGAGCAGCGTAAAAATGTCATCAGCATTATGCATGATTTAGGCATCGAATACGAAGAAGATGAGCGCGTTATTGAGGTTTACAACAAGATTGACGCTTTGGATGATGAGGTAACCTCAACCGCCGCGGGGCCGTATGTGGCCGATAAGAAAATTCCTGTTTCTGCGCTGCGCGGTGAGGGGCTGGATGCCTTGCAAGATGCAATCCAAAAGCTCTGCCTCAAGGAATCAACGCCTTTTGTGATTGAGGTTCCTGTGTGGGACGGCCAAGCCGCAGCATGGCTTTACGAGCATGGACACATTGTTTCGCGTGAGGATGGCGAGGAAAATATTTCATTTCATGTTAGGATGAACGAAGCCAATTGTGGTAAGTTTAAACAGAAATTTCCTTACCGAGTCTTACAAGAGTAGTTCACATATTATGCCTGTTATTGATACAGATAAGATCAGCGATTTAATCAAAGAATGTGCCGCCGAGATTATCACACCACGTTTTCAACAATTACAAGATCATGAAATCGACACAAAAACAGGCCCGCGCGACCTTGTGACGCAGGCGGATATTCAGGCCGAGGCTTATTTAGAAAAATATCTCCCTTCTTTTTTGCCGGGATCTATCGTAATCGGTGAAGAAGGTATCTCCCGCGGGGATCATCAGTTAGAAGCTCTTTCGACGTCATATGACCGTGCCGTTTGGATTGTTGACCCTGTTGATGGCACATATAACTTTGTCCATGGTAAGCCTGAATTTGGCGTGATGGTTGCCTGCATTATCGATGGTGAAGTGCAACATTCTTGGATTTTCGATGTGATTGGCGAGAAAATGTACGCGGGCGAGAAGGGAGCAGGTGCGTTTTGCAATGGTTCGCAGCGCTTAGCCGTGAGTCAGCAGCGTAATTTGGATGATATGGTGGCGCATGTGAGCCGCCGCTTCTTTCCAGAGGAATTACAAGACCATATCCGTGAGCGCATGGAGCGCTTTCAAAGCTGGATGACAGTTGGCGCAGCCGCGCATGAGTATACGCGCGTGGCCTCTGGCGTGTCGGACGTTGCTGTATATTCGCGCCTAAAGCCATGGGATCACTTGCCGGGCAGTCTCATGGTGGCAGAGGCAGGCGGCTATATCGCAAAATGGGATGGGACGCCGTATTCTTTGGCGGATAGTTATGCGGGCTTGATTGTTACCAATTCTAAGGATAGCTGGGACGCTGTGCATCATATGCTGTTTGATGGTTTTGATTTAACCACGTTTAAGCGTCTATCGGCTTAGGCCTTAGCCTTTTTCTCTGCCTTTTTTACGGCTTGCCACTGCGCCTCAAGCTCTTCAAGCGTGCAGTCTTTTAAGGCTTTGTTTTCATCAACTTTGACCGCGTTTTCAACGGCGCGGAATCGGCGTTCAAATTTATCATTGGCGGCGCGCATGATTTCTTCGGCGTTTAGACCGTGCATTCTGGCATAATTGACAAGGACAAAGAAAACGTCGCCAATTTCCTCGGCGTGATGTGCGGCGTCGCCCGAGTGACGGGCTTGTTTTAATTCGTCCAGCTCTTCATCTAGCTTTGCAATAACGCCGCTGATATCTGGCCATTCAAAGCCAACTTTGGCGACCTTTTTTTGTAATTTTTGCGCCCGCAAAAGTGCAGGAAAGGCGCGCGGCACGTCATCAAGGATGCTGTCTTGATTGTTGCGTCCCTTTTCTTTGCTTTTCTGTGCGTCCCAGATTTGATCAACATCTGCGCCAGTCTGCGCTGTTGCATTGCCAAAGACATGCGGGTGGCGTGTGATCATTTTATCGGTCACATCGTGAATGATGTCATAAATGTTAAACAGGTTATCTTCACTGGCCATTTGCGCATGAAAGATTGGCTGAAACAGCAAATCACCTAATTCTTCGCGTAGATTTTCAAAATCTTTGCGTTTGATGGCGTCTTCGACTTCATAGGCTTCTTCGATAGTGTAGGGGGCAATGCTGTCGAAGTCTTGCTCTAGATCCCATGGACAGCCCGTTTCAGGCGTGCGCAGTGCCTTCATGACATTGACGAGGTCATTGAATGTATAGGGCGTTTTTTCTTCTTGTTTGGTCATCTCTTTTTTATTACGTTATTTTTTCATTGAATTCTAATCATTTATTCTGTATTTATAATTACATAATAAACAAAAGTAAGGCGCGCAATGAAGGTCGTAAATTTAGATAATAAGCAAGTGTCACACGTTGATTTAACGAAAACAGGTGTTGTTTATTCTGGCTACCGGATTTCCTCTGTATTTTCTGATGTGATTGATGATGAAGAATTTACTGCTGACAGGGCAGAATATCAAGTAAATGCACAGGCATGGAAAGAGAAATATGAAGCAGATTTTCAGAAACTACTAGCTGCAAACACCCCTGTGTAACACCCCCTTATTAAGTGCATCTATAGTATTAAAAGCACACTGGGCATTTTACGCGCTTTATTTACAAGCAGCAGGTGCGAGCCATCCATCGCATTTCTTTATGATATTTTGCACGCTTTCGATCGATGAAAAGCCGTCTGTAGATGGATATTTTAAAAGTTTATTGCCAGAAGGCGATAAGAAATATGCTTCCAAGGTATGATTTTCAATTTTGTTTTGTGTATTTATTATAAACTTACCACCAAGGTCGCTTGCAGCTTTGACTAAATGGCTTACTGATCCCGTTAGAATTGTAAAATCTAGGTGCGCATATGTTTTTGTCGCTCTGGTTAAGTTCAATACATCGGCTTTTCCCTGACTTTGGTCCGCGGGCTTAGGCATGATCAGAATTGGTTCTACATCAGAGCTTAACCCTTGCCGTTGCAATGCAGAGAAAAGCTGGTGCAGGCCTATGAAAGAAGCCCCACAGTTTGGCTGGCTTTGTTGTGCGGTCATTAACAGTGCCAATTGGTATTTGTTTTCTTTTGGTTGGTAGTGATGTCCTGTTTTTATATCCAGTAACGCACTAAATGGATGGTGCGGCGCGGCGTGATTATCACTTGCTACAGTTAGTGCGTAAATTGCTGATAATTTAATAAATTCTCGTCTATTCATTATATTAATCCTAGTATTTGTTTTCCGGCTTCTGTTAGCTCTGGGCCGGCTTTTTCTTCTTCAGTCAGCTCATGCTGATGTCCACTGCTATGATCGTGTATGGGCTCATGCCCCCCATGGTTCATCATGGCTTCGTTGCCTGTATAAAACACGCCATCTTGCGCTTGATCAAAGGCATTGCTGAGGAAATCGGGGGTGCTTGTCAACAAGTCTGGAATGCCTGATACATGCATTTTTGCCCATGAGGCAAGCGGATCAAAAAAACCAACTGCGCCGCCGGTCGCGGCAAAGGCCGCAATTGCGCCGCCAATCATACTGACATCCATTAAAATGTGCCGTATATGATTGAATTTATTAAATGTTTTCTTTAATCCACCCTTTTTTTCAGGTTCTTTGGGGGTGTCTGATGCCATAATGACATTCCTGCATTTGTTGAAAGATTGCATGGTGATCATACGGGGCATAACGCGCAGGAATGCCTGTCGTTCGTTATGATGAGATCACCTGTTTTTAAGCTTTCAGAGCAGGGGGCGCGCGCGTTTGATAGTTTTGCGCATTATAGTTTTTATAGACAAGGCTGCCACGGCCAAGCAGGATATATTGGCCATTGGGTACAACGGCCTGTATGTGGTTTGCTTGTCCTAGGATAGCAGAAGATTGGGATGCATGTGTGAAACAAAAGCCACATTCTTGTTTGATTGTATGCTGTTGGTCACGAGTTGATTGACCATGGACGGCGGCAACATATTCAATTGTACCGTCCGCCGTACAGATTTCAATCAAGCTTGACGCAGATCCATTATTGAACGCGCATGCGGGCGATATCTGCAATGTTAATATTGCAAGCATCACGATAACGTTTAATACGGCTGTGCGTTCAATTTTCATATCGAATGGTATAGAAGAAATTGATTTTATTGTCGATAAAAATTATTACGTTTTCTGCGTTATGATGATGCAGGCAATTGCCGGAATAGATACTCACAATACAGAGTGATAATATATATTATGGAAAATATAGCACATTCTTTTAAAGGAGGGCGCTTATATTAGGCTGTGAAGGTTTTGCCGTCATATAATGGCAAGTACCCCTCAGGCAATTCGCTTATCATGGTTTCATAGTCCATAGCCAAGGATAAGCTTGTTAGATATACGTTTTGTGCCTGTACATGTTCATTGAGCGCATAGATTTCTTTGAGGCTTGCATGCACGGGATTATTTTCTTGGTGGTAGCCCGCACTATCAACGATCCAGGTTTTAACGCCGCGCAATATCTCAATCGATTGAGCGTTGAGATGCTTCATATCCGTTGAATAAGCAAAATCGCCAAAACGATAACCGACACTGCGCACTTTGCCGTGTGTTTGCTCGAACGGGATAAAGTTAATATCGCCAATTGTAACTGTCTGGCCATAGCGATCATCAAGCGCATGCGTTTGCAACATGGGTTGATAGATCGATTCATTGCCGCCTTCGAACAGATAGTAAAAACGTCGTTTAAGTTCCAAGATCGTTTCATGATTGGTAAAGGCAGGCAAAATGCCATCAGGTTTGGCTTTGGCGTATATTTTCAAATCATCAATGCCGTGCACATGATCGCCGTGTGAGTGCGTATATAAAACGGCGTCAATTTGGTTAATATCATGATGCGTGGCCTGCAGAGAAAAGTCTGGTCCAGTATCAATGACTATGGTTGTCGTGTTTGATTGCACAAGTAAACTAGGGCGCGTGCGCTTGTTTTTAGGCTCATCAGGGTTACATTTTCCCCAATAATTTCCCGCCGCAGGTACGCCTGTGGAATTGCCGCATCCTAGAACTGTAAACGTTAACGCCATTAACCTTTTGCCTTGCTAAACAGACGGTAGAAATTTTCTGATGTGATGCGCGCCATGTCTTCGGCTGACATATCGTGCAAGTCGGCCAACATTTCACCAACATGGTGCACATAGGCCGGCGAATTTACTTTGCCGCGCATTGCTTGCGGCGCAAGAAACGGCGCATCGGTTTCAACCAGTAATCTATCTACTGGGATGTTCTTGGCGATGTCACGCAGTTCATCGGAACGTTTAAAGGTTAATATCCCAGAAAATGAAATATAAAAGCCAATATCCAGTGCGCGCTGCGCTAGTTGCTCGCCAGAGGAAAAACAATGAAGGAGCCCTTTTAGCGCACCGCCAGATGCGCGGTATTCTTCTTCGATAATTGTTGCGGTGTCTTCATCAGCATCGCGCGTATGAATAATGACAGGTACATCCGCACGTACACATGCGCGCAAATGCTTTCTAAAGGATTGAATTTGATCATCTTTAGGGGAATTGTTGTAATAGTAATCGAGGCCGGTCTCCCCTATTCCAATGACGTTATCATTGGCTGTGACCATTGTGACAATCTCATCCTCGGTGATGGCTTGTTCTGTGTCAAGGCCGCTGTCATGTGGGTGCGTTCCGATTGTACACCATACATGCTCGTGACGCGCGGCGATGTCTTGCAAATGTGATGCTTCCTCGGCAATGCGGCAGCAAATCGTCACCAGCGCATCAGTGTTATTCGCCTTAGCCTGCGCAATAATCACGTCAGGATCGCCTAAGTCATTGATGTTCTTGTGATTTAAATGACAGTGTGAATCAACCCACATTGGTACCTACCCCTTAAAGTAAATCAATGTGATGCCTGCAATGATAAGGCAGGCACCAATGATACTTTCTATATTTAAGTCAAAATTACGTAATAACAACCATGAAAACAGCATGGTAAAGAAAGGATATGAAATTTCGACAAAGTTTGCCAATGTCGCATTTTTTAGTGAAACGCTGCTGATGATAAAAAATGCGGCAAATCCAGTCAGGATTGCAATAAGTGCGATTAATGCAAGCTGCTTAGTATCGGACAGAATATTTGTGATTTGTTGTACTGGCTTGCTTTCCACCACAAAGAACAATGCCCAATAGAAAAAGAACAGGATTGTGCCCTGCACTGCGATAAGCGCGGCAGGCGTCACATTTTGTTCGCCGAGTACTTTTTCAGAAAGCGTATAAACAAGCCCCCAAATGATGGCTGTCGCCAGTGCATAAACGAACCAGAGGTTTTGAACAAACATCTGGATCATTGTTATGCTGCGGCTTCTTCAACGGTTAGGCGCGGGAAGACGCCTTGCGGTTTATCAATGTCAGTACCAGGCTTCATGGCGTAGTCACTGCTGATCATTGCAAAGTCGCGCTCATCTGCGCTGATTTTCAATTGATCCAGCATGCTTTGCGCAGATTGTGGCACAACAGGTTGAATTATAATTGCGAGGCAGCGAATAACATCACTAAGCACATATAAAACAGTTTTCATGCGCTCAGGGTTTTGCTTGCGTAAAGCCCACGGCGCTTGTTCATCAATATATGCGTTTGCATCCCCTACTACGCGCCAGATCTCTTCCAAGGCGCGGTGCACTTTAAAATCATTCATCACAATGCGCACGTTTTTCAGCATCAATGTGTAAACATTATCTAAAAGCGCCTTGTCAGATTCGGTGAAGTCACCATGATCAGGGATTTGTTGATCACAGTTTTTGTAAATCATGGATAATGTGCGCTGCGCTAGGTTGCCAAGTCCGTTGGCAAGATCTGCGTTAATGCGGTTAATGGCTTGCTCATGACCGAAATTACCATCTTGGCCATGCGGAATTTCGCGCATGAGGAAGTAACGAATTTGATCAAGGCCGTATGTTTCAACGAGACCATCTGGCGATAAAACATTGCCAATTGATTTCGACATTTTTTGGCCGTGGACATTAATGAAACCATGCGCCCAGATTGTTTTAGGCGTTTCAATTTGCGCGGCTAGCAAGAATGCTGGCCAGTAAATAGCGTGGAAACGCGTAATATCTTTGCCGATCACATGGTAATTTGCAGGCCAGTATTTTTTATATGTTTCGCTGGCTTCATCTGGGAAGCCAATACCTGTCAGGTAGTTTGTCAACGCATCCAGCCATACATACATGACGTGATTTTCATCATTTGGCACTGGAATGCCCCAGCTCAGGCGGTCTTTATGACGTGAGATAGACAGGTCTTTAAGGCCTTGTTTAACAAAGCTGATGATCTCATTACGGCGCGTTGAGGGCTGAATAAAATCGGGGTTATTCTCATAGAATTTCAATAAAATATCTGTGTATTTAGAAAGCTTAAAGAAGTAGCTTTCTTCCTCGACCCATACGGCCTCTGTCCCGTTGGGGGTGATGCGCTCTTTCGTTTCAGGAACGGTAATCAGCTCATCCTCGGTGAAGTAAGCCTCTTCACGGACGGAATACCATCCTTCATATTTACCAAGATAGATATCACCGTTGGCGTGTAGTTTTTCCCACATCGCTTGCGCGGCAAGGTGGTGATGTGGTTGGGTTGTGCGAATAAAATCATCATTGGAAATATTTAAGGTTTCCGTCATCTTGATGAAAGTTGCGGCATTTTTATCTGCAAATTCTTTGGGGGTGACACCATTTTTCTCGGCAGTTTTGGCTACTTTTTCGCCGTGCTCGTCCGTTCCTGTCAAGAAATAGACATCATGATTATCAAGGCGTTTAAAACGTGCCATAACATCGGTTAAAATAATCTCATAAGCGTGCCCAAGATGAGGAACGCCGTTCACATAAGAAATCGCAGTTGTAATATAAAATGGTGTTTTGTTCATGCCTGTATTTGAAGCATGGTTTTAGGCTGCGATCAAGCTAATTGCATGAAGTAAGGTTTGTTTTTTGTCCAAATTCGCAAAATTCGATCGATCGAAGTGATCTTGAAGTGCGCCGCTTAAGCTTACAAGATTTTGAAGGCTTTTTTCTGTTTGAATTTTTGTGGCGGCCGCATGACCTTGTAAATATTCGGGCAGAGCATTTCCGCGTGCCTTGGCAGATGTCATATCACAGAAAATGCGGCATAATATAGCCTGAAACAGGCGGTATGCTTGATCTTGACCTGCGCGGGTTAAGGGGTCGATTTTCTTATGCAGGCTGACCCAATCAAAACGCGGATATGTAGCGAGCAAATCAACCACTGTCGCAAGGGAATCGATTCCCCCCTGCTCCCACAACTCAAGAGCTTGACCAATGCTGCCTTGCGCCATTGAGATAAGGGGTACAATTTGTGTGTCGTCGGGCTTGTCTTCAGCCATATTCAGCAATTGATGCAAATCATCAGAGGAAAGCGGAGAAAACGCGATGCGCTGCACCCGTGAATGAATAGTTGCAATTAACCTGCCTGGCCGATGCGCAACCAATATAATCAGCGTTTTCTTTGGCGGTTCTTCTAACACTTTCAGCAAGGCGTTTTGCGCGCTGCGGTTCATAGTGTCGGCGTCATCAATGATGACAATGCGCCAGCCACCGTCACTGGCGGCCATGCGTAGAAATGGTGCGATTTTACGGATCTCGCCAACGTCAACGGCGTCTTTGTATTTGTTTTTGGCATCATCATAGGCGCGCTCAACCGTTTTACAGTCTGGGTGCGCGCCGTTTAAATACAGACGTACGGCCTTATTATCAGGCGAGACATCCATATTTTGCGGCGCGGCAGCGGGTGCATCATCACCAAAGAGTGCATCTTGATTTGGATCAGGCTTTGCCGCGTCATTGGCAAGCAAATGTTTCGCAAGTCTGTGTGCGAAAGTGGCCTTGCCAATGCCCTTAACACCCGTCAAAAGCAAAGCATGTGGCATTTTTCCTTCGGCAAGCATCTTCAGGCATTGTTGTTCTTGCGCGTCATGCGCTAGGCAAAACTGCATTTCACGCGCGGGGCGAAGGTGATTGTCGCTGCCTGCCTGAAGTGCGTCACTGTCATCCAGCAGCAGCGCATCAGTTTCAGGCATTTCATCACCAAAAAGGCTCATGCGGTTATAACCTTATCAATAATCTTTTGAATGTCTTCGGTCACCTTATCAAGATCCTGCGAGGCATCAATCACATGGCAGCGCTTTGGCTCTTGCGCGGCAATTTCTAAAAATCCAGCACGTAATTTTTCGTGGAACGAGATATCGAGTTGCTCAAACCTGTCTTCCATGCGGTTGAGGTTAAGGGCTTCGTTGGCTAGTCGGCGTGTTGAGCGCTCAATGCCTTTTTGCGGTTCTATGTCTAAAATGAATGTCACATCGGGTTTAAAGCCATCTAAAATCAGCGCATCCAAATCCCGAATCTTTTGCAAGTCATAGCCATGCCCATAGCCTTGGTAAGCCAAGGTTGAATCGCTAAAGCGGTCAGAAATTACAACCTTACCATCGTCTAGGCCGGGCTTGATAATTTGCTGCACATGCATAGAGCGCGCGGCATAAAGCAAAAGCGTTTCTGCCTCGGGCGTCCAATTGCCGCCATCACGTTTCACAAGGAAATTACGGATTTTTTCGGCTTCATCGGTGCCTCCAGGCTCGCGCGTGGAGACAATGCGTCGTCCTTGTGCATTCAGATAATCGGAAAGGCGGTTGATTTGCGTTGTTTTACCGCTGCCCTCGCCGCCTTCAAATGAAATAAACAACCCTGTCGCTGATGTCATTTTGAAATGCCTTCCTTGCGCTTATTGCGCTTGTTTTTGTTGAAACAAATAAGGAATTTTTTCAAGGGTCTTCCCAATAAAGCCTTTTTCCTTAACGTCCTGCGCGGCATAAAGCGGGTATTGCATGGCAATTTTATCATCAATTAAGATATGAAGCGATCCAAGCTCTTGCCCTTGTGTGATGGGCGCGGTGATGGGCTCGTTAACAATGGCTTGTGCCTGTACATCACGAATGGCCATTTTCGGAATCGCCGCGATGGCATCTTCATTCACGTGCAAATCAACGGTTTTGTCTTGGCCGAAGACGACTGCGGCCTGTGCAACGACATCGCCTGCATTAAAGAATGTTTTATGTTCGAAACGGCGCAGACCCCATTCTAGCAATCGCGCAGATTCTTGCGCGCGCCCTGATTCATCAGGCAGGCCATTAATAACAATGTTTACGCGGCGATCATCTTGCACGCCCGAGCCAATAAGACCGTAACCGCCGACCTCTGTATGACCTGTTTTAAGGCCATCTGCACCAATATCACGGTAGATTAGTGGATTGCGGTTGCGTTGATTAATCTCGTTGTACGAGAACTCTTTTTCACTGAAATAGTGATAATGTTCAGGAAAATTGTGAATGATGTTGTGCGCTAAGGTCGCCAGATCGCGCGCCGTTGAATAATGATCCGGGTCAGGCCAGCCACTGGCGTTTTTAAAGTTTGTATTGGTCATGCCAAGCTCGTGCGCTTTGGCGGTAATTGCCTCGGCGAAATAGCTTTCATCGCCAGCGAGTCCTTCGGCAAGGACGATTGTTGCATCGTTGCCCGATTGAATAATAACGCCGCGAATAAGGTCTTCGATTTTGACGCGCTTATCAACCTCGACAAACATTTTAGAGCCGCCCTTTTTCCACGCCTTTTCACTGACAAGAAACGTATCTTCCAGTGTGATTTTTCCGTCTTTAAGGGCCTCAAAAACCGCGTAGATGGTCATGGTTTTGCTCATGGATGAGGTTGGCATACGTTCATCCGCATTCTTTTCAAATAGAACCTGCCCAGTGAGATCATCAATGACGATGGCTTGTTTGGCCTTGCTTGTCATTTCTGCACTTAACGCAGGATTTGCAAGCGCGCAAACAAGAAAAAGGTTGAGAGTTAAGGTTTTAAGAAATGTTGTCATTGTTTATTCACCTAAAATTATGATGGCTTGATTTTCGCCAGCTTGAGCAAGTTTTTCAAGCATAGCATCGGCTTTTTCGACTGTATCCACAGGGCCAAGGCGTACACGATAGAAAGTTCTGTTGCCAATTTCAACGGTATGAACCTGACTTTGTCCGTAAGATGACAATTTGCTGGCATAGGCGGTTGCGTTATCCTTTGATCCAAAAGATCCGGCCTGCACAAAAATATCTTCAGGTGTGCCTACGGGGACTTTTTTGACCAAGTCTTGCCCTTGTCCAATAACATCCGCGATAACGTCTTGTGACGTGCGCGCAGTGCTTTGAGCCGCCGCAGGTGCGCTTTCCCCAGGCATAGGCATGAGCGAGCCACGATCTTCATTATGAGCTAGATTTGCCTGTGCTGTTTGCACCGGTTTTGCAGGCGTACTAGCCGCTTTTGAAGATAGAGAAACAGGCGGCGGCAGGTCTTCACTGACAACAGTGCCCGCATCTTTCACAGCGATTTGAGATTGCATTCCTTGCGGGTCAATGGGTTTGTTCATGCCAGTATCGACAGATTGGACTGATTGTCCTGCGACAACAGAGGTTGGTTGCGCCGTTGGGGCAATGCCTGATTGGGCACGTTTTTGCGCGGCAAGCGTATCCATGTCTGATGGCAGAAGGCCTTGTGCTTCCATTGTTTCTGTAAGCTCATTCTCGGCGGTCATAACAGGCGCTGGCGTTTGGGTGTGCATGCCCAAAAATTCTTCGATTGTTTTACCTTCGTTCAGGGCGATTTCTACGCCAGAGATATTCTGCCCGCGTTTGGCGGCCTGCGCGGCGATGCGGCTTTCATGCGGTAAGACCTGCACTTTGACTTTAGCCGTGCCTTGATTGTGGAACTGTAAGAGTTCAGCACCTTTGCGGGACATATCAATAATACGTCCTCGTGAAAATGGTCCGCGGTCATTCACGCGTACGATAATTGATCTGCCGTTTTCCAAATTTGTAACGCGGACAATGGCAGGAATTTGTAATGTTTTGTGGGCAGCGGTCAGCGCGTTTTGGTTATAAATCTCACCATTGGCGGTGTATTTACCGTGAAAATTCGGCCCATACCACGATGCAATGCCTGTTTGTGTGAAGTTATATGTTTCCTCGGGCACGTAACGTACGCCGCCAACTTTGTACGGGTTTCCGACCTTAAATGATCCGCTGGAGTGGCTTTTTTGGCTCCACATAGATGTTGGTGTCCACCGCGTCACAGGCGTGGAACAGGCGCTGAGCATAAGAACAGAAAGACAAAGTACGGATATAGAAAGTTTTGAAGTCATAGTCATGGATATCGAGATCATATGTTGAAAGTTATGGCGCTGCAATGGCTTCGGCCAGAAGGCCCACCGATGTTGCAAAATATGTAGAGCGGTTCCACTTTAGTAAAACTTTATAATTGTTGTAAACCAAATATGCTTTATTTCCTGTGCCGTCAGGCTGAATGAGTGAGGCTTTCATCCCCTCAACAACAGGGATAGGTTGCCCTGAAGTTGTTTTAACCCCCTTCTCGCGCCAGTATGACAGAGGTTTTTCTTTTTTGATGTCGATCATGGACTGCGAGATACCTTTGTTAGGTAAAACGACTTCGCGGCCCCAACGCTCATCCCCGTGCCAGCCACTTTTACTGAGATAGTTAGAGCTTGATCCAAACACATCCACCAATGTTGCCCAGATATCCTTTCTACCGTCGTTATTTTCATCAACGGCGTAAGCAAGGAAGCTGGACGGCATGAACTGGTTCTGGCCAAGTGCACCCGCCCAAGAGCCTTTCATATCGCGCGCAGTAATATGACCTTGATCAATGATGGTGAGCGCATTTATGAGCTCTTTCGTAAAGAAATCACGTCTGCGTCCCTCGTGCGCGAGCGTCGCTAGCGCGGATAATGTTTTTGTGCCGCCTGTAAAGCCACCATAATTGGTTTCAATCCCCCAAAGCGCCACCACATATTCTGCCTGAACGCCGTATTTGGCTTCAATTTTTTGCAGGGTGTTATAATGTTTTTTATATAAAGCGCGGCCTTTTTTAATGCGATCGTGCGATACGATTTTATCAATATACTGCGCCAAGGTTAGGCGCCCTTCCGGTTGCTTGCGGTCAAGTTCGATCACGCGTTCGATCGGTTTGATTCCCTGAAAGGCAGCATTAATTGTTGTTTCACTGATTCCCGCGCGAGCGGCTTTGCCGCGCATTTGGTAAAGCCAAGCCTCGAAGCTTTCAGCCTGTGACGTTTGCGCCATACCAATTGTTAAGGCGGCGCATAAAAGAGATATTATTCTTATTTTCATACCTGCCAGAGTGTCACAAATAGGGCGGTGAATGAAATAAAAAACGCGCGCTATCCTCAATTTAAAAAAATATGCAAAAAATTATCAGATGATACTAGACAAAGGTCGGCGGGATGATTACAACATCCGAACAGTTTGAATCACTTATGCGGACAGATGGCAGAGTGGTTGAATGCACCGGTCTTGAAAACCGGCGTGGGTTTATAGCCCACCCAGGGTTCGAATCCCTGTCTGTCCGCCACTTCCTCCCTCCTCCATTTTTGCTGCCCTGTTTATTTGATTGTTCTTTGGAACACACAAAAAAGCCCGCGCGGTTTATGGCGCAGGCTTAATAATTTTTATAATTGAGTTCCGTTTATAGGAACTTACGGTCGATAATTTTACCGTTTGCATCCAGTTCAAACACCAATGGTGTGCCTGTTGGGAACTCGGCATCGTTGATTGTGTCTGGCGTTTCAACGCCCAAGATAATCAACATTGCGCGCAAGGAATTCCCGTGCGCCGCAACCAGAAGGTTTTTCCCTTCATCCATTAAAGGCTTAATGTTTGCGGTGAAATATGGCTGCACGCGGTTTTCAACGACATCTTTTAGACATTCGCCGCCTGGTGGGCGCGTATCATAAGAACGGCGCCAAATGTGGACTTGTTCCTCGCCATATTTTTCGCGTGTTTGATCTTTGTCCAGGCCAGTGAGATCGCCGTAATCGCGCTCGCGCAGGTCATCATGCGCGATCATGCTGTCGATTAAATCTTCCTGCCCCGCAGATGTAAGTGCCAATTTTGCAGTGCGGTTTGCACGCATGAGTGTGCTTGTAAAGGCTTGGTCAAATGTAATGCCAGCCTCTTTGATTTTTTCTCCTGCATTTTTGGCTTCGGCAACGCCCTGATCCGTTAGATCCACGTTATGAAAGCCCGTAAATTTATTCTCTAAGTTCCACTGAGATTGTCCGTGGCGTAATAGAACGAGATAGCTCATAGAAATATACTTCCTTTTTGGTCAATGTGCCCCTTCTTTATAAAGGTCACCGTAAAAAGCGCAAGGCTTGGCAATGTTAATTTCCCCCGTTTTAGAAAAATGGCTTATTTGGGCAAAAGACTTTGACTTTGCCTTGGTAACATGCGAAGTTGACCGCGAATTTGAGAGGGGTTATGAGCCCTATTTCGGTTGACAGTAAAGGGCATTAGCCACAGATTTTAGTGTTTTTTACCGTCCGCCGCGAATGGCTCATACACATCCTTTCTGATTCATTTGTAAATCCATTGGTGATGATCTTATCGCCAATACTAGAAAGGACTAAACTTACATGTTTAATGTATTTAAAAAAGAAATCGATTTTGCTGGTAAAACGTTGACGTTGGAAACTGGTAAAGTTGCTCGCCAAGCTGATGGTGCAGTTATCGCAACAGTTGGCGAAACAAGCGTACTTTGTACGGTTACTGCATCAAAAAGCGTTAAAGACGGTCAAGACTTCTTCCCACTTTCTGTGCACTATATGGAGAAAACATATTCTGCAGGTAAAATTCCTGGTGGTTTCTTTAAACGCGAAGCAAAGCCTAGCGAAAAAGAAACACTGACATCACGTTTGATTGACCGCCCTATTCGTCCATTGTTCCCTAAAGGCTTTTTGAACGAGGTTCAGGTTGTTGCAACTGTGATTTCGCATGACCTTGAAAATGACCCTGATATGATCGCCATGGCAGGTGTTTCTGCGGCGCTTACAATTTCAGGCATTCCATTTATGGGGCCAATTGGCGCGGCGCGCATTGGTTACAAAGACGGCAAATATATTGTAAACCCTGCAATGTCAGAGATTGCTGATAGTGATCTTGATCTTGTTGTTGCTGGTACGCAAGAAGGCGTTTTGATGGTTGAATCAGAGGCCTCTGAGCTCACTGAAGAGATCATGCTTGGCGCGGTTGCAGAAGGTCACAAAGCATACCAAGCTGTGATTGATGGCGTTATTGGTCTTGCGGAAATGTGCGCGAAAGAGCCTTGGGATCTGGAAGAAACACCAGCAGCTATCGTTAAGCTTAGCGAAGACATCAAAGCAAAATTTGCTGGTGATGTTGCAAAAGCCTACGAAATCCAAGATAAGCTTGAGCGTCAAGCGGCTGTTGGCGCGGTACGCAAGGCAGCGATCGAAGCCTTCACAGATGAAGAAGCTGGCTTTGATGAGAGCTTGATCACATCTAAGTTTAAATCTTTGGAAGCTGACGTTGTTCGCGGTGATATCCTTAAAACAGGCAAGCGTATTGACGGTCGTGACACAAAAACAGTGCGTCCAATCGTTGCAGAGGTTGGCATTTTGCCACGTACACACGGCTCTGCCTTGTTTACACGCGGTGAAACACAGGCACTTGTTGTAACAACATTGGGTACTGGCCAAGATGAGCAATTGATCGACGCCCTTGAAGGTGAATACAAAGAGCGCTTCTTGCTTCACTATAACTTCCCTCCATACTCTGTTGGTGAATGTGGCCGTATGGGCGCACCTGGTCGCCGCGAGATTGGTCATGGTAAGCTTGCATGGCGTGCAATCCACCCGCTATTCCCAACGTCTGAGGACTTCCCTTACACAGTTCGCACAGTATCAGAAGTTACTGAATCAAACGGTTCATCTTCTATGGCGACAGTCTGCGGTACATCTCTTGCGATGATGGATGCTGGTGTTCCTTTGGCGCGCCCGATTGCAGGTATCGCAATGGGCTTGATCAAAGAAAATGATGACTTTGCGGTTCTTTCAGACATTCTTGGTGATGAAGATCATCTTGGCGATATGGACTTTAAAGTTGCTGGTACATCAGAAGGTATCACTTCATTGCAGATGGATATTAAAATTACATCTATCACTGAAGAGATCATGAAGATTGCGCTTGAGCAAGCGAAAGACGGCCGTATTCATATTCTTGGCGAAATGTCTAAGGCATTGACTGAGGCCCGCACTGAGCTTAACGAACATGCACCACAAATCGTGACCCTATCTATTCCAACAGATAAGATCCGCGAAGTGATTGGTACTGGCGGTAAGGTTATCCGTGAGATGATCGAAGTGACTGGCACAAAAATCGACATCGAAGATGACGGTACAGTGAAAGTTGCTGGCTCTGACCAGTCGTCAATTGATATGGCTCTTAAAATGATCAACGACATCGTTGCCGAGCCTGAAGTTGGCGTTATCTATGAAGGTAAAGTTGTGAAATGTGTTGATTTTGGCGCGTTCGTGAACTTCATGGGCAGCCGCGATGGTTTGGTTCACATTTCAGAACTTGCCGATCACCGCGTTGCGCAGACAACTGATGTGATTAACGAAGGTGACATGGTTAAGGTTCTATGCATCGGCGTTGATGATCGCGGTAAAGTTAAACTTTCTATGAAGCGCGTTGACCAAGAAACTGGTGAAGAAATTCAACAGGAAGAGCGCAAGAAGAAAGAGGCTTAACTTTAGTTTCAAAATATCTTATAAAGTTAAAAAAGGAGGACATCGTTCCTCCTTTTTCTGTTCAACAACAAATTGGGTGATGCATAATGATACAAGATTCAAAGCCAATGGATGAAAATGCGCAAAAATGGCAAGGGCTCGTTCGTGCCTCCATATTGGCGGTCACAACGCATAAGTTTTTTGGGTATGTTTCCTTGGCCGACCGTAAGGCCATGGGCGTGATTATATTGAACTCTATTATCATTCCGGTCGTGCTTAGCAAAATGGGCACCGCTGAATTTCAAACGGCCTCGACTATTTCGATTGTGTCATGCGTTATCAGCATGTTTACAGCCATGATTTGTATTTTTCCGAAGCGCCGCGGCTTAGGCAAGCCTGACGGCAGTATTAATCCCTTGCACTTTAGTGATATTGGCCGCCTTACCGAAGACGAATATATGGAGATTATGAAGCCTTTGTATAACGAGCCTTCAAAAATGGGGATGACGGTCATTCGTGATTTGCATGATGTAAGCCGCAATATTTTGCGTCCGAAGTTTTTCTGGTTAAAATTATCCTATATTATCTTTTTTATCGGTAATTTAGCCGCTATTCTTATCGAGCTATTTATGCTGCAAAATATACAAGGTTAAAACATTATGGTTTTTAAGCTCCCTCAGATTATTGGTCACCGTGGATGTGCGGGCTACGCGCCTGAAAATACGCTTGCGGGCATACATACTGCGGCGGATATGGGCATTAAATGGGTTGAACTTGACGTTAAAATAACCAAGGACCAAGTGCCAATTCTATTCCATGATGACGATGTCGAGCGTACAACCAATACGACCGGCCCTATTGCAGAGATGACCTTAGACGAGGTAAAAAAACTGGATGCAGGGACATGGTTTTCAGAAAGTTTCTTAGGGACACAAGTTCCAACACTGCACGAGGCCATTGACGCCATACTAGAGCGTGACCTTGGCCTGAACCTTGAGATCAAGGCATGCCCCGGGCGCGAGAAAGAAACCGCCGAAGTTGTCTTGGATGAGCTATCTCACATTTGGGATGATCATAATCGTTTATTGATATCCAGCTTTTCGCACGTGTCACTTGAAACGGCTTTTGATATGGCTGATGACTGGAATCGTGGGCTTCTTTTGACGGCTGAACCGCCAGAAAACTGGCAGGAATTTGCACAGCATTTAGACGTTTCATCCATTCACTTTAATGGCAATGATGCTAACTCAGATTTTATTGCCGCGCTTTTAGAAACAGGCAAGCAATTGATGGCCTATACGATTAATGACCCGGGTCAGGCACATGTCCTGCAATCTCTCGGTGTGCGGTGCATTTGCTCTGACGAGCCTGATGTCATTATGGATGGCATCTTAACAGTGCATTAAGTGCCATGGCGATTATCTCCGCCTTATTTAGTCTTTTGATGCTGGTCTTATTATAGGCGCGATTGTTACGGAATATTATTCGCACAAGTTAAAGGTTGTGCCGATGCCAACCTTGCCTGGTGTGCGCCAGCAAATCACAGATATCTTGCAAGATTTTTCTCTGCCCAAATCCCCTGTTATTTACGAGCTTGGCTCTGGTTGGGGTGGTTTGGCCTATCATGCGGCGCGTATCTGGGTTTGAACTATCTTTCTTTCCTTTGCGGATCCTGCTAGCATTACACCCATGAAAAAAGGGCTAGAGAAAAACATTTACGTTTATCGCCAGCCCTAATTTATAATTTCAATATCTAATGGTATCTTACAGGTTGCTTTGTACCACTGTGTCAAAGCTGTCATGTGATGGCATGCCCATAACATTGTAACCGCAATCCACATAGTGCACTTCACCTGTTACAGCGCCCGCAAGATCAGATAGCAGGTAAATCGCAGTGCCGCCAAGCTCTTCAAGCTCGACTGCGCGGCGTAGTGGCGCAGTAAGTGTATTGTACTTATATGTACGGCGCGCGCCGCCAATAACAGCGCCAGCAAGCGTGCGCATAGGCCCTGCACTCACCGCGTTAACGCGGATACCATCTGGACCTAGGTCAGAGGCTAAATAGCGTGTAGAAGCCTCTAATGCGGCCTTGGCCACACCCATAACGTTATAGTTTGGCATCACTTTTTCTGCGCCATAATATGACAGGGTAATTGCCGAGCCACCTTCAGACATAAGGTCTTTGGCGCGGCGCATCACTGATGTGAAAGAATAGCATGAGATATGCATTGTCTTAAGGAAGTTATCAAGCGTCGTATCAACGTAACGGCCTTGTAATTCATCTTTGTTTGAATAGGCAATCGCGTGGATGATGAAATCAATGTTGCCCCACTCGCTTTTCAATGTATCGAAGACTTTATCAATGTCAGATTCGTTTGTTACATCACAGTCAATCATCAGATTGCCGCCGATGCTCTCGACGAGGGGTTTTACGCGTTTACCAAAGGCATCGCCCTGATAAGTGAAGGCCATTTCTGCGCCTTGTTCATGTAATGCCTTGGCCATGCCCCATGCAATTGATTTTTCATTGGCCACGCCCATTACTAGGCCACGTTTACCCTTCATCAAATCTTTCATAGATTTATCCCTTATATTTACTAATTGCTAGCGTACAGTTTGTGCCCCCAAAGCCAAAACTGTTCGAAATAATTGTGTCATGCTCGACATTATCAACGCGCGCTGTTGCGATGTTCATATCCGCTGCACCTTCGTCGAGTGTTTCGACGTTAATGCTTGGCGCGACAAAGTTATTTTCCATCATCAACAAACCATAGATCGCTTCTTGTACGCCCGTTGCGCCCAAAGAGTGACCTGTCATTGATTTTGTTGCGCTGATATATGGCTTTTTATCGCCAAAAACTTCGCGCACGGCGTCAAGTTCAGTAATGTCGCCGACAGGTGTTGATGTCCCGTGAGAGTTAATGTACGTCACTTCGCCCTCAACAGTTGAAAGCGCTTGCATCATCGAGCGCTTACCGCCTTCACCGCTTGGTGCGACCATGTCATGCCCATCAGACGTTGCGCCATAACCTGTGACTTCGCCATAGATTTTCGCGCCGCGTGCAAGTGCGTGCTCAAGCTCTTCAAGCACGACAACACCGCCGCCGCCAGAAATTACAAAACCGTCACGGTTTGCATCATAGGCGCGCGCCGCTTTTTCAGGGGTGTCATTATATTTAGACGACATCGCGCCCATTGCGTCGAAGAGTACGGATAATGTCCAGTCAAGCTCTTCACCGCCGCCAGCAAACATAACATCTTGTTTGCCCCATTGAATTTGCTCGGTCGCGGCGCCGATACAATGCGCTGATGTTGAACATGCTGATGAAATCGAATAGTTCACACCTTTGATTTTAAAGTTTGTTGCCGCGGTTGCTGATGTGGTTGAGCACATTGCCTTTGGCACGGCAAATGGACCAACGCGTTTTGGGCCTTTTTCACGGGTAACATCGGCGGCCTGAACCTGCGCGCGTGTTGATGGGCCGCCTGAGCCCACAATAATGCCTGTGCGTTCGTTGCTGACAACATCTTCTGCAAGACCTGAATCGGCGATGGCTTGCTCCATACTAAGGTGCAAATATCCTGCCGCGTCGCCCATGAAACGCCATTTGCGCTTATCGACTTCGGCAGAGAGGTCAATATTTGGCTTGCCATGAACCTGAGAACGAAAGCCTAGCTCAGCATATTCAGGTGCAAATGAAATGCCAGATTTACCAGCCTTCAATGATTCGAGAACTTCTTCTTTGTTATTACCGATGCATGACACAATGCCTATACCGGTTACGACAACGCGACGCATAATATTTATCCTTTTGCTTGTGTTGTAGTCTAATGTGTTAAAGCCGTGCTTATTCTTCAGGCTTAGAATTGTCAAACAAGCCAACTTTGAGGCCTGATGCTTCGTAGATCAATTCGCCGTCTGCGTACATTTTACCGTCACCAATGCCCATTACAAGACGGCGGTTGATAACGCGCTTTAGGTCTACGACATATTTAACTAATTTTACGTCAGGTTGAACCTGACCAGTCAGCTTTAATTCGCCAAGGCCAAGCGCGCGGCCAGAACCTGGTGCGCCTGTCCAGCCAAGGAAAAAGCCCAGAAGCTGCCATAAGGCATCAAGACCAAGGCATCCTGGCATAACTGGATCGCCTTTAAAGTGACAGTCAAAGAACCATAGGTCAGGATTGATATCAAATTCGGCTTCGATGACGCCTTTTCCATTTGCGCCGCCGTCAATTGAAACATTCGTGATACGATCAAACATCAACATTGGTGGCAATGGGAGTTGAGCATTGCCTGGGCCAAAGAGTTTACCTTCGCCGCACTGGATGATGTCTTCGTATGAATAGCTGGATTTTTGTTCAAAGCTCATAAAGGGTCCTTCGTCGTTTAAGTGTTTCAAGTGATAACAACTTAACGGCCTTTATAAGCGCTATATTCAGATGGTGCAACCCCACCTTTTACGCGCGATGCATTTTGTCCATACAGATTGTTTTATAGGTATCGCTCATCGCAGAAACAGCCAGTGGCTTGGCGATTGCGGGTTCTATTTCAGGCAGATCGCCGCCCGCGGTAATCGCAAGCATACGCCCTGCTGCCTTTGCGCACGCAACGGCTTGATCTTCGGCGCCGTGCAATTGAATGGCATCAAAGAAATTGTCGCATACTGGCCCAAGTGTATTAATAAGCTCATACGGCGCGTTTAGCGGCACGTCATTTGCGGCCAAACCAAAACGCCAATTACTGCCCGCAGGCACGCCAAGGCGCACAGCCTCTTGCGTCATGGTGTACATAATTTGATCAAGGTCATCGATTGCCGCGCGCAAGCCGTAATGCAGCAAGATACTATCCGACCACGCAAGTTTATGCCCTGCCAGAGCGCTGAGCGCTGCGATGCAAGAGTTTAAGTCCCACTGGAATAAGCGCGCCTTTTTATCGATGACAAGATCACAAAGCTCTTGCGCGGCGATTTCATACGCGAGACCGCGATAAACACATTCAGATAACAGCCTAAGCATATCGCCACGGCGGAAACCTTCTTGTTCCCACGTCATAAAGATATCGTGCGTAAGCTGAATAAAGAAGTCGTAAAATTCAAATGTGCAATCATCCCAATCTTCAAAGAGTTCGCGGGCTATTGCGCGCCCTTTTTCAATTTCTTGGTCGATGATCGCCGACGGCGGAAGCGCCTTATAGCCAATTTTGCCGACGTTCGGCGCAGTCTTTAAATCAACGGCAAGTTTTTCTAGTACGCTGCATGCGGCTTCGTCAGGGGCTTTATCGAAGATAAGGCTCATCTCGACAATGATACCCGATAAGAGCATTAAAACGCGCATTGCATCTTGCTGACCATTTTCCTGAACGGAAAAGCGCATGAGGCTTTTGTATATTTGCGCCGCCATTTTTGGCTTTTGCGACAATACGAACATATAAATCTCTTGTGTTGAAACGCCTGCAGAGATTGCAGAGGCGCACCTGTTGATAAGGTCGTTAATTTTTGTGGGTAAGTTTGTGGATAATCACGAAACTTGTAATAGAATCAATACTAATCGAAAAATTCGTTTTGGTAAATACCCCAAAGGTTTTTCCGCATAATCCAGCCCTTGTAACCAGCTGCATTGATTTTGCACCAGTTTCCTTTAAGGCATTCTTCGATTTCAACAATGGCGCCTGATTCTATTTCGGCCATTGTCTTACTGTCCGATTCTGGCGCACGCATAATTTTTACATTCGCCTTGCTTTTGATCAGACCTGTGCGCTTACCGCTTAGAAGTGAGTTATGCACCCAGCTTTCTTCGCCTTTCTGATCACGAATTTTACGCCACCCCTCATATTCTAAGACAATTTCAACAGGCAGATTTTTACGCTGATAGACGTAACGGATAGGATATTGCTTGCCCGGGCCAGTGCGCGCATAGGCTTCGCTCGATCTTATCGACACAAAACGCGGCACAGGATACCCCGTAGACGTAAAGGCATCCTTGCTATTTTGCGCAGATGCGTTATTACAACTTAAAAACAGGACAAACAGTGATAAAATTATGCGTTTCATGGCGCGGTATTAAACAATAAAAGATGATGAAAAACAAACCCGAAATTTCAGTGGCGCCAATGATGGATTGGACAGACAGGCATTGCCGTTATTTACACCGCCTTATCAGCCCGAATGCACGCCTTTACACGGAAATGGTGACAACGGGGGCGCTTCTGCACGGGGATGTTGATCGTCACCTGCGCTTTGATGAGGCGGAGCATCCTGTCGCCCTGCAATTAGGCGGCAGTAATCCTGATGATCTTGCCAAGGCGGCAGAGCTTGGCCAGCAATATGGTTATGATGAAATTAACCTCAATTGTGGTTGCCCATCAGATCGTGTGCAAAATGGACGATTTGGTGCATGCCTTATGAAAGAACCAGAGCTTGTTGCCGATTGCATGGCCGCAATGAACGCCGCAGTGGACATCCCTGTCACGATTAAGTGCCGCATTGGCATTGATGCGTATGATGATTGGGATTTCCTAAAAACCTTTGTGGATAAGTCTGTGGATAAAAATATAATAACTTTTATTATCCATGCGCGAAAGGCATGGCTTAGCGGCCTAAGCCCTAAGGAAAACCGTGAAATACCGCCACTTGACTATGAGCGCGCCGCGCTTGTGAAAGAAACTTATCCACATCTGTGGATTGTTTTAAATGGCGGGTTAACGCACACTCCTCAAATTGTAAAATTGAGAGATAAATTTGATGGTTTTATGATTGGGCGCGAGGCGTATTCAAACCCCATGTTTTTGGCTGAGCTTGAAGAAGAACTTCACGGACAAACGACACGTTCTCGCAAAGATATTGCGCTTGCGTATAAGACTTACATGCGCGCGCAGCATGATAAATATGGCACACCGTTTAAATCAATGACGCGGCACATCCTTGGCCTTTACCACGGACAACCTGGGGCACGCGGATTTAGACGCGCTCTGTCAACATTGCCTTACGAAGACGGCGCAACTGAAAGCGTGATTGATGAAGCGCTCAAATTTGTTGAGGGATAAATTTATGATTGAGGTGATTTCACATCACCAACATGAAACGATTCACCGCAGCCGCAGCGCCCAGTTTCGTTCGGGTTTTGGAAGTCAAAGCGCGCGTTTCCAAGCGTATCCGTAATATAGTCAATCGTCATACCAAAGAGCATCCATGAATGCATTTTCGGGATATAGATCTTTGCACCATTGCTTTCAAAAGGTTCGTCTTTCGATAAATCTTCCTCAGGCTTGATATACTCCATCGCGTAACTGTGGCCAGAGCATCCTGTTTGCTTGATAGCCAAGCGAATACCTGCCGTGCCCTCATCCGCGTCCGTCATTAACGCATTAATTTGCGCGGCGGCATTATCAGTTAATTTAATCGGAGAAATCATCAAAATACTCTTTCAAGTGCCTTTAGGTAAACATATTAAGCTGCATCTTCGCGGTTTCAGCCATCATTGCCGGTGTCCATGTTGGATCCCATACGATTTCAACATCAACGTCGCGCACGCCTTCCAGAGGAAAAAGAGCGCCTTGTACCCAGCCAGGCATTTCCTGCGCGACAGGGCACCCTGGTGAGGTGAGCGTCATTTTAACCGCAATATCGAAATGGCCGTTATCTTCGGTAATTTCAACCGCATAAATCAAGCCAAGCTCATAGATATTCACGGGAATTTCCGGGTCATAAATTTCTTTGATCGCCTTGCGCACCTCTGGCCATTTTGGATGATCGTTGGGCGCGTTCAGCTCTGGCGGCTCTGCCAGTTCATCATAGCCTTCTTCGCCAACGGCATTTTTGACCATTTCTTCATCTGCAACGGCTTCCATCTTTTCAGACATTATGCGAATAACTCCCTTACTTTTTTCAATCCGCCAACAAGGGCGTCTATATCATCCTTATTCGAGTACATACCAAGCGATGCACGCACCGTGCCATCAAGGCCAAAACGCTGCATCAACGGCATACAACAATGATGCCCTGCGCGCACGGCAACGCCGCACTGATCTAAGATCATGCCAATATCGCTGATATGGACATCGTCCATAACAAAGCTGATAATACCTGCTTTGTGCTTTACATTACCAATATAGCGCATGCCATCCACGTCTGACAGGGCATCCATAGCATAGGTATAGATGTCATGCTCATGCGCGGCGATGGCCTCCATGCCAAAGTCCTGCACGTAATCAATGGCAGCGGCAAGACCGATGACCTCGGCAATGGCGGGCGTGCCTGCCTCAAAACGGAATGGCGCATCTTTGTATGTTGTTTTTTCAAACGTTACGCGTTCGATCATATCACCGCCGCCTTGGTATGGCGGCATTGATTGCAAGACCTCGTGACGGCCATAAAGCACCCCTATTCCACTGGGGCCATAGAGCTTATGGCCTGTGAAACAGAAGAAATCTGCGCCTGTGGATAACATATGGACAGGTGTGTGGACAACTGATTGCGATCCATCAATTAAAACTTTAATTTCTGGATTAAAATCTTTTGCTAAGCTTATGATTTTATTTATAGGATTAATAACACCAGTCGCGTTTGAGATATGCACAGCACCGACAAACTTCGTCCTTGGGGATAACATGTTTTGATAAGCGTCTAAATCTAAAATACCATCGTCGTTCACAGGGATAATTTTGATCACAATGCCAATTTGATCACGCAGAATTTGCCATGGCACGATATTGGCGTGATGCTCCATCGCCGTGATAATAACTTCATCACCTTCGGATAAAAATGTCCGTCCCCAGCTTTGTGCAACCAAGTTAATGGCTTCGGTTGCGTTGCGTGTAAAGACGATTTCATTTTCATTGCTGGCACCGATAAAGGCCGCGATGTTTTTGCGTGCCTCTTCAAAGCGTGCAGTAAGATCTTGCGAGATAGCATAAAGACCGCGGTGAATATTCGAATAGCCGCGTTCGTATATGTCATTCATGACATTAATCACAGCAGAAGGCTTTTGCGCGCTAGCGCCGCTATCAAGGAACGCCAGTGGTTTGCCGTTCATTTGCGTTTGCAGGATTGGGAAATCCTGCCGCGCGCTTATGACAGAGCGTTGCTGAGCCATGTTTTCGCCTTTTCTGCGACGTCTTGCTCAAGCGTTTCGTTGTCAATTTTAACGATAACCTCGGCAATGAACGCTTCAAGTAATAACATGCGCGCCTGACCTTCGCTAAGACCGCGTGAGCGCAGGTAGAAGAGTGGCTCGTCATCCAGTTGGCCTGTAGTCGCCCCGTGCGAGCATTTTACATCATCGGCGTAGATTTCAAGCTCTGGCTTGGTATCCATTTCAGCCTTGTCAGATAGCAAAATCGCATTAGAAAGCTGATAGCCATCGGTTTTTTGTGCGATTTGATGCACGTGGACTTTGCCCTGAAAGACACCGCGCGCTTTATCGTCTAAAATCGTACGGTAGAATTGATTTGACCGGCAATGCGGCGCGGCATGTTCAATTAAAATGGTTGTGTCGCCGTGTTGATCTCCACCAAGAAGGTTAAGACCATTAAAGCTCACCTCGCCATTGGCACCATTAAGGATTGCATGAATGTCATGGCGCTGCATCTTCGCGCCAAGATTAAGTGAAAAACCGCTATAGACGGAATCTTGATCTGCGCTAATGCTCACCATATTTGTGTTAATGGCCGCGGCAGAATCCTCGATCACGCGAATGTGGTTTAGGCGTGCATTTTTACCAACGGTAATTTCTGTTTGCATGTTCTGCCAGTAGTTACCCACACCTGTAAACCGTTCGATGACAGTGAGCTGCGCGCCCTCTTCCAAAGTGATGCTGAGCTTAGGCTGATGGATTGTTCCTTCTTCACCTGTCCACAAGATATCCACAGGTTGTTCACAGTTTTCTCCACGCTTGATATGGATTATTTCTTCACGCGTATCTTGCTGCGTCAGGCCATCCGGAACTGCGCGCGGCAGGTTTGTATATTTCCAACGTTCATCCTTTGGCGTTGGCAAATCATGAATGTTTAATAGATTTCTCACTGCTTTATCTTTCAACCTTTATTTAACCTGTGTCACTTTCCACGTTTCTGAATTAACAGGGCCGTTTGCTCCCATTGCGCTATAGCGGGCATAATCAAGATGCGTCATTGCGCCAACTGTTAAATCGCCATCAAGGACAATATCCATTGGCTTTCCCCATGTGCCTTGTAAACAAGCGCCCCCAATGTTTGCCATACCATTTGTTACAATGCCCTTTTGAATTGTAATGTTATAGCCTTGCTCCGTTGCGTGGTTAACCATCACATCCATTTTGCATTCTTCCCAATTGCTGGCTAGTGCGGGAGCTGCCAAAAGTACCGTTAAAGATAAAATTTTGGCGCAGATGCGTTTCATTACGCGGCTTCTCCGATGAGGTCGTTATAACCTTTTGCTTCCAGTTCTTTGGCAAGCTCTGGCCCGCCTGTTTTAACGATCTTGCCGTTTGCAAAGATGTGAACAACGTCAGGTTTGATGTAATCAAGTAAGCGTTGGTAGTGCGTAATAACAAGGAAGCTGCGCTTTTCGTCGCGCATAGCGTTTACACCGTCTGCAACGACTTTAAGTGCATCGATATCAAGGCCACTGTCTGTTTCATCAAGGACGCAGAATTTTGGCTCTAGCATTGCCATTTGCAGCACTTCGTTACGCTTTTTCTCGCCGCCAGAAAAACCAACATTCACAGCGCGCTTCATCATGTCTTCTGAAATACCAAGCTCTTTCGTTTTTGCCTTCATCAGCTTAAGGAGCGCTAGAGAATCAAGCTCTTCCTCGCCGCGCTGCTTGCGAATGGCGTTCAGTGATGTTTTCAAAAATGTGCTCATATTCACGCCAGGGATTTCAATGGGATATTGAAACGCCAAGAACAGGCCAGCTGCGGCGCGCTCTTCTGGGTCCATTTCGGTGATGTCTTCACCGTCCAACATGACAGAACCATCTGTGACTTCGTAATCTTCACGACCTGCAAGCACGTAAGACAGCGTTGATTTACCTGCGCCGTTCGGCCCCATAATTGCGTGAACTTCGCCGCCTTTGATCTCAAGATCGACGCCTTTTAGGATTTCTTTGTCGCCATCATCAGTTTCGATAGACGCCTTTAAGTTTTCAATTTTAATCATTATCCAACACTTCCTTCTAAGCTGATACCGACAAGCTTTTGTGCTTCGACGGCAAATTCCATGGGCAGATTTTGCATGACTTCTTTGGCAAAACCATTGACGATAAGGGCGAGCGCCTCTTCCTCGCCGATGCCGCGCTGCATGCAGTAAAACATTTGATCTTCGCTGATTTTGCTTGTGGTTGCTTCGTGCTCTAGCTGCGCGCCTTTGTTGCGCGTTTCAATGTAAGGCACAGTATGCGCGCCGCACTGATCGCCGATCAGAAGGCTGTCACACTGGGTGAAGTTACGCGCATTGTCTGCGCCTGGCATAATTTTAACTAGGCCGCGATATGTTTGATCGGATTTTCCGGCGCTAATCCCTTTGGCGACGATACGGCTGCGTGTATTTTTACCGATATGGATCATTTTAGTGCCGGTGTCGGCTTGTTGACGGCCATTTGTAATCGCAACAGAATAAAACTCACCTTGTGAATGATCACCTTTTAGGATGCAGCTTGGGTATTTCCACGTGATTGATGATCCTGTTTCAACCTGCGTCCAGCTGATTTTCGAATGATCACCTTCGCATAAGCCGCGCTTGGTCACGAAATTATAGATACCGCCTTTGCCTGTTTCCGCATCGCCCGGATACCAGTTTTGCACGGTTGAGTACTTAATTTCTGCATCTTTATGCGCGACAAGCTCAACAACGGCCGCGTGCAATTGGTTTTCATCACGCATTGGCGCGGTGCAGCCCTCAAGGTACGACACATAACTGCCTTCATCGGCGATGATCAATGTGCGCTCGAACTGGCCAGTGTTAAGCTCGTTAATGCGGAAATATGTCGAAAGCTCCATCGGACAGCGCACACCTTTTGGCACGTAAACGAAACTGCCATCTGTGAAAACGGCGCTGTTAAGGCATGCGTGTTTGTTGTCCCCTTGTGGAACAACCGAGCCAATATATTTTTTGACTAATTCAGGGTGGTTTTGGATAGCCTCGGAAATCGAGCAGAAAATAACACCTGCATCTTCTAAGGTTTTCTTAAATGTTGTGGCAACAGAAACAGAATCAAAAACAACATCAACTGCGACAGGGTTTGCGACGCCTGCAAGAATTTCTTGCTCGCGCAGTGGGATGCCCAATTTTTCATATGTTTCAAGAAGCTTAGGATCAACTTCATCAAGGCTTTTTGGTTTGTCTGCCATGCTTTTTGGCGCGGCGTAGTAATAGTAATCTTGATAATTGATGGGCTCAAAATCAGGTTTTTGCCAAGTGGGTTCAGGCATGTCGAGCCACTTTTTATAGGCCTTCATGCGCCATTCCAGCATCCATTCAGGCTCTTTTTTCTTGGCGGAGATAAATTTGATAATCTCTTCGGACAGGCCCTTGGGCGCTTTATCCGATTCGATATCGGTGACGAAACCCGCATCATACTTACCGGCCATATCCTTGACCGTTTGTATTGTTTCTTCTGAAATTTCGCTACTCATAATTAAAAGTACCTTTTCTGTCCCTCTTTTTAGACAGTAAGGTAGACTACTGCCCGACTAAATCAACAAGCTTTACAGACTTTAATGCAGATATCACCGCATTATTGACGTGATCCCATTTCCCCTCTACGAGGCAGGTGTCAGTGTAATCGCATGTTTCACAGCACCCGTCAACACATGAAGTCAGTTGAATTTCACCTTCCATGGCGACAACCGCATCGGCAACCGAGAAATTAGCGATATCATCTGAAAGATAATACCCCCCGCCTGCGCCCAAAACCGACTTCACCAACCCCTTGCGCGTCAACGCCTTTAAGATTTTAGACACCGTTGGCAATGGAAAACCTGTATCCTCCGCGATATCGGCGGCGCTGATGTGCTTTACATCCTTTTGTGCGATCGTTAGCAAAATGCACACCGCATAGTCTGTTAGCTTGGAAATTTTCATCAGTTACTCCTGCGCGCATCTCATAAAATGCATTTTGCCCTTGAATGCGCAAATATACGAACTATATAAACACATCAAATTTACGTATTCAACGGATATTATTTTCCAAAAAAGCAACTATCTTTTATTAAGATTATCTTATATATACTTTTGAATAGGTAATAAAATTGGTACTATATAGGTACCCAAAATTTAATGGAGGTAATTTGAGACGTTGTTATGTTGTTAAAAAATAGAATTAAAGAGCTTCGCAAAGCAGCAGGTCTATCCCAAGAGCGTTTAGGTGAGCATATTGGCTGCAATAAATCCAAGGTATCAAAATTAGAAAACGGCAACCAAGAGCTTACTCAGAACTGGATGCTGAAGATTGCAAGTGCTCTTCAGAGTTACGGGTTGAAAATCACTGCAAGTGATTTACTTCCTTCTGAGCAGCGTCATCTTTGTGATTATGAGCGCCGCCATTTAGAAGCATTTAGAACACTACAGGACTCGCAAAAGAAAAAGTTTCATGCCATGATCAGTGATCTTCAATCTGATTCATAACATAGATATTTTGGCATGCCTGAAACAACTTATTTAAAAGACTACGCACCCTACCCTTACACACTAAAATCCATCGACCTGCTCTTCCAAATTTATGATGGACATACGCATGTGGCATCGACTTTGGCGATTACGCAAACGGATGAAGCGCCGCTTTATTTGTATGGTGAAGATCTAGAGATTTTATCCCTAAAAATTGACGGTAAAGACCATAGTGACTTCGCGGTTGATGAATGTGGCATGACGCTTTCACCGCCCGCGGAACGCACAGATTTTACACTTGAGATTGTTACAAAGATCTATCCTGAAAAAAACACACGCCTTGAAGGGCTTTATCAATCAGGCGGGACATACTGCACACAATGTGAGGCCGAGGGCTTTCGCCGCATCACATATTTCCCAGACCGTCCTGATGTTTTGAGCATTTACACAACGCGCATCGAGGCCAGTAAAGATACGTGCCCTGTTTTACTTGGCAACGGCAACTTGATTGATAGTGGTGATCTGCCCGGTGGGCGTCACTTTGCAACGTGGGAAGATCCGCACAAAAAACCCTGTTATTTATTTGCGCTTGTCGCGGGTGATCTAAACCATATCCACGATACATTTACAACGGCAAGTGGTCGCGACGTTGACCTTTATATTTATGTCCGCAAAGGCGATGAAGACCAATGTGATCATGCGATGCAGTCTTTAAAACGCTCGATGAAGTGGGATGAAGATGTTTATGGCCTGGAATATGACCTTGATATCTTTAACATCGTTGCGGTCAGTGATTTTAATATGGGCGCGATGGAAAATAAATCGCTGAACATCTTTAATACGGCGCTTGTCTTGGCGCAGCAGGAAACAGCAACCGATACGGATTTTATTCGCGTGGAAAGCGTGATTGCGCATGAATATTTCCACAATTGGAGTGGTAACCGCGTCACATGCCGTGACTGGTTTCAGCTTTCCCTGAAAGAAGGTCTTACCGTTTTTCGGGATCAAGAATTTTCAAGCGACATGCATTCCCGCGCGGTGCAGCGCATTGATGACGTAACGCATTTACGCCGCTTGCAATTTGCCGAAGATGCCAGCCCCCTTGCACATCCTATTCGCCCAGAAGAATATATCGAGATCAATAACTTCTACACGATGACCGTCTACGAAAAAGGCGCAGAAGTTATTCGTATGTTCCGCACACTAATGGGGGAAACCACTTACCGTAAGGCGACAGACCTGTATTTCAGCCGCCATGACGGACAAGCCGCCACCTGTGATGATTGGATCCAGTGCATGAGCGAGGCCAGCGGTTTGGATCTTGAGCAATTTAAACTGTGGTATGCACAAGCCGGCACGCCGCGCGTTGGCTTTACAGGGCGATACGATCCTGATGCGCAAACATATACGGTTACGCTCACACAAAGCATTCCAGATACTGCCGGACAAAAGAATAAGCAGCCCATGCATATCCCTGTCGCGATGGGCTTGCTAGGGAGCGATGGAAATGACCTGATTGAAACGCAAGTCTTGCACCTAAAAGAGTCTGAGCAAAGCTTTACCTTTGATCAGATAACAGAAAAACCTATTCCATCTATTTTGCGCGCGTTTTCAGCGCCCGTTATTTTAGACACAGACCTGAGTGATGAAGATTATTATTTCCTAAGCCAACATGACAGTGATGGGTTTAACAAATGGGAATCTGGACAAATCTTGGCTGGGCGCGTTTTGCATGGCCTGATTGACCAATTGGAACGTGGCGAGAAAATCAGTGCCCCAGAAGATTACATTCAAGGCCTGCTACCTCTGCTGGAAGATGCTCTTGATCCAGAGAGTGACAAGGCATTAATCGCGCGCGCTTTAACGCTGCCCTCGACAGAGTCCCTTCTTCAGCAGCGCAAGCACGCCGATCCTTTGCTGATTCACAAAGCCCGTGAAACTGTCCTTGCGGGCATTAAACGCATTCACCGCAAGCCCCTTGAGGCCGTTTACAAGATGATGCGCAATGATGGTGCCTTTGAAATTTACCATATTGCGATGGGACGTCGCGCGCTGCGTAATGTTGTTTTGATGTTGCTCACCGCTACGCATGGTACAGGGTGCGCAAAACGTGCCAAAGAGCATTACGAGCATGCCGATAACATGACAGACCGCGTTGCCGCGCTTGCTTCGCTTGCAAGTAACAATAATCCCGAGCGTGATGAGGTTTTTGCTGATTTTTATGATCGTTATAAAGCCTATCCGCTGGTCATTGATAAGTGGTTTTCGCTGCAGGCGTCCGCGGATCGCAGTGATATTATTGATCACCTTGCTACGCTGAGCAAACATCCAGACTTTAACATCAAAAACCCTAACCGTGTGCGCAGCTTATATGCGGCCTTCGCCATGAACAATCCCGCAGGATTCCATAAAGCAGACGGCAGTGGCTATGCCTTCTTACGTGATGTCATTAAAACGCTGAATACGATTAATCCGCAGATTGCCGCGCGCCTTCTTACGCCGCTGCGTAGCTGGAAGAGCTTTGATTTGGGCAGGCAGGAAAAAATGAGAGATGCCCTTGAAGATATCTTACGCATCCCCAACATTGCCCCTGACATTTACGAGATTGCCTCTAAAAGCCTGCAAGATTAAACCATGAGCGCCGATTTCTTTCATGAAGATCAGATAAGCGGCCTTGTTTGCGGCCTTGACGAGGTTGGGCGCGGCCCTTTGGCTGGCCCTGTTGTGGCGGCGTGCGTTTATATTCCAGATCATGTGCGTACGCATGATTTTATTGATTTAATTCAAGATAGTAAAAAGATTTCTAAAAGTAAATTATCAAGTATACATACACACATACGCCAGCATTGTGTCGTTGGCATTGGACAATGTTGCCCTCGTGAGATTGATACACTGAATATCCTTTGGGCATCTATGGAGGCAATGAAACGTGCCTATATGCAGGCCAGCAATCAAATGGATGCACCGTTTGATCATGCCCTTGTTGATGGAAACCGAGTTCCGCCTGATATGCCAACTGCGGCGAGTGCGCTTATCAAAGGGGATTTAAAATCCAAATCCATCGCCGCGGCATCGATTGTTGCAAAATATACGCGTGATAAAATAATGGCGGAACTGGCTGAAGACTACCCGCATTATGGCTGGGAGCGCAATGCTGCCTACCCTTCAAAAGAGCATTTAAGCGCCCTGCAAACGCACGGCGTTACACCGCATCATCGCCATAGCTTTAACCCAGTTAAGAAAATTCTGGCCGCGCACGGGTGAGAACCCTTTTTTTCAAGGCCATTTCATCGTAGAATATAAAGATAACCAAGGGATAACATTCTTATGAACACATCATTTTTATTTGATATTGCACCATCTTTTACCCGCGAAGTCCGCGATAATAGTGTTGAAATTCACGCCTTCACGCCGCATGGCTTTACTGAATGGGTGATAGAACAACCTGACTTTTGCCAAGCGCAAATTCGTCAAAATGGTTTTGCTGGCAAGTCGGGTGAATATGCGGCCGTTCATGATAAGAATGGCACAATTACCGAGATTTTAGTCGGCCTTGGTGATGCGCCGTCACTTTATGATGGTCTTGCTGGTGCGCCCGCCTATATCCAGAAAACATTTTCAGATGCGCTTCTTGATGAAACAAGTTTTAGCCTTGATATTTACGGCAATTTCCCGCGTCAAACGGCGATATTAGGATGGGCATTGGGATGTTATAATTTTACGCAGTATAAAAAGCCTGCGCGCCCTACGCCGCAGCTTTACTTACCTGAAACCGAAGACATCACACGCACAAAGGCCTTTATTCGCGCTATTACGCTCCTTCGTAATATGGTCAATACGCCAGCTAATGACCTTGGGCCAGCGCAGATTGAGATGGTTGCCTCGGAACTGGCGGCGGTGCACAAAGCCAAGATTAAGGTTGTTAAGGGATCAGCCATAGAAAAAGAATTTCCTTTGGTGAATGCCGTTGGCCAGGCCGCTACAAAAGAACGTGGGCCGCGCCTGATTGATATCAGTTGGGGCAGCAATAAAGACCT
>CEUZ01000819.1_pt1 | contig 34736 bp, 38 predicted proteins | sample 361511 | NCBI WGS metagenome assembly CEUZ01 (sample SAMEA2622822, study PRJEB7988) | marine metagenome | biome: marine biome (ENVO:00000447); feature: surface water layer (ENVO:00002042); material: "saline water (ENVO:00002010), including plankton (ENVO:xxxxxxxx)" | depth 5 m | reverse complement strand
TTATTTCATTATTTATTTCATTATTTATTTCATTATTTATTTCATTAGATTCTAATTCATTATCTATTTCATTATCGTTTAATACTTCATTAGATTCCAATTTATTTATACTAGCAAGAGATGTATTATTTTCCATAATATTTATATTTCTAGTTTCATTTTCTGATTCCGTATTTTCTAACCTTTCTATTTCTTGTTTTAAATCATCACTTAAATTAGGGTATCTTTCATTTTCTCTTCTAAATGTATCATAATTATTTCTTAGATTATCATAATTATCATTATTAGATTCTTCAGATACTTGTCCTTCACTGGTATCATCTTTTAAAGGTAGGTCATTTGGAGATTCTTGTATATTATTATGGGAATCAATATTAGGTAGATTATTATCTATAGGTTGTCCTTGACTTGCGACTACCATTTTAGATAAATCTAAAATATCTTTTTTGACAGCGTTTATTTCACGATTATATGCTGTGGATAACTTCATGTACTGATAAAATAAGAATAAAATACAAACCGATAATAGCACTATTGAAAATAAAGCGAGATTTGTGTTCATTTTAAATAAAAATAACAATTTAAATTTTAAAATTAAACTTATTAATTATATAATTTATCTAAAATATTCTTTGGAATTAAATGTTTGTGATATTTTAATAGCTCCTTATAACATTTACTAATAGTAACTTCAGATATCTTACATTGAGTAGAAATATCCTTTTTGCTAATATTAATATTTAATAAATTACATACCAAAAATATACTTCCAGCAGCAATACTAGGTGGTATACATTTAGATACTAAATTATTTTTTTCAGCTTCAATACATACATGTTTACATATTTCAAAAATATTATTTCCCAAATTCAAATGAGAGCAGAATCTATTAATAAAATCTATAGATTTGCTTCCAGGTAAATAAATATTTCCAGCCTTATTATAATTCATTATTGTGTCAAAGTTTTTACACCCTCTTGTCATATTTTTTATACTAATTTTAAATATTTCAGCTACTTCTTGTGTACTTCTAGGAGATCCTTGTAAGCAACAAGCTTTATAAATACACGATGCAATAATACCTTTCCGTTGATGCCCTCTAGATATCTTAGTTTCAGCTATTTGTTTATATAAATGTTTAGCTTCTTCTATTATACATGAAGGTATACCATAATTATTAGCCCGAACTTGTATGCTATCAAATACATGATACATACTTCTTTCTTTATAGGGCATAGCGTTCCACATATGATAATTTCTTATTTTTTTCATATCATATGATTCATTAGATTTAAATGAAATAGTTGACCCTATAGATGATTGTGGTAATAATGTATTAGTAGGCAAACCACATCTCGTCGGGTCAGAATATTTACTATCATCTGAGCCATAATATCTCCATTCGGCATTATAATCTATATTATTATCTATAATAGTTCCACAATCTATACATACTGATTGATTATTATCATTTAATATATTAGAACTATTACAAATAGTACAAATAGCGGTATGTATATCAATATTATTATTTGGTTCTGATTGTTCTGTTTTGAATGAATCCCATAAGTCAGAATATATATCCATTTATAATATTTATTTAAAAATTAACTTTAATTCAATTTTGTTTGTTTTCCTTAAGTTAATTAATTTTTAAATAAATATATAAAATGTAAAATATATATAATGAAAGGAGCTCGCCGAAGAACTAGAAAATTAACTAGAATAGAAAGATTAAAATTAAAAAATGATAGATTAAGGAAAAAGTTAGAAAAATTTTCTGAACAATTAGACGTTGAATGGGCAGATAATAAAACTATATGTAATGAAATATTAAAAAACAATGAAGCTAGATGTAATCTTATAGAAAATGGTTCTCCATTATCTAATAAACAGTTTTTAGAAAATATAAAAAGATCTAAGAATGAACGTACAACATTGGGTTGTACTCAATATGATAATTGTAGAAAGATTTTAGGTAATACATTATCAGGAGATGAACCATTTTATAATCCAGATAAATGGGGAAATCCTATAATACAAAATTCTCATAATTGTTATGCTTATTTTTTAGATGATGTATCATCTGCAATAAAAGCTAGATGTAGAGAAGAATGTATAGATAGTAATGATCCGAGTTGTGATGTGTGTTCTCATTTGAAACCACAACCAGGTAAATGTGATAGTAATATCTATAATCAAAAATATACTTGTAAAGATATGATAGGAAAAATATTAACAGATAATCCAAATTGTATTTTAATAAGACATGAAAATCCATCAGCTGTTAAATGTCCAAAAGGATATTATAAAGGAGCTATGGTTGTAGACGAAAATGATACATATCATTTTTATAGACAAGATAATAATGGTTCTTGGAGTCATAAACAAGGAACTTTACCTATAGAGAGAGTAGATTCAGAATCACATGTCATATATGATTTAGATTTAGCAGAGAAAAATTATGGATCAATAAATTATCAGAAAAAGCCTTGTGCGTATTTTTTTATACCTAAGAATAGTTATTTAGATACGCGGTTATGTTCTTAGATTACTGCTATTTTTTCAGAAACTACTTTTACTAACTTATTTTCTAATATGTTTCTTTCTTTAGATTTATGATCATATGTACATTCATGATCTTCAGCATGCCTATGTTTAGAACAATAGATATTACCACATTTACATTCAAATCCTAAAAGTCCTATCTTTTTTTTACAACCATTAAAAGCACATCTTGTTTTTTTTTTAGATTCCATTAATATTAATTATTAAATTAATTAATTTATTATCAATTTTTTAAAAAAAATATTTGTATATATTATCAAAAAAATGTACTTTCAAATGTTATTAAAACCATGTATGGCTCCCTTATTACTAGGTATATTATCAGTGGTGTATATGTTAACTGTATTCGGATATCAAGCAGCTGCCGCTACTGCCCCAATGGTGGCATACGATGCGTACGGGTCGCCTCAGATGGGGGCCGATGCTACTAGACGACCCTCTTCTAGAGAGGCATGGGGTAATCTTGTAAGTAACGGTGGAGCGGGGAATTTAGGAATGGCATTATTATTATCAAGTTTATTAGCTTCACAATATATGCCATGTTAATTATAACTAAATTAATTAATTAATTAATTTAATTATCAATTTATTAAAAAAAAATATTTGTATATATTATCAAATAAAAATGGTAAAATTGTCACAAGAAGTTCAAATTGTATTAGGCGTTGTAGCCGCGGCTGTTGTTTTAGGATTAGCATCAATTGGTTTAACTATGGATGCTAATTTGAAAGTCGGGAACAAATCAGCCCGCACCCTTGTTCCTTTAGTCGCTAAAGATCTTGTACCTTTGGTATTATTTACATCTGTAGTTGCTCTTTTAGTAATGAAAAGATAATTAAATTAAATTAAAATATTTTTTTATTATATATGTTTCTTGAAAAAAAAACTAATATTAAAGCTTTAAGCTATTTAACATTATTAACTATTATTTTAGGTTTTATCATATTTGTATGGGGTCAAGTTAATTATTTTAAGAAAACACATGCAGATACAAATACAAATACATTAGGTCATTTATTAAAATCAGCACAAGATAAATCTGTTGCCGAACAAGTTAGACACTTCATCACAAGTCTAACAATAGTATTATTCTTTTTAATGCTATTATTAACATTATATTTCGCGTCAATTTCTTATAATAAATAAAAATTTAAATATTAGTATATTATATCAAAAATATGTCACTCGATAAAAAATGGTTTATGAATGTTTTTAATTATTTAACAGTATTAATTATTATATTAGGCTTTTCTTTATTTTTATGGAAAGAAATTAACTGGCAATTAGGTAAGGTGGACCCCGACGACGATGATGATGATTATAAAAAATATGGAACGCACACTGAAAGAAGCATTGGACATGCATTTCAAACAATAAGAGATATTATACTAATGTTCACCGGTATATTAATAGTATATGGTGTTGTTTCTACATATATTAGTTAGTAAAATTAATAAATATTTTTATATTTATCTAAGTTTTAGTATTAATAGTAAAAATGTCTAATGTTTCATTAAAATATCCAGTATTAGAAATAAATATTGAATAAGCGTTTAGATCGTCTACAAATTCCGTTTCTTTTATTAATCTAATATCTAATAGATATTGATATTTATTATATAATTCATTCTTTATAATAAACTTTTTTAGTTTATTAAGATTTATGTTAAAATATTCAAATGAATCATCATTTGTAATATCATATTTAATACATATAAAACATATCACATTGTCATGAATGCTTTTAGAAACAAAATAAAAGATCATTTAAAATATTTAGTATACCATTCTTTAAGCTTTATATAACAAAAAGATTCGTTAAATTTTGTATTTTCAGCTATATCCATCATATATATAGAAAATAATTCCGCAGAAATTTCATTTACATTATAATTGTTATTACTAATACCTATATAATTCATAAAATTACTATTTTTACGCATCTTTATTTTATTTTCTGGATTTATTATTCTGAATGTATTGTTTTCTACTTTTACGACTTCTATAAAATAATGAGTTACATCAGCTAATGTATTGGCATTTTCATTGAATAATGTAGTCATGTAATAATATTTTACTCCATCAATAAATAAATAATTAAGATCTTTAGTATCTGGATTCAATCTAGTATTACATATTAATTGATCAGATCCAATTACTTCATCCGCTAAATGAAATGGCCAATAGTTAGTATATAAATCCTTAAATACATGCTCATGTTTTCGCTGTAATACATGACAATATTCATGAAATAATGTAGTCATAAATGATTTTTCATTGTGTTTAGCATAATTTAGTAATGATGTTGGTAAAAATATTAAATCTTTGTGTGTATGTGGATAATTATTTTCTATATATTTACATTTTACAAAATGCCAATTATTTAAAATATCTAGTGGAAAACCTTTATTTTTTATTAGTGCAAGATATTTTAAAACTAATGTTCGAATATATTCTTTTTCAGAGTCAGTAAAATCCATAATAGAATCAGTATAATGCTTTATTAATTGTTTATCATGGATATTTCTAGTGTGAAAGTTTATTCCCTTACATTTATGAAGTAATTTAAAATAGTGTATCTTATTTTGATTAATTTTATCTATAACATGTTCTTTATTAGCAAATTTTATAGTAATATTAGAAAAGTTATCTATAATCTTTTTTCTAGCAATTAACATTAATATTATAAATGTGAATATAGTGATAATTAAAAATATAGTGATCAAAGAACAAGACTCCATCTGATATAAACAGATAAATTATTTATTTAAGGAAAATAAAATATTTGCTTATATTACAAAAATGTTAAAAAAAATTCTTCTAATTATAGCGGGTACATTTAACTCTGTATTTTCAATACCTACTGGAGCAAATGTATTTTCACAGACACAGACACAGACACAGACTGAGACACAGTTAGAAAATGAAAACTTTAATAATCTTAATAATAATCAATTATTAACTGCTGGCGCTGTAGTAGCATATGGATTAATGAATCAATATCAACCAGTATCTTATGGACAAGAAAACTATCAAGATACTGCTGGTAACTGTTACGCATCGCAAGGGGGAAATCCCTCACATTGTGAAAAATTAAATGAAAGTGAATGCATTAATCTTCAATCCGATGTTAATAATTGCTTAGATGGTATCTTGCTGAGTGGCTATGGAATAACTGACGAACAATCTAACTCTTGTCAAACCGATCACAATCCTAATGAGTGTTTCTGGAGAGAAAACGACGCCAATTACGGCTCCGCCACCACCTCCGCCAATTACGACAACGCCAATGATGCATACTACACAAGTAGCGCTTCTAAACCAGAACATCATATTGTAACACTTGGTGCCATATATGGTGTAACACACCTATTAGCTTATTAAAGATGTTATTATCTCTTCTAGATTAGGAAATGTACAATAAATTTCATGAAACATTTTAGAATCTTTATATAATCGAATTATAGGAACTGTAGTTAAGTTTGTTTCCAAATGAATATTAGTTATAGTGTCAACATCAACATTTAAAATAACAATGTTACCATTACAATTTTCTTTAAAAATACTAAATAATTTATTATTAAGTTCTTGACACCAGTCTTTTGTTGTATAAAAATATACTATTAATATTTTATGTTCATTTAATACATATTTATTAAACTCTTTAATAGAGCTGATTTCTATCATTCATTATATATATTCTAATTCTCTTAAATTATTTAATCAATATTAACTGATTCACTATTTTTTTTAATAGTTAATTTTAAAACGCCATTATCCATTTTAGCGGTTATATTATTTTTAGTTAACCCAATATCAGTTTTTATAGTTTTATTATAATTGATTTCACTAAATTGACTAAACTCATCTACACATACTGACGATTGTGCTTTTATTATTAAACTACTTCCTTCAATATTTAATGTAAGATTTGATTTATCTACTCCAGCCAATAATATTAGTAATTTTAATTCAGTTTCAGTTTCTTTTTTATATACTTTCACTAAATCATCATTAGTTATTATATTATTTATCATATTTAGCCCATTTTTAATTATTTGATTTCCCAAATCATCTATATTATTTATGTTCATATAATAAATTATTATTTAATAATATTCTTAAGTATTCTTAAGTATTAATAGGGTAATGCTAAACAACCATATCCATCTGATATTTCTAATATATTGTAAGACACAGCATAAAAGAAAATATTTTTATCTGTAATAGTATTACTTTTATTATTAGCTATTTTTAAATGTATATTTTGGGATTTATTTGTAGCACTTTTAAAATCATAAAATCCGGCTATGTCATTTCCAAATGGATTAAATGAGAATGAATATAATCCAATTCTATCCAATAATGGTATTTTTCCTTTATTATTTTTCATATGTGTTATTCTTGTACAATATGACATAGGTAATTCATATAAATGATTTGGGAGAGATGCATCAATATCTAATTTAAAAGTCCCATAATATCCATTATCTCCATATTCAGAATTATCACATAATGATTTAAAGTAACATGGTCCAGTACCAGCATCCACTAAAGATTTATCATTTACAACCCAAGTAATATATTTTACTTTATTTTGAAAATCTTGTATTTCAAATCTTGATTCTTCTAATTCACCACCCGTATTTCCTTCAAAAAATGTGGTTTTTACACTATTATTTGTTTTATATGTCGCATTTTCTTGAACTTGATCTATTACATACGATAATTTATTAGTTCTAAATCTTAGTGATTCTTCTTTACCTAGACTATAATAATCTACTAATAATTTAAATGAAGTAATAGATAAAGTTTTTAAACTACCCTTTAAATTTGCTAATGTTTCTAATTCAAATACGATTTCTACATCACTTTTATGAAGTGCTTTAATAGGTAATAATTGTCCTATATTTTTATTACAAAAGAATCGTAATGGTATATATATAGTTTTGTAATAATCTGTGTTAATACTAGCGGTTGTAGTACTTCCAGAACCAAATACTAATGGACAATCACCAGTAATTTTATTATACTCTGATATTTTATTTCTATATCCAGTAGTTCCTACCGAAATACTACTTTGTAATCCACCATTAGTAGTATCAGAAGTATCCGATAAATTATATTCATCATTATGATTTCCATGTAATTCTTTTTCAATTTGTAACCACCTACTTGTATGTCTATCAATTTTATTTCCACCAATTTTAAATATAACTTCTTTCAATAATGTATTGCCAAAATGATTTACACTATATTCTGTACTACTATCTGCTTGACCTTTTATTTTTACTTCAACTAAAATATTACCTATTAAATCACTCCATGGTTGTAATTTAAATAATACATTTTTTTGTCCTAATAAATTAGAAGGATCAATGTTTCCATCATAATTTAGATATTTTTGATAATGTAAAAATGGCGTAGATTTACGAAAAACACCTTTAAATGCGCTAGTTGTAATATCCCCATAATATATAGATTCGTTACTAGATGTTTTATATGTAGAAGTACTAGTTAATGGCATAGTTAAATAATATTAATTTATCTTTTTTTTTTTAAATAGTATTTATAAACAATCCTTTATTTTAATATATGGATTTAGATAAATTAAAAGAATTAGGATTAATACATAAAAAAATTAGAATTGATATTGAAGATTGGTTAGATAATAATTATTCTAAAAATATACAATTATTAGAATTAGCAACATACATAGAAACTTTAATTGAAAATAATACTAAAGACCAACGTTCATTGAATAGAAATATAGCTTTTCCATTAGGTTTAAACAATAATAATGTAGTAGCTCATTATACACCTAATAATAATAGTACAACTTTATTTAATAAAGCTAATGATATGTTAAAAATAGATTATGGCATACATTATAATGGTAATATTATAGATTCGGCATTTACCTATTCAAATAATACAGAACTAAATCCTATAAAATATGCAGCTAAAGAAGCAGTTAGTAAAGTAATAAAGGCGTCTGGGGCAGATGCTAGATTATTAGAATTATCAGAATTAGCAACAGAAATAATAGAGTCATATGAATATAAAAATAAACCATTATCAATAGTAAATAATGTAGCAAGTCATAATATAGAATTATACAAAATACATGGTGATAAACTAATATATGGTAATACCGAATTACAAAAAAAACATTGCTCAGAAGATGTGGTTATGAAGGAAAATGAATGTTATGCAATTGAATTTTATGCTACTAATGGAAATAATAATATAGTTATGGATGAGACAAATATTTCTCATTATATGGTAAATAATTATGATTTATTAAGCAAAAACAAAACATTTTCTAAAAATGCCAATTTATTAAAATCATGTATTATTAATAATTTTCAATCACTACCATTTTGTAAAAGATATATTAATATATATAACCCTAAAATTAAAATAAATAGAGCAATCAAGGAGCTATTTAATAATAATAATTTAATCTCGTATCCCCCCATAATAGATAAAAGTCCAAATACTTATGTATCCCAATTTGAAGATACAATTTATATAACAGAAGGTACCACTATTAATTTATCAAATAATAGCGAATAAATTATCAATTTAAATATTTTTATATATTAATGGCAATGGCAATGGAACTAATAAAGCCAATATTAGACTTAATCTTATTACCTATAGTTGAACCCGTGGTTACTATTGTAGAAGCGGTTCTAAAGGTAATAAGTATAGTAATAGTTTTAATAACATGGATACCAGAATTAGTAAAATTAGCGGCAGAAGTATTGAATCCAGTTAAATTGGTAAATGATGGTATAACTGGTTTTTTCCTAAGTTTTAAAATATTATTTAGTAGTATATATGATAGTGTAAAAGATGTTATTTCATCTCCTAAATATAATAAATGTAAAGATAATGGGAGTGGATTATTTGGTATAAAACGTCCTAAAGACGATAAAGGTAAAATAATAGGAACAAATGGTAAGAAATGTGTACCACCAACCTTATTTAGATTAATAGTAATGATATTATGTCCGCCATTAGGATTATTTTTACATTTAGGATTAAAGGGTTGGTTACATGTATTGATAGCAACGTTTCTAACTGTGTTTTGCTTCTATTTCCCTGGATTATTATATGTCGTATTACATGTTTTATGCTAATTTATAATCTTTATATATTATAGATTTATGGGGGCTATTGATAGTTTAACAAATGTATTTTCTAATGGAGGAGAATTATTTATAAAAATGGCGATATTTATACCTATGGTATTAAAAGGATTAACAGATTTAATACCATTAGCACTTGAAGTATTTAATCCAGTTAAGCTTTTGAATGATGGTATTACTGGATTCTTTTTAAGTTTCGAAATATTATTAAAAAGCATTGTTGAATTATTTAAAAATCCATTTAATCCAAAAAAATATGATAAATGTAAAGACAATGGAAGTGGTTTATTTGGTATGAAAAAAAATAGAGATGAAAATGGGAAAATCATAGGTACTAATGGAAAGAAATGTGTTCCACCAACTTTATTTAGATTAATAGTGGTGATATTATGTCCACCATTTGGATTATTTCTACATTTAGGATTAAAGGGGTGGTTACACGTATTGATAGCAACGTTTCTAACTGTATTTTGCTTCTATTTCCCTGGATTATTATATGTTGTATTACATGTTTTATGTTAATTTATAATCTATATATATTATAGTTATGGCATTTATTGGTAAAATAATAATGGGAATAGTTAGTATTGCTGAAGGATCAGTATTTCTAGTAGAACTAGCTATTAAATTAGTATTTTGGATAGGCAAATTACTCTCTATTGCTCCTAAATTATTAAATCCAGTATATATATTAAATGAAGGAATTACTGGAATTACTATGTCTTTAAGTGTATTATTTAAATCATTGCTAGATATTCTAAAAAATCCGTTTAAATCTAAACAATATGATAAATGTAAAGATAATGGAAGCGGATTATTTGGTATAAAACGTCCTAAGGACGATAAAGGTAAAATAATAGGTACTAATGGAAAGAAATGTGTACCACCAACCTTATTTAGATTAATAGTGATGATATTATGTCCGCCATTAGGATTATTTTTACATTTAGGATTAAAGGGGTGGTTACATGTATTGATAGCAACTTTTCTAACTGTATTTTGCTTCTACTTCCCTGGATTATTATATGTTGTATTACATGTTTTATGCTAATTTATTTATATTTAAATATTTTATTATAATAGGATATGGATCAAGTTAGTTATGGTGAAAGCTGTACAAAGGATAGTGATTGTGCGTCACATGCATGTGATACAATGTATGATGATAGTGGAACTCCCCAAGGGAGATTTTGTATAAGTACAGAATCTGATTATGGAAAAGAATGTAAAACTAATTTAGATTGTGAATCTGGTGAATGTTTAGATATACGCAATGATAATCATCAAATTATAGGTCATAGATGTAAACCATTTGATTCTACTACTACAACACAAAGTGAAATTAATGAGACACTTATATTTAAGGACGTCGATTATAAATATGGAGTCGTTAATGATCAATATAGAGATAAACTAATAAATGATGCTGATGCAGGACCAATTGCTAAATTTATGGTTTATTTAGTAGAAACATTTATTAGTATATTTAAAAAAATAATATCATTTGTGTGGAATATGTTTATAAGTATTATATCATTTGTAACTAATTTATTTTTAGGAAAAATAAAAGGAGGAATAGTATTTGGATTAATTTCTAATAAATATAGAGGGAAAGGTGGAACATGTTTTAGTATGTGGTTGCCTAGAACTATAGTAGCTATTTTACTACCACCATTTGGAGTATATTTATCTAGAGGATTAAGAGGTATAAAATATGTTTTAATATGCTGTGTATTGACATGTTGTTTTTATTTTCCAGGATTAATTTATGCTATGATTGTTATGAATAATTCAAATATAGCTAAGGGAGAAGCAGAATATATGAAACGTATTAAAAATACTAGTAAATAGTAAATAGTAAATAATAAATAATTATTCTACACATGTTTTAAATAGCTTACTAGTTACTAAATACATGTCAGCAGATGATGATGGTCGTCTATCTTCGAAATACCCACATTTATTTATAAACGTACTATTAGGTATTCTAATAGAAGCTCCTCTATTTGCTACACCAGATGTAAAGGTATTTATATCAGACGTTTCATGTTTACCCGTTAATCTATCTATATTATCGTCCCCATATAATTCTATATGTTCTTGATGTTTATTTTGTAATTTTCCTATTGCTTTCATTATATTAACAGAACCGCCTTCTTTTCTCATACTTGCTGTAGAAAAATTGACATGACATCCACTACCATTCCAATCTCCTTTTACTGGTTTAGCAGAAAAATCAATTATATAATTATATTTTTCACCAAGTCTATGTACAATATATTTAAACATAATACTATCATCTCCTGCCTTTATTCCTTCTGAACAAATTTGTATTTCCATTTGTCCTAAACATACTTCTAAATTACAACCCGTACAATTTATACCAGCTTTAATACATTTTTCCAATACTTCATATAAAAAGTCTCTTCCAAAACAGTTTCTAGTACCTACTGAGCAATAATAAGGGCCTTGTGGTTCTGGATCTTTAGATATTGGAAATCCTAAGGGCTTATTAGTACTATTATCAATAACGAAGAACTCATGTTCTATACCGAATAATGGTTTTTCTTTTTCCACATTATTTTCAGTAAATATTTTTTCAGCAATTACTCTTGTATTAGTTTTATGGGGTTCTCCGTTAGGTAGATATGTATCGCATAGAATTAAATAACTATCGTGATAACTATCGTGATAACTATTAGGGTGTTTAAAAGGATTTTTATATATTGCTTTTGGTTTAATTATAATTTCAGAATCTTCTCCAGATGCTTGATTTGTACTCGAACCATCATAATTCCATTCATATATACCTTCTTTATCAAAATCAAAATTATGATTAAGATCATTTATCTCATAACCACCCCAACCATCTTTTACTTTAACTTTTGATCTTAATTCATTATTTCCTCCAATCCATATATATTCTAAAAATACCATTTCACTATTTATTAAATATACTTTTAAATATAAAAAAAAAATATAATTATAATATAGATAATGTCAGATGGTCAATGTCCAATAACTGATTATGATAATCAAAGTTTATCAGATAAATTGATGGATGGTGGACTCGGTTATGGTAGTATATGTTTCCCACAAGAAATGGGGAAATATATTCTATTAATAATTTTCCCACCATTATATGTATTAATGCAGCAATGGAATAGCGGATTTGATAGAATAGATAGAATATTAGTTAATTTTTTATTAACGTCATTTTTTTACTTTCCAGGATTATTACATGCTTTAAGTTTATTAAAATGTGGATCAATGGCAAGTCCCAATAATAAAAACGTTAATCCCGATCAATGTAAAAAATAAAGCAATTTAAAAAATATTATTGTTTTATATTAATATTAATGAATATAGACGCTGATATAGAAAATTTTTATTTACTTTTTAAGGATAGTATGCTTAATTTTTATAAAGAACATACTTTTACTAGACCATTACTATTATGGAGTAATATTTTAAATAATCTTCAAAAAGAACAATGTTATGAGGAAATAGAAAAGAAAATAAAAAAAATAATTTCACTATATGCAATAGATTTAATGAAAGTATCAGATACTTATAAAATATCTATTTTAGTAACTAATATAAAAAGATGGAATAAATTGACAGATAAACATCAAATACATTTTGATACTAATAAAAATAATAATATAGTATTTCTATTACTAGATATTTATTCTTCTATGATAAATAAAATAGATAATGAGTTTAAAATATTATATCAACAAGTAGAATTATTTATTATATATTATGATTTTACGTCATTAATTGACTATTCTATTAAAAATAATAGATATTCTATAATAGATAAATTACAAACATTTGATGTAAGCATAATAAATTATATTATCGATATGTATAATCTAACTATTGATAAAAATACTCCAATATCTTCTAGAAAATTATTTAAACTAATAAATAATAAATAATAAATAATAAATAAATAATAATAATAAGTAATAATGAATAAAGAAATAATACAAAAGTCATTAGATAAGGCAATAGTTGGTGGAAAATCTGGAATTATGGCGATGACATGTCAAGTAACTACACTAATGTGGCTAAGAACTACTATTAATTATCAATATAGATATGGTACCACAACTAAGGATGCCTTTAATATATTATATAATCAAGGAGGTGTTTTCAGATTTTACAGAGGTTTTTTACCAGCTCTATTACAAGCACCATTATCTAGATTTGGGGATACAGCAGCAAATACAGGTATCATGTATTATCTTAATCAAAATAATAATACCCAAAATCTTCCTATATCTATAAAAACATTTCTAAGTTCAACAGTTGCTGGATTATGGAGAATTAATCTTATGCCTATAGATACTTGTAAAACTATTCTACAAGTAGAAGGAAAAAATGGTATAAATATTTTAGTAAATAAAATTAAAGTGAATGGAATAGGTATATTATATAATGGTGGAATTGCTAGTTGTATGGCTACAATGATAGGACATTTCCCTTGGTTTTTAACTTACAATACTTTGAACGAAACATTACCACCTATTGAATATAAAAATAACAATTTCCAAGCATTGTGTAGAAATGCCTTAATTGGATTTGCTTCTAGTTTTGCGTCCGACGTGACTTCTAATTCAACTAGAGTAATAAAAGTATATAGACAAACACATAATACACAATTAGCATATCCTATTATAGTAAAAAATATTATTGAAAAGGATGGAATTATAGGGTTATTAGGTAGGGGATTAAAAACAAAGATAATTTCAAACGGTATTCAAGGTATAATGTTTACAGTACTTTGGAAATATTTCCAAGAAACTAATTAATACACTTAATGCGTAACAACTAATTTAAATTATTATATCTATATTTAAATGAGTATTCCAGATGAATACCTAATTAATGATGTACGTTCATTAGTATCTTTTAAAAAAAGTAGCTTTTCAAATTATAAATTGTCTGAAGTAAATACAATATTTAAACAAATGATTATGAAAGAAAAAATAGAAGAATCATGTTATTGGACAGCTGAACTATTTTGTTCTGGATATGTAGAAAAGGTTTATGAATTTTTCCTAATTTTATTTTGTAAGAATATCAATATTTATAATCCCGAATTAATATATAGATTATATAAACGATATAATAGTTACCTAGAATTATCAAAAGCTAATAGTTACAAGGAACTAATTAATAATCAATCTATTAGAAATCAGTTATGTGAATTATCTGTATTATTTTGTAAATCTATAAAAAATAAAACATGGAAGTTACCTTCTATTACTAATGAAGATTTAACTCTTAAAATATTAACAACTAAATTAGTATGTAAAGACTATTCATTAATACAAAAATATATTAAAAACGGAGATACAGATGAATTAAAAATATGTATGTCCGAATTATGTCATTCTATACATATAAAACAATTTAAAACATGTTGTTATTGGGTTTGTTGGATTAATTATTTCGAAAAGTTATATTTGAAAAAGAATAAAGAATATATATGTGGATATAGAGATATTTCTACTATAGAAGAAAAATATAAGAAGGATTATGTTTGGTTTATTTGGGAAATTATAATAGATAATTGTGATGATAAATCTTCTATATATATACAATCATTACTACAATTTTATAAGTATAAATTTACAAAGGTTAAAAAGAATAAACGATTTCCAATCATTATAGCGTGTTTAAAAATGTTAACAGAACCTTTATCAACTATTAAATTAGAAAATGATAATAATCTAATTCTAATATGTAGTAGGATAAATATGATATATAAAGAAATAAAAAAGAATGAAGTATTATTATTAGAAAATAATTATGAAAATAATGAACATATTATAAATAATAAATCAAGCAAACAGTTTGCATTAATAAATGAAATAGATAAGTTAATAAATTGATTACTTGATATATTTTTTATTTAAAAATAAATGTCTATTGAAAAGACTAATGTTAAAGAAGTGTATGACGTAATTTCAAATCATTTTGATTCTACGAGATATAATGTATGGGTAGATGTAAAAAATTCATAGATTCTCTTCCTAAAAATAGCTATATATTAGATGCTGGTTGTGGAAATGGGAAAAATATGTATAGAAAGGATTGTACTTTTGTTGGTGTAGACTTTTGCTTAAACTTTCTTAAAATTACGCAGAAATATTCGTCGCAATTAGTACAATTAAATATTAAACAGTTACCTTTTAGAGATAATATGTTTGATTTTACTATATCTATAGCTGTTATACACCATATTTATGACAAACAAGATAGAATAAATGCTATAAAGGAATTAATTCGTGTTACTAAACTAAATGGACAGATTTTTATAAGCGTTTGGTGTGAACATGGGAATTATAAAGCCGGAAATAATATGATAAATGGAATTTACAAAATAAATATAATCCAAATAGAGAAAAACGAGTATATGATAGATATTATTATTTAGATTTAGCTACTATATCAAGCAATAACATTTATTTTAATAATAATTTTATAATATTATCTAAATGACTCTATTATATTTAATATTATAATAGCAATAATTAATATTATAGTTAATGTAATAAATATATTTTTATAAAAACGTTCACCTAAACAATTAGTTGCCATATAATAAAGCAAAGAATATTTATTTATTTATTTATTAGAATTAATAAATCTATTACTAGTACCATCACTAGGTTCAGTTACTAAATAAGGTATTTTTAGTCTTGAATAAATTGTTAAACTAACAATAATAGCTATTATTGAAAATATAATTATAGCAATGTTCCAGTTATTAAATACTTTATTTTTAGTTGCCATTAATATGATACAACATTTTATAATCAACTAAAATAGAATAAAATAGAATAAAATAGAATAAAATAGAATAAAATAATATAATAATATATAATCAAATGAATATAAATATTTTAATTTTAGTTTGTATAATAGCCTTATTAGTTCTATTAATAGTAGGTATCAACTATACAGATAATTTTATTATTTATGAGGGAACTGAATATTCCGATAAATTGTCTGTGGAAAATATAAAAAACTTAAAATTAGGACAAAAAAAATTGACTAATTTATTGCGCGAATTTGATAGAATATGTAGAAAACATAATATTGATTATTGGTGTGATGGTGGAACATTATTAGGTGTTGTTAGACACAAAGGATGGATACCATGGGATGGTGATATAGATATAGCACTATCAGAAAAAGATTATGAAAAATTAAGTAAAATTATACAATACGAATTACCATCAAATATGTGGTTTCAAGATAGAAATACAGATGCAAATTATAAAAGTGATATAGGTAAAATAAGAGATTTAAATTCATGTTATATAGAATATACAAATAATGGTGGGACACAATGGCATAATGGATTACAATTAGATATTTTTATTTATAAAAATAATAAAGTAGAAGGGAAAAAATTTAATGAAGATATAATATATCCATTGAAAAAAGGAAAGTTTGAAGATATCGAAGTATCAATACCTAATAATTCTCATAAATATTTAACAATCAAATACGGCGATTATATGAAACTATTAGACGTACAAGATAGATTACCACATGAAGGGATAATTGATGCTACTAAAACATGTGATTTCCATTATGATAAATATTCAAACTTACATAAGAAATAATATTTTATAATCAATAAAAATAAAATATTCTTAATTATTAATGGAATCTACATCTTTACCCATTAGAATTAAACGTTTTTTTTCTAATTTTACCAATAAAATAATAAAAAATAAGTCTTATTTTATAATTATAACATTAATAGTAGTATTAGCTGTATTAGCGTACTATTTATCGTATAATAATGTAGTAGGTGAAAAAATGAATGAATTAGATGATAAATATGTTACAGACGTTTCTTTCCAAACAGACTATTGTTCACCTTCGCTAAAAAATCGAAGAGTAGTTGATTATCATATTAAAAGTAGTTTTTCTACTGCTTCTACTGGCTTACAAAGATATGATTACTTAAGTCTAGATATGGTTAAAAATGTTATATATCTAGGAACAAGATATATAGAATTTGAAATATTTAGTGATACGCAAAAAAATGATAGTATTCCAGTTATATCAAGTGGATATAAAAAAGGAGATTGGAAATTAACTCAAAATACATTGAAATGTGAAGATGTTTTTAAAATAATAAAGGATTTTGCGTTTTCGGATCGTTTTGTAACCAATAATAAGGATCCATTATTTATATTCTTGGATTTGAAAACAAAGAACACTAAAGTATTAGATAAATTAGCAGATATATTATCATCCTATTTTACTCATAGACTTTTAACTGACGAAGAAATGAGTAAATGCAATAATAATATTGCTTTAGCTACTATGTGCGAGTTAATGAATAAAGTAGTAATAATGGCATCAGATAATCCAACTGATTCTAAATTAAGCAAGCTAATAAATATAAGTATAGGACCTAATTTAAGTAGAATTAAATATTCACAAGTTATTTTTCATAAAAAATACAACGATGCAAAACCAGATAGTTATACTAAAAGTAATAAAATATCATTCCATTCGGGATTATCTTATGATTATATAGAAGTATCGGATCCTAATATTAATTTTCAAAAGGCTGGGTTTAAACCAGATATGATGCTTGAAATTGGGAATGCTAAATATCCAGAAAATAATACGGGAAAACAACTATTAACGATAGACGATGTTACTAAAAATAAAATAGCAATAAGTAAAAAGAATATATTCAAAAGTGAACCATATGGTAATGAAGTTGTTGTAAAGGGTTTTATACCATTTGTAGATACAAATAATATTGAAGAGGATAATAAAAATAAATTAACTATATTAATACCAGATAAAGGGTTACTTGATCGTAATTTTAATCCTAAAAATGCTTGGTATTCTGGGTCGCAATTTGTATGTATGAGATTTCAACATCCAGATGAATATATGAAAACATATTTACATTTTTTTAGTAAGAGATGTATTAAATTAAAACAAGATTCACTTTTAAATAAACTAGAAGATAACGATCGTGAAGAGTCTTCAGATATTATAATGAAAGAGCCAGTTAATAATAAGGTTTATGATATAGATACGGATTTCCTAAATAAGAATCTTAATTTAATAGTATTTATGGAGCCCTATTTTAATGATAATTTTAAATTAACATGTAATGAAGCCAACAAATTAAATATTAGTTTATCTTTTGATGATGAGGATTATAAATTTGAGTTTTTCAAATCACCTATTAAATCATTAGATAATGCTGTAATGATAAAATATGGCAATCAATATTTAGTAACTAATGATGAAGATAATTATTTAAGATTTGAAGAAGCACCTAAAAAAACGGATATAAATGCTTATCAAAAATGTATGACAGATGAAAGTTTATTCAAAAAAATGAACTATAAAGACCAGATAACGTTATGTGAAAAAAAATATAAATCATCCTTAGATTTTTTTAAACGAGCATCCTTTTTATTATTAAAGTCTACTATGCAAAATAAATATAATTCATTAGCACATGTAAAAGATAAGATTGATAAAAATGGAAATCCATATAAAGCACTTTATTATTTTAAATATAATACAGCGTTTTCACCTAAAAGTAAAATTTATAAGAAAAAACAGACTAAATATAAAAAGATTATAACTTTATCTTATACAACTAACGAAAATAATACAATTACATATACCATTTGGAGACCATTATCTATAGACGGATTTTATCCAATAGGAGATGTTATATTCGAAGGTACTAATTTACCAATAGATAGTTCAAGTGAAAGTATATCATCTATAATAGTGAAGGGCGCAATTAGTAATCCGATAGGATATGATAAAGTTTATCAAAATAACGAAGAATTAGATAAACCAGATATGAAATTATATACTATATGGAAACCCAAAGCCCCAGATGGATATATCGCGATGGGCGTAGTTGTATCTGAAGGAAGTAATCAACCAACTAATGATACACTAGTTTGTATTAGAGCTGATCTATTAAAGGAAGCAGAATTTCAATCAAATGTATCCAATATTTCATTGAATGAATATACGATGTATAAAAGTACATTTTATAATAAAAATATTAGTTTATGGACAGGTTCATCTAATAAATTAAATTATTTTATATCTTATCCAACAACTATAATAGGATATTCTAAGGCAACTATGAGAGATAAATTACAGAGACCTAATGAATTTGACTATCCATTATATGATTTTGTAGATCAAAGTAATATGACTGATGATTTATTATATTTAGATGATCAATTAGATATGGGAGATAAAGAAGCAAATGTATTTAAAATAACAGTTAATACGCAAGAAGGAGAATTTACATCATATCAAACATATGATGATATTAACTTTGTAAAAGATATGGATAATAAAGTAAATAGTTATACTACTAATAGGATAGGAGGTGATATGTGTATGGCTTTACCAAACCCATATTGGACATCTATTTATACAAATAATGATGAAGATAGTAATATTAACAAGAAATATGATGATAAATTACTATATTTAAATAAACATAATGAGAAAGAACCATATGCTAATAATTTTCCCGTTTTAACTAATGAAAAAATGTGTACCCAGATAGGTGGAATAATGCCACAAGAAGAATTATGGAAAAGTGACGATGACGGAGGTCGTTGTTATTTTGGATTATCTAATACTAGAAATAATGAAAACAGTATTTTTATTAATAAATCAAACTCATGTGTTGGCGATTCTAAATTAGGTACTGCTGGAATTAATGTAAGTTTAAAGGATTGTATAAATATGAACGGTAATTATGAAGGAAGTGAAGAAGATTTCAATGACAAAAATAAAATTGTAAATTGTAAATTTGATATATGTAGTTCTATGAATGATCAAAGTATAATGTTATCTAAAAATAATATAAATGATTCTAACATAAGCAGCTCTACTATATATTTTGAAGATAAATTAAATACTGATAATTATGAAAATACATGTAATATGGTAAATGGATATGTAGATGGGATGGAATGCAAAAAAAATGTATATTATACTAGAGATAAATCTGAATTACCTTTAAGAGTAGAAGGATGTAGAGATTCATCATATATAGGTACTAATTGGTACCGCGATAAAGATGATTCAATACATTTAAAATATAATTCTGATTATTGTATTTCAGCACAATTAGATGAAAATAATAATATTTATACTAATGCTTTACCTAGTAATACAACTGGAAAAGATAATAAATTAATATTGGAAAAATGTAAATCGGGAAGAATTGGACAACAATTTAAATATGTAGATAATACATTAAAATATGTATCACCTAATACAGGTATAACAAATTATTGTGTTACTAATAATAGAGATGATACTATAAGATTAGAAGAATGCAATAATAATCCCAATCAAAATTGGAATAGTGATCAAATGCCATTAGATTATATGATAACCGAAGGATCTATTATATATTATTATCACACTGAATCTAGAAAGCAAAAGGAGTCGCCCAAGATGACATTTAATACACCAGTCCCTAATTTATTAGAAGAAAAATATGATGATAAATACTTTCATATGTATGTTAGGTGTCGTGTAATGTCATTAAATAATAATAATATTCGAATTAAATATTTTCATAACGATGAAATAGTGGAATTGCCAATTAAAACATCTATGGATAAGATAGTATTAGAATATCCAGCATTAACTGATAAATTAGATAAACAACCAGGAGCAAAAGTGTTAGTTAAAAATGGTTCATTTATAGGTCCTAATATAAAAATAAGTGAAGAAAATGTAAGATGGTATGGCGTAGTTACTAAAAAAGTATCTGATACTAATTATCAAGTATTTATTACTATCAATTCAATAGAACCAAATAAAAATAATATACAAATGAATAGACCAGATCATCCACAAGTAAAAAGTATAAATATAGAAAATATATTACTGTTTAAAGAGCCATTAATTAGGGTTTAAATCGGCTCTATTAGATGACGTATTTAATCCTGGGAATAAATTATCTAAATAATCTGGTTTACTAGCTTGAAATGTGCCATTTGTTTCTTTAATTACATAATATTCTATTCCTTTAATAGCAATTATTGTTTCATCATTTGGATTTGTAAACATAGATTCTATATTACTAGGTAACCCTTTGAAAATATTATTAACCAATTTAGGGAATCCGTCTAATACTTTATTTTGTTCATATGAATATTTATATACATAATTTCCTTTAAAGAAATAATATATATCATCGTTATATTTATATCCAGCATTACACGAGGGTGGAATCCCTATTAAAATATCATTTATGTTTTTACTATCTATATATTTATATTTATTACTATCATATAAATAAACTCTATTTCCATTAAAGAAATAAACTTGATTATTTTTATCATCAGTAACTAAGTAGTCAAAATTGGGAGGGATATTTTTGAATGTTTTTTGCAAATCATTTGGATCAGATAATTTAGTACCATATGTATAGTAATAGTTACCGCCCATTCCTCCGAAAAAGTATAATTCAGAATTAATATTTCCAGTTGTATAATATGAATTGACTATAGGTGTAACACCTAAACCAGGGAATCCATTATCACTATTATTAATTGGAATAGGATAGCCAGTTTCTATAGAAGAATCATCTTTCAAAACCCATAGTTCATTTGCTCTTATAATATATGTTTTATTATTTATTAAATCCGAAAAAATTGCATCTAATTTTTCTGGAGCTCCAGGAAATCTATCAACTATATTTCTAGGATACCCTATTGCAACCTTTCTATTTTTATCATCATATTTATAAACGAACTTATCTTTAAAAAAATAGGTAGTATTATCCTTGTTCCATGTAAACACAGCATCTATATTTTCTTGAATACCTGGGAACACCTCGTTTATACTTTTAGGATAACCTTCTTTTATAGTTAAATTATTATCATCATATAAATACACATAATTGCCTTTGAAAAAATATGTTTTGTTATCAAATCCCCATGTAAATGATGCATCTAAATTATTAGGTAATCGTCCAAACTTATTTTCAATTAATTTGGGGGAGCTCATTGTTCTATTTTTTGTATCCCAATTATAATAATATTTACCATCTACTCCTCCAAAAAAGTAAGTATATCCATCACTATAAAAACAAGCAGTGTTTATAGGACGAACATCAAATCGTTTTTTAGAATAATACATATATAGTTGATTTCCATCAGTATTATCATTTAAGTTAGTGTCTAATAATGTATATCCCTCTTCAGTAGAGTTTTTAGTATTTTTAATAACAATATCTGTTAAATAATTTCCTTTGGAATAACCTACGCATAGATTTAATTTAGATGCTTTACCATCTTTAATTGGGACATCTTTGTTTAATCCTATAGGTAATTTTTTAGTTTTAACATTATTATCCTTAGATAATAAATTATCACAACTCTCCCCATCTTTAGATATAGCAATTGAATTAACACCTGTACTACTAATACCTTCTTTTTTACACAAATAAACGTAGGCACCGCCAGTACCTTCATTCAAATCTTTATCTATTTTCATATATCCATCTGGACATTCAGTTGAGGATCTAATTCCATTAACTATTGTTAAATCTGTAATACCAGTATTATTTTGTTCAAACTTGGCATCACTAATTCTTTTCTGTTCATTATATTTAGCATTTAATGCTAATTTTTTAGCATCGCCACAATAACCATAGGTTTTAGGTGTATTATCTCTATTTAATTCAGTAGCACACCATCCATGTTTAGATGAATTTTTAGGTCCTCCTTTATCATTGCCAATTACACATTTATACTGATTTTCGTAATCATTTACAAATGGAAATATACATTTACCAGCTACAACTTGAGTATCATCTGTATTAGGATTACCAAAATCATCAATATCATCGGCTAATGTTTGGCAAATACCATTTTCATCTTTTTCACTTTCGTCGCAATTATTGAATCCATCTGAACCACAAATCATACCACATGTGGAAGATTTCCCCTTAAATCCCTTAGGACCTCTAATACCTTTTATACCTTTTGTACCAATTTTATTAGAATTGCTCTGATATTTCCCTAAAATATAATACATATTGAATAAATTAGCAACCATTAAAATACAGAACCAAATAATAGCAATTTTAAGAACTGAATTAGTATTAGGTAATTTATAATAGTATACACTACCTAGTATAACTATAATAATTGAAATAATTAATAAATATTTATAAACTGATATAGACATCTTATTATAATATGAGATATTATTCATCATATATTTTTAAAATACTATATTTTTCAGAAAATTTAGGTTTCTTGATAATTGTATCTTTGAATGTTTGAGTTAAATTAGTATCATCATATAAACATTCTTCTTTTATTTTATAAAATATTTCATTTCCATCATAATTGGAGCCTCTAAATACATTATAATTAGACAAAAATGGTCTCAATTTTTCAATATTATTCTCGTCATTTTCATTAAACTCCTTATCTGGTAAATTGTTATTAATTTTAGATAAAAATGTAACATGATCAGTAACTCTATCCGTATCTATAGTTTCAGAATTACTATTAGGAGAATCTGGTAATTTTATATTAGATATACCATTAAATGATAATGAAGTATCCTGTGTATTAAATAATGTTGATACGCCCGAATTAGATAAAACTTCTACACACTCTTCTGGAATACATTTAATTAAGTTAACACTAGGTTCTTTGCCTATTGGGGATACATCTATAATATCACCTAAAGATACGTATCCAGCGGGAGGGATAGGTCTCCAAAATGTATAGCCTAATTTATTTGCGAAAAACCCATTTTTTCTTAAACCTTGATATATTTTTTTATATCCAGTAGGGTTTTTGACATCTCCAGCTACTAATAATGTTAATTTTTTGGGGCCATTTTTATTATAATCAATTGGTTTGCTATCATATGTCGTTTTTAATAATCTAGGATAACATTGATTTTCATTAGATTTATGTTCTTCTTCGTCGGCTATAACATCACCTATGGGATAATATGTTTTAAAATTCAAGTTTTTCTCACTAATATCGGTAAAAATATTTGGTCTTAGAACAACTACTGATTTATTTCCTTTTAAGTTATTTGGAATATAAACTAATTTACTATAACTAGATTTATTTGAACTATTTTGAACATGTGATAGTGATTTACTATTATCTAATGTATAATTTATTCTTTCTTGTCTAGCATTTTTAGATTCCCAAATTATTTCATAATCGTTACATAATTTTACTTTTAATTTATGTTTTTTATTTTTTTCTTCTTCAGTTACATCATATGAACATTTATTTATTAATTTAGGTTCTGCTAATGGATTAGCACCCCAATACCAACAATCATATTCACCAATTTCTTCAAAAGGTGATTTTATAGATGATAATAATTTTGATTTAGGTGATTTTAAATTCTTTTTATTTCTATTATCAATGACATGAAATGTATCTGGAACGCCATTTGAAATATAAAAATCATAAAAGTCAGTTTTTCTAAATGTTTTAAGTAACTCGGTATTTTCTTTGGGATGTAAAATATCAAATATGCTTAATTCGTCATTTGTTTCGGGATCTGTAATTTTAAATATCCAATTTTTAGTTATAGAATTAGATGTGTCTATATCTTCTTTAGTAAGTAAAGTATTAAAATCATTGTCATCCATATTTTTAGATTTAATAAACATATTACCATTTTTATATTTTAACAATATTAGAATCCATTCTGTCCATTTTTGAAATATATAGTCATATGCACCACAATTACTATTAATATCACATTTTTCATAACCTTCTAATGGTTTGCCTCTAATATCCATCTTATGAGCACCATCTTTTTGTAATAAATCACTAAATATTTGGGAAGTTACAATTTCTTTTACTTTCATTTTGATATATTCATTTTCTATATATCTACCTTCTGGAATTAATTTATTTCCAGTTACTGTACACCATAAATTATAAACATTAGTAATATGATCCATAACTTTTCTATATCCAGCATCATCATTACATCCTAAACCACATTTACTATCTTCACCAGAGTGTCCTCTGTCTCCTCTAATTCCTCTATCTCCACTAGGTGGCTTAATAGTGTAGAATGAATGTTTTATTTTTTGCCCAACTATAACTGACACTAATGTAATAAGTGATATAGATATTAGTAATAATATTACTATATTTAAACTTTTATCCTCGGAAAATCCTATTAAGTTTGTTTTTATAAACCTATTACCTAAATATATTATTAATATAAGTCCTAATACTAAAAAAATAAAAATTAAAGGTATATTCATAATTATAATTATAATAGAAATTAATTATCACATGGGAATCCCCATTTCCATCTAGAAGAAATCTTAGTCATTTCATTATCATAGTTTTTATCTAAATTATTAATTTTATCATTTTTTACGTACAATATATCCCAATTATCTTTGTTTAAAAAAGGAGATGTTAAAAACTTTTCACCATTAGAGTATAATATAAATCTTTTAGCCCAATGTGTAGCATCTATTACTAAATAATCAACTAACATTTTTACAGCCATATTATCATCCTTATTATTTTGTTTATATTTATCTGTATTAGATATAGCTAATAATTCCTTTTTGAAATCTAATGAATAACATATATTTTTAAGATGTTCTTTAATAAATATATTGTTAATATTATTATTTGAATCCTTAGACTGAATAACTGTATTAAAAGAATCTAACATATGCGCATATGCAATATCATATTTAGAGGATATCATAGTTTCTTTACCTATTTTACCTATAGAACCTTGATCACCTGCGTCTCCTATAGGCGATTCTTTGTATGACATTATGTATGAAGCTCTATTTGCTAAAATTAATCCAATTAATGTAATAAAACTAGCAATAAATAACATCCAAAAAAAGATATTAGCATTGCCTAAATTATTTTTAAGATTACTATAAAATCCATTATTATTTATGCTTTCTTTACTAAAACTATAGTTTAAATCTACTTTAAAGAATAAGAAAAATACTGCTATTAACATAAATATTAATGTTAATGTAGTAACTAATACGTATCTACTATATTTTAATAATAGAAATGTCGCTAATACTGTTCCGAATATATAAAAGTTAAAAAATACCCATTCTTTATCCTTAGAAATGTAGTATACAAAATATCCACATACAAAGGCTAATACTGTTAATATACTAACATTAGTAATTATATCGCTATTAACCATTATTAATAATAATATATTTTTTAATTACACAGGTTTATAAATCCATCTATTATATGTACCATCAGTTACAATAAATTCTTTTGATGCTCCTAAATTATTATATGATTGTGCAAAATATCCTTTATTATTATCGCTATTATAACCTAAACTTTGTATATTTATTTGTTTATAAATAACATTATCAGAATTATCTGATTTAATAACTGGATTTTGAAAATCTAGAGTGCTCCATGCTTTATTATAATTAGTAATAATCCATAATGTTTGAGGATTATTTATATTAATTTCATCATCTACTATATTATTTTTAACATCAATAACTTTACAATTACTATAATCAATAGTATCGTCATTATCATTAACAGCTCTAATCATATATAAAGGTACATCTATTAACTCTTTACTAGTTGTATCTTTAGTAATTTTAGTTGTTTTATTTGCATATGATAAGTAATAACGTTTAGGTTCAAATGATGGACTATTTTCACTAATAGTATTCTCAATAATTATGGTTTGTGGATATGTAAATAGATGAACTGCTTGCTTTCTAATATCTCTATGTGGAGACATTTGATTTAATATTCCAGGAACTTCTGGTATTTCAATTGGTTTAGCTTTTCTTCCATGTAAACATTCTTTATTTATTCTATACGCAAAAGTATCTTTTACCGAATCGTTCGTCAATTTTTCTTTAAATGTCATAAATAAATTATGCCCACCATCATCCTTTATATTTATATTATCTTTATATAAACTTTCTTCTTGAGCGCCTTGAGCGCCTGCACTATATATATATATTTCATCACTTAACGTAACTAAAGGTTTTCTTGGAAAAACATCATCCATACTTTGTATTTCTTTAATAGATTTTTTGTTAAGCAATTTATATCTATCTAAATATTTTTTCTCTATATTAGCGCATTTTGTTGTATAATCTTTTAATCTAATTTTTAATTCTTTTTTACTAGACGGCCAAGAATCAAAATAATCGTCTTCCTTTAATTCATTTAATTTATCTACATTCACTTTATGAATATTTAATTTATCTATTTTATATTTATTATTTTCATCATTAATCATTTCATCTATATCAAAATAAAACTCATTTATATCTGTATATTGATTTTCTAATATTTTATAATAAAAATTTAAATATACTCTATCAATAACATCGTATGTATTGTCTCTAGACATATCCAATTTAAATAAATCATTAGAATCCCATATTTTTTTACCAATTGGTATTTTAACGGTACAACTTTCTGGTACACACATAACTAATGGTGTTCCATCTAAACTTGGTTTTACTTTACCCTTTGTAGCTACATGACCCATTGCTATATAACCAGTCGGTCCAATAGGCTCCCAAATAGTAACTTCATTATTATCTTCCTGACAATCATTACATCCGTCTTTACTATTCCATACTTTTACATAATCTGTAGGTGGTTTTATGTCACCACTAATTAAAATTGTTTCCTTCTCTGGACCAGTACCATTTTTAGAACATTTATTTTTTAATTTAGGGTTAAAAGAATTAATATCATCTCTTTCAGAATCATCCATTTTCCCAGTCCAAACACTTCCAACTGGATAATATAGTCTACCAGTTTCATCTTGATAATAAATACCATTTTCACTTATTGGATGATATATACTTAATTTATCTACATTTCCATATTGAATGCTTTTAAAAGCTTCTTGTTTACCGTATAAATGTCTATTACCATAAATATTAGAACCGAAATATGTACATTCCTTTATATTATTAGGATTTTCATTATTTTCTCCCATTTGATTGAATGGACAATATGTGCTACTTGAATACCATTTATCTTTTCTTGCTTTACTATTCCATATTTTTTCATATTTGTTTGTATAAATAATTGAAAGAGTAGGATCTTTATCTTGTGGTAATTTATAATTATCCATACATTTTTCATATACAATCGGGATATTAGTATATCCAGTTCCCCACCTCCATATATCATATTTTTCTATTTCTTCAAATGGTGAAGGTAGTGGAATAGTTACTAATGTACCATTTTTGTTTTTTTCGGAAATAGTATATTTATTTAGAGAATCTAAATCATCCTTTTTGGTCATTAAAAAATTAAGACCTATATTAATTACTTTATTAGTTTCATTATCTTTCAATTTAAATCTAATCAATATCTTAACCCATTCACCTATAATATTTTTTAAATATTCAATTAATTTATATTCATTAGGTTTATTTTCATGATCTTTTTCTAATGTATCTGTGTAGTTAGACGAATTACATATTTGGCTTATTTTATTAATAAAAAAATCATTAGCTATTTTTTTGGGAATTATCACTGGTTTTCCACTAGTATCTAATTCTTCCCCTATACAACTATCTATATCCATATCCTCATATTGTAAACTAGGTGTATATTCATTATTATCATATGTAATATTTAGTTTATCATATATTGTATTATTATTAATATCATCTTTTATTTGATTTGCTAATATTTCATTACCTAATACAATAACAAATACATTATTATTTTTTTTAGATAATTCAACTAATATATTAAAATCTTTAAGTTGATATTTTTGTTCAATATCACTTGTTAATTTAGTTTTTATATCTGATTTTATTTTTTTACTTTTATCTTTATTATTAAATTGTATGTCGTATTTTAAAGTAACTCTACCTCTTAATGCTTGGATTTCTTGATTTAAAACATTATTACAATGTTCTATAATAGTATTATACGCTATTTTTGTACCGCATGATTGACTACACATGCCATCTAATCCTTCTTTACCATCATCACCAGGTAATCCAGGGTCACCTACTGCTCCTATTTTATCTATTGTTTTATAATACGTAACCCAGCTTATATACATATTTAAAATAACAATTACAATTATAATATAAAATATTAATTGAATAAGTCTTTCGGATAAAGATAAATCATTAGCTATAATTGATATGCCTATATAAAAAACAAATAGTAATATTAATATTGCTATTACAAATTTTAAAGCAAACATTATATAATTTATATATATAATTTATACTAAAGAATATTCTTAATAATTGTTAATTGAATGAAGATTCAATGAGTGTTATCATTTCTTCTTTAGTATATAATCCAGATTTACATTTAGGTTCAAGTATAGAAATATAATTATTAATTTTTTCTACTATTTCTGTATCATTATCATTTAATGCTATACTTTGGTCCTCTTTTTCTAATACAGATGAATATTCTGGACTAATTTTTTTAAGTTCCGATTGTAAAAACTCTCTACAATTTTGAATAGCGTTACATTGTGTATTTATAACACACATACCTTCGTTACCATCTTCACCAGCCTCTCCTACATCGCCGCGTTCGCCTTTTATACCTGGTTCATTGCGTAATTTTACATAGTAATAATATGTTAAATATATATTACCAGCCGATACAAATAATAAGAACATTAGCAACCAATAAATACCTTGTAATGATGGATTTACAATAAATTTACCCATTATTATGGATAAAAAAATTATAACTATAGCAATAACAATTAGAATCATATATATATTATAATATAAATTAGTTTTCTAAATTTTTAATAAAATCCCATTCGCTAGGCATATTTTTATCTTCTATAGATAAAACTTCCCATTTATTAAACCTTGTATTATATTTACAGTTAACAATACAATTTTTATTAGTATTTTCAGTATCACTAAACCATTCTTTAATTAATTTACTAATTTTTAATTTACTAATATAAGCTATACTATAATTGGTAATAGTACTATCTTTTAGACATTGAAGATTATAAATATCTGGCTGTTCAGTAGGTTTAATGACGAATAAGATTTTCAAACATTCTGCTGGAGCCGATTGTTTTGATGGTTCTAGACTTTTCTGTTTATTGATTTTATTTTTATTGGGAAACATAAATAGGTGATTACTATGTTTGTTATTCATAGTATTAAAATATATTCCCTTTATTTCATACTTACATTTGGGAATGTATCTAAGAATTAATGAATCATAATCATTATAAGTAAATATTTTTTTTACTCGTAAATAACAGATATCTTGTTCCGGATGTTCGTTATATTCATTACCTAGCATCTTATATGTTAAATTAATTTTTGAGATAAAATTATTATTTACTGGCTTTCCTTTATATGAAATCAAATTACTTATGAGAAACATCCAATTATTAGAGGTATCTCTAACTAATTCACCATCTAATATAGTTCCCATAAATAGCGAATCATCAAAATTATAATTAACACTTATAATTCTAGGTAGCGTATACCCTGATTTAATTTTTCTATCTATGAAAAGACAATTATTGATACCATTGATTTTAGTTAAATATATGAAATAATTGGACCCACCAGTTTTTATGGTAATAATATGAGGTTGTTTAGAAATATATTGAATGCTATTTTTATTTATTATATTAGCATATTTATAACCAGATTTTCCATTAAATCTGGATTCTTTAATTAAAGAATTAAGAGAGTCAACAATAGCTTGTTTAGCATCTGATAATACTATATTTGTAGCTATTTTGTCGCAGAAAGATATATCCATTGTTTTTAATTTATCATCTGAAATACTAACCATTTTTATTATATAAATAAAAATAAAGTTTAAATCAATTTTAATATACAATTGCATAAAATAAATACCCTATTAAAGGGATTAATATTATAGTATTATCAGTTATCATACTAAATATTATATTATTATGTATAAATGTTTTATTCTTGCGATATATAGAAGAAATTAGTATACACGCTAGTAATATATTTATAAATAATATTGATAATATACGTAATGCTGGATGCTCTTTTTTAAGATATAAAACTGTAAGTAGTATTATAAAGAAAAAACTATTTCCAATATAGTCTATACTTTCATATAAATTACCATTTTTATTACACATAGTTGATAATGAATTATCAAATATATCTATAAATGTTCTTAATATCACCAGTCCTATAAATAAAATAATGCCTTTGTTTGCATAATAGACGTATCCTATATATAATGTAAAAATCATATTCATTATAGATACAAAGTTAGGATCTAAAAAACACATACTTTTAGCCATTTTGTCTGTTAAAAGTTTAATATAATAATTAGTGGTATAGTCCATTATCTAGTATAGTATTAGATATTAAAATCATTTAACTCTAAAATTATATATTGCAATAATTTATAGTAATCATAAATATGATAAATATTCTAAATATTCAAAAAAATCTAAATATTGTAATATTATGTATAATATTAGTTCTACTTATATTAATACTATTCAGTTTATACTATAAAAAGTCTAATTTCGAAAATAAACCTACGTCAAAAAATTTAGTATTTACATCTGCTGGTAACAATACACAATTTCATACATTATGGTTAAATGGAAATCCAAATTTTGATACTTGGTGTATTTATTATGGCGATAATGATGAAAAATACAATGAATATAAGAAAAAGGTCAAATATATAGAAAGACGTAAAGGCGGTAAGTTTCAAAACTTTCACTATATATATAATAAATATAGAGATTTAGTTTTATCATATGAAAGATTTTTCATTTTAGATGATGATATCATCTTTGAAACAAAAGATATTAATAAAATGTTCGATATTTCTATTGAATACGATTTAGATATTTGTGGTCCTACATTTAAACCAACTGGTGGTAAAATATCACATGAAATAACAACACAGAGACCTAACTCTAAACTAAGATATACTAATTTTATAGAAGTCGGTGTGTCATTATTTAATAAAAAAGCATTAATTAATTTAATGAAATATTATGATCCTATACTTATAGGCTGGGGTATAGATTATTTATCTATATGGGCAAATGGTCAAGACAAAAAAGATAAATATGCATTAATAGATGAAGTTTCATGTATTAATCCACATGATAATACTAAAAGTAATGGAAGAGAAAATAAATTAGTTAAAGGATTTAATAACGAAGCAAATATTTGGCATAAATTTAAAAATAAATTAAATATTTCAGTACCAGCTAATATTACTTATAAAACAATCCCTATTTAAATACATAATTAGGTAATCTATTATTAGGTTCAACATATTCAAGATCTAATATTTTAAATATATCTTCTTCAGACACAATATCTACTTTATCGCCCTTTTTACCATTTACTAGTTTATATATACCATATTCATTTATGGTATATCCTTTCTTTTTAGCAAATGCACGCATGTTAAGATTAAATTCACCAGATCCAGTAAAGTATAACATGGCAGAATATATACAATCCATAGGTACAAACCGTATATCTATTCTCCTAATAGGATATTCTTTAATAGAACACATTCCCATATATTTTGTAGGAGAATCTAATGAAGTTAAATGATCTTTTAGAAATCCAACCTTATTCAAAAACTCTAATAGTTTGGGTAAATAATTATCTTTTTTGATATCTTTATTAGATTTTACAGATGGATTATATATTAAAATATCTATATCACCAGAATCTACCGCCTTTCTTCTATAAGAACCACAAATTACTAGTTTAATTTTCAGTTTTAACATTGTAATAAGATCATTAAGATAGCTTTCTATTTCGGTAATTTCACCATAAGGTATTCTCTTTTCTAAATCATGAAAATGTTTAATTCCTAATATCTGATGATGTGTAAGATCATATGTTAATTTACCCTTTTTAAAGTCATCTAGTATTTTATTTAATGTATACCCAGCTTCATATATCTTCTTAGATTTTACTGGACCTATACCAGTAATTCTTTGTAGATTTTTTATTTCTGTGATTGAATCATCTATTTGAGTATTGTTAGATAGAATATTATTAATATGTTTTATAGTACTAGGACCAATACCCTTTTCATCTTTTAGTTGTTCACCTTCAGTTATTTTATAATCTATTTTTTGGATTATCTTTATTACCTTTGTATAAGTATTAATTTTTATATTAAGAAGTTTATTCCCTGTTTTGTCTAATTCAGACCTTAGTGACTGAATTAATGTTTCTAAACCAGAAATGATATTGCTATTCATGATTATTATGATTAATTTAATAATAAATCAATCAATTTTATATATATATAATATATGAGCCTTAAGGAAAATCTAGAAAAAAAATTAGTTAATTCATGTGAAAGGTTATCGTCTATTAACGACAAATTACCTAATGTATCACCTATGCTTAATAATAAAGATGTAAATACTTGTAGTCAAATATTAGACACACCTTCCAATCAACAATGTATAGATAAGTTTGAAAAGCAAATATTTGGTAGTTCTAGAGTAAATAATAATGAAGAATATAATAAAATTATAAATGATTTTGACGAACGCTATAAGGATTTAATGAAAAATGTAAATGAATTGAATACAGATATAATAGATTCACAAGAAGATAATACTTTTAAAGATAATACTAAAATATTTTCAGAACGTTTAAGAAATGATGTCAAAGTTGGTTTAAAATTATTAAACGATTTAGCTGATACAAGCGAACATTTAATGTTTAAAATATCAAATGATTATTCAGATGTAGAAAATGATCAATATAAGAATTTAGTTAATTCATATTATAAAGTATCTGAAAATTATAAAAAAATAGATAATAATAGCGATGACATAAAAACATCTCAATTAGAATTAGAAAATTTTAAAAATATAAATAGAGATAAAAAAGCTTATAATAATAATTTAATAATAGTATTAGTTGTATTAATTATAATG
>CEUZ01035568.1_pt1 | contig 34746 bp, 29 predicted proteins | sample 361511 | NCBI WGS metagenome assembly CEUZ01 (sample SAMEA2622822, study PRJEB7988) | marine metagenome | biome: marine biome (ENVO:00000447); feature: surface water layer (ENVO:00002042); material: "saline water (ENVO:00002010), including plankton (ENVO:xxxxxxxx)" | depth 5 m | reverse complement strand
AAAGATATAAAAGAGAAATACACACAATCAGGAATCACTATAGATTTAGGGATCATGTTTATTCCTAGTGAGAGCTTGATGCAATTAATAGATTCAATAGAAGATCTGCGCCAATCAGTTTTTCGAGACAGTCGGATTTTGGTAATGGGGCCAAACTCACTCGCTGCTTATCTAATTAGCATTCATATGGGCTTTAGAAATTTAGCTTTGAATGAAAGGGCAGAAGAAATTTTAGTAGAATTTGGAAATCTAAAAAAAGAATTTGAAAATTTTGAAAGTTCTACAGAAGATTTATCTAAAAAAGCAGAAGCTATGTTAAAAGCAGTTGATAAACATGAAACTCGTGAAAGACAAATGAATAGGGCTTTGAAAAGAATGGAAGAAATTGGTGAAGACAGTAAAGACAATGAATGATTATTTAAAAGCATCTAATTACGACAGGCCTAGATTGGAAACACCTAACGATGAGTCCACTTTGTTATTGCATAGTTGTTGTGCACCTTGTGCAGGAGAAATTATGGAAGCTCTTGCAGCTTCAAGTATTGACACCACAGTCTATTTTTATAACCCCAATATTCATCCCATAGAAGAATATGAACTCAGAAAAGAAGAGAACAAAAGGTTTTGTGAAGCATTGGACTTCAAATTTATTGATGCTGACTATGATAAGGATAATTGGTTTGATCGTATTCAAGGTCTTGAAAACGAGCCAGAGAGAGGAGAAAGGTGTACTAAGTGCTTTGATATGAGGTTTGAAAGATCTGCCCTATTTGCTCATGAAAACAACTTTTCTTTATTTGCCACTACTTTGGGAATTTCAAGATGGAAAGATTTAGATCAGGTAAACAATTCAGGATTAAGAGCAGCTAATAGATATAAAGATTTAACTTTCTGGGATTTCAATTGGAGAAAGAAGGGAGGTTCTTCTAGGATGATTGAAATTTCCAAAAGAGAAGAGTTTTATCAACAAGAGTACTGTGGCTGCGTTTACAGTCTTCGTGATACCAATAAGTGGAGAAAAGAGAACAATCGACCTAGGATAAAGAGAGGCAAAAAGTTCTACTCTAAATTTCTGTAATCTAAAGGAGGATCTCTATCTCCTACTAAAGGAGAGTAATTAAAATCTTTTCCAGCTCTACTTAGTCTCTCTTTTTCAGCTTTTTGTATGATGCTTGGATTTAAGTATATTTCTACGGCAGTGTCTGAGAGCACTTCAGCGGCAAGTTTTAGTCCTTTTAACCCTATACTGGTACCTCCTGAGGCTACTGCTTGCCAAGAATGGCCTGGTGTTCCTGGAACCCATGAAGCAATTCTTGCACCTGCTGTTGGAACCCACCAACTAACATCTCCAACATCAGTAGATCCATAACCGTGGAAGGATCTGTAAGGTAAAATCTTTTCTTGATCCCCTATCTTGGCAGATGGATTGAGCAAAGTTTTATAAATTTCTTCAGCAAATTCTTTTTCTTCTTGGTTGTAAACAATACCACCCCTGTTTACGAGTTTTTCATTCATTAATGATTGAAGTGTGTCATTAGGTAAAAGTGAATAATTGCCATGTATTACTTCATAACTTAAGGAAGTTTCAGTTCCTTTGGCAGCACCTTGAGCTGCTTTTACAGTTCTTTCAAAAAGCTCTTCCACGGTCTTCTCTTTGGGATGTCTGACGTAATACCAAACTTGGGCTTCATCAGGAATAACATTGGGGGCAAGACCGCCTTTAGTAATCACGTAATGGATTCTTGATTCCTGTGGAATATGTTCTCTCATCATGTTAACCATGAAGTTCATTGACTCGACTCCATCTAAAGCAGATCTACCTCTATGCGGAGCGCTTGCAGCATGAGCTGACTGACCTCTAAAAGTAAACTTTGCAGATTTATTAGCATTTGAAGTTCTAGGACTAGCATGATTTACACTTCCTGGATGCCAATGTAAGACAACATCTACATCTTTAAAAAGTCCTTCTCTTACCATGTAGACTTTACCTGAACCGCCTTCTTCAGCAGGAGTGCCATAAAACCTTACTGTTCCAGATTTATTGTTGTTAGAAAGCCATTCTTTTATGACAACAGCTGACCATGCAGACCCAGCTCCGAACAGATGATGGCCACAGGCATGACCGGCAGTATTATTTTTATATTTTTCTTTGAACGGTGAAATACTTTGAGAAACACCAGGTAGAGCATCAAATTCTCCTAAAATACCAATTACGGGACTGCCTTCACCAAACTCCGCAATAAATCCAGTTGGCATATAAGGCAAAGTTTTAACTCTAAAACCCTTACTTTTTAAACTTTCCTGAAGAAGATTAGAGCTTCTGTATTCCTGATAACCTACTTCTGATAATTCCCAAATTTTTAAGGCTATGTTTTGATATTCATCTTGATAGGAATCAATAAATTTATCTATCGATTCATCACTAAAAGAAATTTGAGACGAAATAAGTATTAAAGTTAAGAATGTATATTTGAACATTTTCATTTCCCTCACATAATCTAGTTTGATTATACTTAGTTAGAAATCATGACAAAACAAATCATTGCAATCGGTGGAGGGGGTTTCGGTAGAAGCCCTGGAGAAGGAGTTATTGAAAGTTATATTCTCAATCAATCAAAGCGTAAGAATCCAAATATATGTTTTGTTCCTACAGCAACCGGTGATGACCAAGAATATAAAAAGAACTTCTATTCAACTTTTTCAGCTCTAGACTGCAACCCTGTTCACTTGGATTTTTTTAAGAGGACACCGAACCTAGATAGTCTCATTGATAAACAGGATGTAATCTTTGTTGGAGGAGGCAACACCAAAAGTATGTTAGCAGTATGGAAAGATTGGGGATTAGATGTGCTTTTAAGGTCAGCCTATGAACGAGGTGTAATTATGAGCGGAGTAAGTGCAGGAGCTATCTGTTGGTTTGAAAAGGGCATTACTGACTCATGGTCAGATGACTTGAGAGTCTTGGAATGTTTAGGATTTGTTAAGGGTACTTGTTGCCCTCATTACGATGAAGAAGTGGATAGGAGGCCTGCTGTAAATAAAATTTTATCTAATCACCTTTTGAGCTCTTGTATTGCTATAGAAGGTGAATGTGCAATACATCTAAAGGATGGTGAGGTCTTTTCCTCTATTAACTTTGGTAAAGATAAAAAATCTTATGAGGTTCATCTTAAAAATAACGAAGTTATAGAAACTCAGTTTGATTCTATTGATATAAGGGTTAAATAATTCTTTCTTAAGAAACTACATTTTGTTTATAAACTACTGTTAGAATGCGCATCTTTGGACCGGTAGTTCAGTTTGGTTAGAACGCCGCCCTGTCACGGCGGAGGTCGCGAGTTCGAGTCTCGTCCGGTCCGCCATTTTTTGACTAGATTATATCTTGGTAATAGACTTGAAAATTAAAAACTATGCATTGGTATTACACTGAAGGTCAATTAACAATTAATATTGACGATAAAGAGCACAAGTTTTCCTTGGAAGAGCTTATTTCTAGTTCTTTGGTCTATAAAGAAAGGAGGAAAAAAGTTTCTAAATTCTTTATTGTTTTTCTTTTATTGATTGGAGGTCTGCAGTACATGGGTGGTGGCTTTCCTTCAGGCAAAGACGTTTACTTTTACATAGGTTATTTAGCTACCCCGGCGCTTTTTTCAGGAATTCTTAGTTTTGTCTATTATCTTTACTTAAAGTATATAAAGAATGAGAAATCTGGATTAGATTCAATATTAAAAGAAAACTTACCTTCTCAGTAGTAACCTCTAGTAGACCCACCATCCACTTGAATAGCAACTCCGGTCATATAAGAAGCTCTTTCTGAAGCTAGAAAAGCTACAAGGGCTGCCAATTCTTCAGGTTCACCTATTCTTTTCATTGGTATGCTCTGAGCTGCCATTTCTTCAATCTCTTTAATGGATTGGTTTGTCTGTTTAGCAGTTTGGGAATAGATACTTGTAATCCTATTAGTTCTAGTGCTTCCCGGACAGACAGTATTAACTGTAATTCCTTTTTCAGCTACCTCATCAGAAAGAGCTTTAGCCCAACCCAATACACTAAGTCTAATAGAGTTACTTAGAAAGAGGTTGTTTACAGGTGTCTTTACGGAAACAGAAGAAATAGTAATGATTCTTCCCCATTTCTTTTTCTTCATATCTGGCAAAACTAGCTTTGTCATTCTTAATGCTGACATCAGGGTTAAATTTATTGCTTCTTGCCATTCTTCATCCGTATGTTTTTCAAAAGTTCCTGGTGGAGGACCTCCCACGTTATTGACTAGAATATCTATTTCCCCAAGTCTATTTTTTACCTTTTCTTGAAGCTCATTTATTTCATCCTTTGAAGCCAGATCAGCCTGAAAAGATTCAACTTGAGATCCAGTAACCTCAATTATTTCTTTTTTAGTTAAATCTAGTTTGTCCTTATCTCTAGAGCAAATAGCTACTTTAGCTCCTTCTTTTGCTAATTCTAAGGCGGAAGCTTTACCTAAACCTTCGCTAGCAGCACAAACCAGCGAAACCTTGTCTTTAAGATGTAGTTCCATATTTTCCTTTTTTATTTCTAAGGGGTTATTATGTCGAAAATAAAAGGAGTTAGGTGTAAATATGTCAAAAATTATAATTTCCAAAATATCTTTCTTAATCCTTGTTGTTTCTTTTAATGCTTTTGCATCTTATGAAGCTAGACAAGCTGGTATGTCAGAAGAGCGACTTCAAAAGATTGGTCCTTCTTTATCGAAATATGTTACGCAAGGTAGATTACCTGGACTTATTACTGCGGTAGCTAGAAAGGGGAAGATAGTTCATTTTGAAACGCAGGGTTTTGCTGATCTAGAGAATGAAATACCTCTTAAAGAAGACTCCTTATTTAGAATTTATTCAATGAGCAAACCTATTACGGGTGTTGCGTTGATGATTTTAATTGAAGAAGGAAAGGTAAGACTGAACGATCCTGTTTCAATCTATATTCCTGAATTTGCTTCTACCAAGGTTATGAAAGTTAATGAAGATGGTTCTATTGCCAATGAAAAACTTAATAAACCTATCACAATTAGGGATTTAGCTACGCATACTTCAGGAATAGCTTATTCTTTTACGGCCAACAAACAATTAAGAGAAATTTATGAAGAGAATCAACTAACTCCTTATTTCTTTATAGATAATATGACTGCAGTTTCTGATTTAGATAGCGGATCCTTTGCTACCTCAACTAAAGCATTTCCTGACGTTTGTTCATTTTCTTCAGCACTTGCCTCCAAAGCTCCTTTGATGCATCAACCAGGAGCAAAATATACTTATAGTATGGGTATGGATGTCCTTGGCTGTGTCATTGAAAGGGCTTCAGGTAAAACTTTTGATGTCTTTTTAAAAGAAAGGATCTTTGATCCACTTGGAATGAAAGATACATCCTTTGAAGTGTCTGAAGATAAAGCTGAGAGATTTACAAGTCTTTATGCTTCCCCAATGGGCGTTAGAAGACTTTCACCGGAGTTGAGTAAATCGCTTGGTAAGGAGAGGAGGTTGATGGCTTTAGTTGATCCAATGAAAACCAGCCCATATCTAAATAAAGCGACTTTATTTGATGGAGGATCTGGTTTAGTTTCAAGCACTAAGGATTACCTAACCTTTACTCAAATGCTTGTAAATGGTGGAGTGCTTGGAAAAACAAGAATATTAAGTAGAAAATCAGTTGAACTTATGTCTAGTAATCATTTAAGTGAAAGAGTTATAACTAATTCTGACATGTCGAGATATATATCTGGTGGTACAGGGTTTGGTCTTACTGTTGGAGTAACTACTGACCCAGGACTTGCTGGGGAATTTGGTTCTGAAGGTAAATATTATTGGGGAGGTGCAGCAGCTACTATTTTTTGGATTGATCCAAAAGAAGAGTTGGTAGCTGTCGCTATGACGCAGCTTTTAGGTAGTCCATGGCCATTAAGAACGGATTTTGAAGCTTTAGTATATGCAGCAATTGACGACTAAAAGATTATATCTTTACTTAGTAGTATTTTTGTTTACTGCATTTGTTGCAGCTAAAACAGAACAGCTTCCTATTATTGATTACAACTCTATTTCTCACCCAGAGATAGGAACTGGAGGTATGGTTGTAAGTCAGCGAAAAATAGCCAGTCAAGTTGGGGCTGAGGTTTTGAGAGAAGGTGGTAATGCAGTAGATGCTGCTGTTGCAACTGCATTGGCTTTAGCAGTTGTTCTTCCCAGGGCAGGAAATCTAGGTGGAGGAGGTTTTATGCTAATTCATTTGAATGAATTAGATAAAACTATTGCTATCGACTACAGAGAAATGGCCCCTGGTGGCGCAACAAGAGATATGTTCCTTGATAAAGAGGGAAATTACGATAGAAAAAAAAGCACGTATTCACTTTTGTCTGCTGGTGTACCAGGGACTGTAGCAGGGTTACATTACGCATTAGAAAAATACGGAACTTTTTCATGGGCTGAAGTTATAGAACCAGCAATTAAATTAGCTGAGGAAGGTTTTGTAGTTCCTCATGATTTATCTTCAGCATTAAATAGTCGCAAAGATCGTCTTACAGCAAATCAAGCAACATCTGAAGCATATTACAAGCCAAATAAAACTGCTTATAAGGCTGGAGAGTTACTTAAGCTGCCGGATCTTGCTTGGAGTTTGAAGAAAATAAAAGAACAAGGTCCAGATGCCTTTTATAAAGGAGAAGTTGCATCCAAGATCGTAGATGAAATGGAAAGAAATGGTGGTCTTATAAACGCTAGTGATTTAGCAAACTATCAGGTTAAAGAGAGAACTCCTATCAAGGGGTCTTATAAGGGTTATGAGATTGTATCAATGCCCCCTAGTAGTTCTGGAGGCGTACACCTGATTCAAATGCTTAACATGTTAGAACCATATTCTTTACATGAGATGGGATTTGGTTCAGCAGAATCCATACACTTGATGTCAGAAGTTATGAAGAGAGCTTATGCGGATAGAAGTAAGTATTTAGGAGATACTGATTTCGTATCAGTTCCTTTGATGGGTCTAACAAATAAAAAATATGCAAAAGAACTATTAAAGGAAATCTCCTTAACTGAAGCATCCTCTTCTAAAGATATCTTGAGCGGCGATCCTTTGCCTTATGAGAGTCCAGACACTACACATTTCTCTGTTATGGATGATCAAGGCAATGTTGTTTCAAACACCTATACACTTAACTTTTCTTATGGTTCGGGCATAGTAATTCCAGGAACAGGAATTCTCATGAATAATGAAATGGATGACTTCTCTTCAAAGAGAGGTGTTCCAAATGCTTATGGTCTAGTTGGATTTGAAGCAAATGAGATAGAAGCTAAAAAAAGACCCTTAAGTTCTATGACTCCTACAATTATTTTTAAAGACGGTAATCCCTATCTTGTTTTAGGAAGCCCCGGTGGCAGTAGAATAATTACTACTGTTTTACAAGTAGCACTTAATGTAATTGAACATGACATGAATGTTAAGCAGGCAGTAATAAGTCCACGAATACACCATCAGTGGTTACCCGATGTGCTTTTGTTAGAAGAAGGTTTTAGTTCAGACACGATATCTTTATTAGAAGAAAGAGGCCATAAAATAAAACCTTCTTGGACTATGGGCAGTGTTCAGGCTATTTTACGGAAAGATAATTATTTTTATGGTGCTGCAGATCCAAGAAGACCTTCTTCTGGGGCAGTAGCCGTTAGCCCTTAGATTATGATAAGCAAACTTATTCCATTCTCATATTTTCTCATTCTAATCTTTTGCTTTGATACCTTAGAAGCAGCAAAAGACTCAATCTTTAGGTACACGGATAGAGTTCATCCCGTCATTTCAAATTCAAATATGGTGGTAAGTCAGAACCAGATTGCTACTGACGTTGGCTATCAAATTTTAGACCAAGGAGGAAATGCAGTGGATGCAGCTACTGCAATAGGATTTGCATTGGCAGTAACTTTACCAAGAGCAGGCAACTTAGGTGGCGGTGGTTTTATGCTTATATATGATAAGTCTACCAAAAAAGTTTCGACAATAGATTACAGGTCCTCTGCTCCAAATAGAGCTAAGAGCGACATGTTTCTAAAAAAAGATGGAGTCGTTAGATATGGCTATTTGGTAACAGCAGTCCCTGGAACAGTAGCTGGATTAATAAAAGCTCACGAAGAGCATGGGGTTCTATCTTTACGACAAGTTCTTAAGCCTTCCATTGATCTAGCATCTAAAGGTTTTAAGGTTACCTATGACTTATATCAAGCTTTAAACTTTGGCAAGGTCTCTTTATTGGACGATCAAACTAGTAAAGAAAAATTTTATGATTCAGACTTAAATTCTTTATCTCCAGATTCCTTACTAGTTCAACCAGAACTTGCAAGAACTTTAAGACTAATCAGCAGAAAGGGTAAGGAAGGTTTCTACAATGGCAAGACAGCCAGACTTATAGCAAAAGCTTCTAAAGATAATGGAGGTTTAATTACTGAAGAAGATCTATCTGCCTATGAGGCTAAAGCAAGAACTGCAATTTCGATAGATTATCGAGGTTATCAAGTTGTAACAATGCCTCCTACAGCAAGTGGTGGAATAGTCTTGCTACAAACTTTAAATATTTTAGAAAATTTTAATTTAGAAAAGGAAGGTCACAATTCAGCTAATAGTATCCATCTTTTATCAGAGAGCATGAAGAGAGCATATGCAGATCGAACTCGCTATCACGGAGATCCAGATTACTTTGATGTACCTATTAAAGATATGATCGATAAAAGCTATTCTGAAAAAAGAGCAGGCTCTATAAACTTAGAAAGAACCACACCCTCTAATGAAATATATCCCGGAAATTTTATAGTTATAGATGAAAGTCCTGATACTACTCATTTTTCTGTAATTGATTCAGAAGGAAATGCTGTATCAAACACCTATACTCTTGGTTCTTCATTTGGGTCAGGTGTGACTGTACCTGGAGCAGGATTCTTATTGAATAATCAGATGAGGAATTTTTCTCATCAATACGGAAAATCTCAAAAGATAAGTCTAAGTACAAGTCCTGCTAATAAATTAGAGCCAGGTAAAAGAATGATAAGCACACAAACACCAACTATGGTTTTTACTAAAGGTTCTGATTTATTTATGGTTTTAGGTTCGCCGGGCGGTGGAAGAATACCTAATATCGTTTCTCAAGTTGTTTCAAATGTAATAGACCATAAAATGGGCTTTGCTGAAGCTGTCCTAGCCCCCAGAATTAATCAGAGGTTAGGAGGAAAATTAGAACTAGAAACAGGTTTTAGTAAAGACACTATTAGCCTTTTAGAAAAAAAAGGCCATGAACCAGTTCAAGCTTCTTCCATGGGAAGTGTTCAAGCTATATTTGTAAAAGAGCCATTTATTTATGGAGTAGCTGATACCAGGAGGCCAGGAGCATCAGCGAAAGGTAAAACTAATCTAGAGTAAAAAAGCTGGAACTAGAAAGATTGCAACTAAAGACACTAGAATTATCCCAATAATATTTAAAAGGAAACCGGCTCTAGCCATTTGAGGGACTTTAATTAATCCTGAACCAAAGACAATTGCATTTGGAGGAGTGGCAACTGGAAGCATAAAAGCGCAACTAGCAGCAATCGCAACAGCTGCAGTAACCAATAGAGGATCGAAATTGGACTGAAATGCTATTGCTGCAACAACAGGTAAGAATGTAGCAGTTGTTGCCATATTTGAAGTCAGTTCGGTTAAAAAAATAATCATCGTAACGATTAGAATCACAATAATAATTAGGCTTACACCACCTGGAATCAGATTGCCTAACCATATGGCTAAACCTGTACTTTGAACAGCATTTGCTAAACTCAGACCACCTCCAAATAAAACCAGAAGACCCCATGGAACATTTTCTTGAGCGTCTTTCCAATCAAGCAAAGGACCACTTTTTTCAGGATTTCCACTAGGCAATAAGAATAAAACTAGAGCCGAAATCATTGCGATTCCTGCATCAGACAAATAGGCCAATCCCGGAATATTATCTAAGGCTGTTCTTGATAGCCAAGCCAAAACAGTTAATAAAAAAACGATAAATACTCTAAGTTCAGCTCCACTAAACTTACCCAGCTCATTCTTGAGTTCAGTTAGAAGGGATTTTGTTTCAGTTGAAGTTTCAAAATTAACTGGATAGATAACCTTAGTAAGCACCAACCAAGCTAAAGGCAACATGGTTGCACTAAGAGGTACTCCTACTTTCATCCAGTCAGTGAAGCTGATATCAAGGTTGTAATTATCCATCATAAAACCAGCTAGCATCCCATTGGGCCCAGTTCCTATTAACGTAGACATGCCTCCAATGGTAGCTCCATAAGCAATACCTAAAAGAAGGGCTAGTTGAAAATTAACAGCCTGTTTTTCTGAAAGTTCTCTAACAGTATCTTTCACAACAGTGATAACTGCCAATCCAATAGGGAGGAGCATTATAGTAGTAGAAGTATTCATAACCCACATGCTGATTACAGCTGCGGTTAACATAAAGCCTCCTACTAGAGAAGCCCCGCTTGAACCAACAGTAACCCTAAGTTTGAGTCCCAGAAAGGAAAATTTAAAATCAGACTGGAGAACTATCAAAGCTATTCTTTTGTGTAAATTCCATTTTTGAATTGATGTAGCTATTAAAAAGCCTCCAAAGAAAAGATAAATTATCTTATTGGCATAAGGAGATGCGGCTGATTGGATATCTGAAATTCCAAAAATTGGAAAAAGAGCTAAAGGAATTAATGCAGTGACGGCAACAGGTACAGCTTCAGTAGCCCACCAGATGCCCATTAAAAGGAATAGGGCGGCTGTCCTGTGACCTTCAATACTCAGTCCTTCTGGAGTGGGCATAGATAGAACAAGCCCTAAACTAACTAACCCTAAATAGAATCCTATATTATCTAAAATCCTTTTCATGAGGGATCTAATACTATAAGAAAAAGGGAGCCTAAGCCCCCTTTTTATTTGCACTCAAGAACTATTTAACTTTTAGCTGGAAGTCTAGATAAAAGTTTCTTCCGTAATCTTGATGAGCATCAGCATAATATCCATAGTACCTATCTGCTGTAGGAGCTCTTTCATCTTCAAGATTTTTTACTGCAAATCTAATCCTTGCATCATTACCTCTTACATCAAAATTATATGACATAGTTAGATCCATAGTTGTCATACTAGGAACAACATAAGGTATGCCATCCTTTATCCCTAAAGATGTTTGTACAAATGAACCTTTTTTAAGTCCAGTTAGACTTACTCTGTAAGGGCCTTTATCCCAAGACAATCTAAGAGAGTGCTTATTGTCATAAACACCATCTTTTTCAAGTAAATCACCAAAACCTTTTAAGGGAATAGAATCAGGGATTTCTCCGCTGTCTTTCTTAGCTTGAAGTTCAGCAAATTGCCCACTAGCTTTCTGCTCAAATTTATCAAGGAAAGTTCCGTTGTATCGGAGATCAAAATCTCCAGCATCAGTTTCAATTCCATATGAAACTAGAACATCAGTACCTTCAACAGTCCTTAAAGCCATATTAGTGTAATCATTTTTAATGTATTTGATATCACCAAAAGGACACACACCTGCTGCAGCAAAACCTGCTGCATCACCTTCGTCAGGAGCTTCTCTGACAACCAGAGGATCTCCTACAAAAGTGTCACAATTATTTGTACCATTTGCAAATCTTAAAAGCATATCATTGACTGTTTGGTTTTCACGACCAAATAAACCAATGGTTTTGTCTTTTTCAAGAGTCCATGCATCTACAGTAATAATTAAATTATCCATCGGAGTAAGAACAATACCAATAGATGTATTGTCAGATTCCTCAGCATCAAGGCCAGCTGCACCTGTAGCCATTCTTTGAATGGTGTATCTAGAATCAGAATCAATTACATTCTCAACATCTTGAACTGCATTTACTTGAAATGCTGCTCTGTCATATCTGGTTCCTGATCTTACAACAGTCTTTTCATTTACCTGGATAATATTTGGAGCTCTAAAGGAAGTTGAAAGAGAAGCTCTAACAAACATCCAAGGAGCTACATCCCAACCCAAAGCAATTTTTCCTACTGTGGCATTACCAAAATCAGAGTAGTCTTCATTTCGAACTGCTACTTGCATGTTGACTGATTCTGCTAAAGGAATCTGTAATTCAGTGAAAACTGAAAGTACATCTCTTGAACCTGAAACATCTCCTGTTGGGGATGAATTTAAGACATCTGCAACTAATGGGTATGTATCGCCTTCATAATCAGTATAGGTGATAGTTCCATCCAACCTTGGATCCCTATCATCAGACATCTCTTCATCACGATACTCAAAACCTAACAAAAGGCCCACATCGCCTGCCGGAAGAGTCCACATCTCATTGTTTGACATTTTAAAATCAAACATCGTAAGTTCGCTTTCACCTTTTCTGTAAACACTAATAAGAGTTCGCTCTATGTTAGTAGCAAAATTATTTGCCGAAAAAGGGTTGTAAGCTGCAGCAGTAGAATCATAAAGAGCTTCTTTTAAAAGATTATTAGACATTCTATTGTGCGTTACATCATCAGCTGTAGCTTTAGAAGTTACAAAAGCTGTTTCCCAGTCCCAATTATCAGTTGAGCCTCTAAAACCTTGGAGAAATCTGTAAGTATCTTTCTGTACATTTACCATCCTTTGTTTTTCTGCATAACGGTAGTTATCTATATACAATTCATATCCAGCAAAGAGGTACTCAGAATAAGTTGTTCCGTCTACCGTCCCATCAAACCTTAATTGATTTAACCAATAGTTATCTGGACCCACTCTGTGCTTAGAAGAAGAAAATGCATAAGAAGGATGGGCGATCCTATCGCTCTCTGAAGTGTAAAAACCAAGTTCTGTAAATGCTTCAGTGCCATTACCCATGTCATGGTTAATAAACAATACTGCATTCATTCTTTGGAGTTCAGATCTAACATCAGTATTGCCCCAGAAGTTATATCTTATTGCACCGTTTCCATCTTGAGCTATACAAGTTCCATAACCAGTATCAAAAATAGCTCCATCTTGACTAGATCTGTTATTACAACGAGGATCTCCAATAGGGAATACTTCAAATTCTCCATTTGAATCAGTAAACACATGGTTTAAGGGGTTGCTGCTTCCGTGTTCACTACTTTTTACCATATCAAACTGACCATATAGAGAGTGTGAACTGGTATTTCTAAAAGAGGTGCTTGTTTTCCAAGGTGAATCATCTGCAACCCAAGGTCTATGGTCTCCAGCTGCCCACCTAGGGTCTTCTCCAGCATTTATATTTCCGCGATCGTAATAATCGACAAACAAGCCAACATTTGTAGCTCCATCGTTAAAGAAAGAGCCCCATTTCAAAGTTGTTTTACTGTCTTTGGCTCCAAAGTGATCGTAGGAACTGACTTTTGATCTAATAGTCAAGCCTTCAAAATCAGTTTGTAAAACATTATTAATAACTCCTGCAACAGCGTCAGCACCATAAACAGCTGAGGCCCCATCACGTAAAATCTCAATTCGATCAATTCCAGTTACTGGAACTAAGTTTGAGTTAACGCTAGTAGTGGGTACATAGTCTCCCCCAATTAACTCTGTCTGATAGCCTGGCGAGCTTACTAATCTTCTTCCATTGAGGAGTGTCAGAGTATTTCCTACGCCTAAGTTTCTTAAGTTATATGCACCCATATCTCCTCGAGAAGCATTTACTCCTCCAGAAGCATCTTCGGCTTCAGTAAAATAGTTTTGACCTTGCTCAACAATGTTTTCCATTAAGTCATCACCAGAATCAACTCCAATAGCCTCAATATCTGCGTTAGAGATTATTGAAACAGGAAGAGCGCCCGTTATTTTTGCTCCTTTAATCTGACTTCCAGTTACCACTACTTCTTCAACTTCATCTTCTGCAAAGATAGAGATAGGAACGAAAACCAATAATAAAAGAATTAAATTTGTAGTCTTTTTCATATTGTCCCCCAAAAAAAATTTAACTAGCTTTATTCTACATTAATCCAATAAACTAAAAAATTAAATTTGATCTCTAATACTAATGAATACTAAATACTTACTTTCACTAGATGGAGGGGGAGTAAGAGAAATAGCAACTGTTACCTTCCTTAAGGAACTTGAAGAGTCTTTGGGGCAACCTTTATATAAAAAATTCGATTTTTTTGTTGGTACTTCAGCTGGAGCAATAACTGCAATTGCGTTATCTGTAGCCAAGATGGAAGGAGATAAGCTTTTAAATTTTTGGTCTGAAGATAACCTTAATCTGATTTTAAATTCTTCTTTATGGGACTCAAAGTTAGGATTGATGCAAATAAACCCTAAATACGATGGAGAAGGAAAGAAAAAAGTATTGTCTAAGTATTTCGGCAATTTGAAATTAGGGGATGCAAGTGGAGACTTGGCTGTTATGAGTTATGACATTGAAGAAAGGAAACCATTACTTCTAACTTCTTATAATGATCCAGATATTTCAGTTATAGATGCAGCAAGTGCAACGAGTGCTGCGCCCATTTACTACCCAACAGCTAAAGTAGGAAATAGATATCTAATTGATGGCGGAATTGTTGCCAACAATCCAGTTCTTCATGGGTATGCTGAATTAAAAAAGCTTTATCCAGATCATAAAATAAAAATATTGAGTGTCGGTACAGGTTTAAATAAAAGACCCTTGAAAGGTAAGGCCTCCCAAAATTGGGGGCTAATAGGATGGTTAAGGCATGATTTATTTGGTTTGATGCTAGAGAGTAGCCTTGATCATGAAATAGCTACAGAAATTGTAGGGAAGGAGTATTTAAGGGTTAATTCCCCCTTGGGAAAAGTAAACAGAAGATTGGATGATAATAATAAGAACAATGTTATCCAAATTAGAAAAATGGGCCAATTCTGGTGGAAGGAGTTTGGCAGATCTGCGTTAGATTTATTGACTGATTAGTTAAAGAGGATTTACTAAATGGCCCCCGTCCACTGTGATTACAGATCCTGTCATAAAGGATGAAGCATTACTGGCTAGTAATAGCAAAGCTCCATCTAGTTCTCTTTCTAATCCCAATCTATTCATTGGGATTTTACTTATATAACCTTGACCCTCACTAGTATCAAAGAATTCTTTGTTTATTTCTGTAAGAATATACCCAGGAGCTAGAGCATTTACTCTGATATTAGATCTAGCTAACTCAAGAGCCATACTTTTAGTCATTTGCACTAAGGCGGCTTTTGCAGAAGCATAGCTAGTTAGGTTTAGTCCAACCCTTTGAGCCAATATAGAGGCTATATTTATAATGCTACCTCCATTATTGTTTTTTATCATGATGTCCGTTGCCATTTTTGCAACCCTAAAGGCTCCATTTAAATTAGTCTCTAGAATCTTCAACCAACTTTCTTCGGTGATGTCTTTAAACCTTACAGGATCGGAGATCCCCGCGTTATTAACCAATATGTCTAACTGACCAACAGTACTTTCTATCTCTTTCCTTAATTTTTTTACACTTTCTTTAGAGGTGACATCTAAATGGAATGTAAAAGACTCATTACTTAACTTAGATTGAAGATCTTTTAGTTTCTCTTCTCTTCTGGCAGCCAGAATCACTTTTGCTCCATTAGAAGAAAGAGTTTGCGCAAAATTTTTTCCAAGACCTGAAGAGGCTCCGGTTACTAGAGCTACCTTCCCTGATAAATCAAATATATTTCCTTTTTTCATATCTAAATTATTTCAAAGTATCTCTTAAGTTCCCAAATAGATATTTCTTCTTTATTTTCAAAGAAGGGTTTATTTTTTTGAGATTGTTCATGCTCCCAAATTCTAGATGAAGAGTAATGGTCTACAAACAAATCACCCCAGATAGATCTTGCAGCCTCAGAGCTGTTAAATAGTTTAGCGCTTTGAATTAAAGTCTCCGGAACTCTTTTATGTTTATTAGACTTCATGGAATAAGCTTCTCCACGTACTGGTTCGCTTGGCTGTAAGCCCTCTTTTATACCAAGATAGCCTGCTCCAAAAGTAGCAGCTAAAGCTAGGTAGGGGTTAGCATCTGCTCCAGGTAATCTATTTTCTATTCTTTGAGAGTCAGGTGACCCCTCTATAACCCTATATGCTGTTGTCCTGTTCTCTTTTCCCCAAGTTATATTTATAGGGGCCCAAGCTCCAGCACACATTCTTTTGTAGGAATTAGTTGTAGGCCCTATTAAAGATATGAATTCTTTACCGTATTTTTCTAACCCCCCAAGAAAATTTTTCATTATTTCACTCATCTCACCAGTTTCTCTATTAGAAAAAACAGGCTTGTTTTCTAGATCGACTAAAGAACAATGAACATGACCTGATTGACCAGGATATTTATGAGACCACTTAGCCATAAAAGTGGCCATTAGATCATTTTTTTGAGCTAAAACTTTCATAAAGGTTTTAAATAGAATCGCCTTATCAGCAGATTTTAATGTTTCGTCTACTGCTATTGCAGCCTCTAATACACCGGGACCAGTTTCAGTGTGCAATCCCTCAAGGGGAAAATTCATTTCAGAACACATGTCTAGGATTTCGTGATAAAGGTTAGAGTTAACCGAACTCCTCAACAATGAATAACCAAACATTCCGGGCGTAAAGTTATTTAAGTTTTTATAATTCTTCTCTCTTATAGTTTTAGGTGTTTCATTAAATAAAAAGAACTCATATTCAAGAGCAGATTTACCCTTAAAGCCAATCTCCTCTAAGAGTTTTAAAACTCTTTTTAGGGCAGATCTGGGGCAAACTTTCCCTTCTTTTAGTTCTGAAAGAAATAGCGGTGTGTTGGGCTCAAAGGGTATTTTTCTTTCAGAATCTAAAACTATTCTTACCTCTTGGTCAGGGTATCCAGTATGCCAGCCAGTAAAAAGTTTATTTTCGGGAATATTTAAATCATAAAGCTCATCAGAGCTATCCCAACCAAAAATAACATCGCAAAAGCCAAACCCTGATTTTAAAGATTTAAGAAACTTGCCTACTTGCATGTATTTACCCCTTAAAACACCGTCAATGTCAGTAATAGCAACTTTTACATATCTAATATTTTTATCTTTAAGACTTTGTATTAGTTCTTCAATTTCAGTTTCCATTGCCTAATATTAACTCGGATTACAGATATTCAAAAAGAGGCTGGTAAAATAGATTCTGCATAATAAATCTAATTTATTAATTTTATCATTATGAAAAAAGAAGTTACTGTTTTGGGAGGGGGAAGTTGGGGTACTGTTTTAGCAAACCTTGCTTCTTTAAATGGACATGATGTGTGCCTTTGGATGAGGGATGAAGAAGTAGCTCAATCCATTAACAATAATCATGTTAATAGCAGATATCTTCCTGACTATTTACTGAATAAAAGTTTAAAGGCAACTAATAATATCGAAGACATAAAGACAAGCAGTCTAGTGCTTTTCTGTATTCCTAGTAATTCCTTTAGGGAAGTTTTATCTAAATCTATCAGATACATAGATCCAGAGGCTTATTTAATTAGTGCTACTAAAGGCATAGAAGAAGAGGGTTTTTTACTTATGAGTCAAATTCTAGAAGCAGAAACTAATAATGATCAAGTAGGTGTTATCAGTGGACCCAATTTAGCTCTAGAAATATCAAAAAAACAGCTTACTGGAACAGTGATTGCCAGCAAAAGTAAAGAATTAAGAGAAGAATGTATTTCAATCTTCTCATCTGGATCATTTCGTCTTTATACAAACACAGACCCTTATGGAGTTGAACTTGGTGGAGCTTTAAAGAATATTTATGCTATAGCCTGTGGTATAGCAGATGGATTAGACTCAGGAGAAAACACAATAGGCATGATTATGACCAGGGGTTTAGCTGAAATGAGCAGATTTGCAGTTCATCAAGGTGCCGATCCTATGACTTTTCTAGGACTTTCTGGAGTAGGAGATTTAATAACAACTTGCGCATCTCCACTAAGCAGGAATCATGCTTTTGGTAAGTTAATAGGAAGTGGGTTAAGTGTAGAAGAAGCAAAGAATGGGGTAGGACAAACAACTGAAGGATTAAGTACTCTTAAAATAGTTTGGGATAAATCTAAGAAAGAGGGAATAAAAATGCCCATAGTTAATTCTTTATACGAAATAATCTATAAGAATCTTTCTTTAAATGGCTCCATTGAGAAAGTTTTAGGTACTGACCAAGCTAAAGATGTAGAATTCTCAAGGTAATAAAAAATATTTATGTATGAGTAAGAAATTTGAAGAAGAAAAGATAGACACCGAAGAACTTAAAGAGAATGTCTTTAATCAAGGAAAATGGCTAAGACTTCTTTGGATAGCATTGTTTTTGTTTATTTATGGATGGGCATCTATTGTGCTCTACATTATTGCTGTCCTTCAGTTCCTTTTTAATTTATTCACAGACAGTCCAAATAAGAGCTTGGTAGAACTTGCCACATTATTTAGACAATGGATGATACAAATTATTAACTTTGTAACTTACCAAGAAAAAGATAAGCCTTACCCTTTTAGTGAGTTTCCTAAAAATGAGGGTAAAAAATGATTGAGCTTTATACAGCTCCTACACCCAATGGTCATAAAATTAGCATAGCATTAGAAGAAATGGGTTTAGCTTATGAAGTTAAACTGGTAAACATTGGAGAAGGAGAGCAAAAAAAAGAAGAATTTTTATCTATTTGTCCCAATGGACGAATTCCAGCAATAGTGGATACAGGTAATGATAATTTTGCTGTATTCGAATCAGGCGCAATCCTTTTGTATTTAGCTGAGATTTCTGGGGGCAAGTTCTTACCTCAAGATTCACAAAAACGATCAGAAGTTATCCAATGGTTAATGTTCCAGATGGCTGGAGTGGGCCCAATGCAAGGTCAAGCTAACGTCTTTTTTAGATATTTTCCGGAGAAGCTTCCTTCTGCGATTGATCGATACCAGAATGAAACAAAAAGACTCTATACCGTTTTGGATACTCAGCTAGAAGGTAGAGATTTTATTTGCGATGATATTACTATCGCAGATTTCGCTACTTTTCCATGGGTTAATATCCATGAATGGTCAGGAGTAGAAATAAAGGACTTAAAAAATTTAAGTTCTTGGGTAGAAAGATGCAGAGAGAGGCCTGGCTTTAAAGCTGGTTTAAATGTACCGAAGAGACCTGATAGAAAGGATACTGACCCTGAAGAGGTTAAAAAGGCTGCTGCCAAGATGCTACAAAAGTAGTTAATCCTTAATTTAAATATGGATAGTTTTGAAAATAAGATTGCTGTAGTTACAGGCGGTGGGACTGGTATGGGAAGAGAACTGGTTATTCAGTTAGCTAAACAGAATTGTCATGTCGCACTGTGCGATATTTTAGAAGAAAACATGCAAGAAACTTTTGATCTAGCTTCGAGTGAATCTTCTAATATTTTATTAACAAGACATACTTGTGATGTATCAAAAAAAGAAGAAGTTTTTAGATTTAAAGATGAAGTTTTAAAAAAACATAATACAGATTCAATTAACTTGCTTTTTAATAATGCAGGAATTGGAGGGGGAGATAGCTTTGTCGAAGGAGATGAGTCTGAATGGGAAAAAACTTTTGCAGTTTGTTGGTATGGGGTTTATTTTTGCTGTAGGGCTTTTATGCCACATTTAGTTAAGAGTGAAGAAGGTCATGTTATTAACACTAGCAGCGTTAATGGTTTTTGGGCTTCTTTAGGAGGCATGCCCCACACGTCTTATTCTGCTGCAAAATTTGCTGTTAAAGGTTTTACTGAGTCCTTATTAGAAGATTTTAAGTTAAACGCTCCTCATTTAAGTGCTTCTGTAGTAATGCCAGGACATATTGGTACTTCCATAGCAAAAAATACAAGGAAAATTTTAGGTCAGGTAGATCCACTAGAGCTATCCGATGAAGAGACTCAGGCTGCAAAAGATTTTTGGTTAGCTTTAGGATTACCAGTTGATAATTATTCTTTAGATCAAATAAGACAAATGATTAAAGAAAGAGGAGAGGATTTTGAAAAAAATGCTCCTATGTCAGCTTCCCAAGCTGCAGAGGTAATACTGAATGGCGTAAAAGAAAAACAGTGGCGGATATTAGTCGGTGAAGATGCAAAAATTATAGATAAAATGGTTAGAGAGGATCCCGAAAATGCTTATAGTGATGATTTTCTTCATCCTTTTAGAGATCCTTCTAATAATGAGGAATAGAATTTATGAAGACTTTTAGAGATAAGGTAGCAGTTATAACTGGTGCAGGCTCTGGTATGGGACGTTATTTAGCAGTTTTATTAGCTAAAGATGGTGCAGATGTTGTTGTGTGTGATGTTAATCAAGACACATTAAATGAAACCGTTGAGATGCTTCGTAAATACAATGTTTCTGTTTCATCACATTTATTAGATGTTGCAGACAAAAAGGCCATTGAGGCTTTACCTCAAAAGGTTGTAGATCAGCATGGGAAAGTAGATCTTGTTTTTAATAATGCTGGAGTGTCAACTGGCAAGCATTTTAAAGATATGGAAGAAGAAAATTGGGACTGGGTTATGGACATAAATTTTCATGGGGTCATAAACAGTACTCGAGCATTTATTCCTCACTTAAAAGATAGACCTGAATCGGCTATTATAAATACCTCCTCAATTTTTGGCATGGTAGCTGTTCCAGGTCAAACGGTCTACCACGCAACTAAATTTGCAGTTAGGGGCTTTACAGAAAGCCTTGCTTTAGAAATGGCCGAAACTAATGAGAACCTTCAGGTTCATTGTGTTCATCCTGGTCATGTGGGTACCAACATTGTTGCAAATTCAAGAATGGATGAAGAGGCTTACAAAGAATCTTTAGAGCAAGAAAAAAATTCAAGTATATTTACTAGGAATCGTCCTACAACCATTGAAGAAATGGCAGAGTCTTTCAAGGAAGGAGGGATGCATCCAAGTAAAGCTGCTCAAATAATATTAAACGGAGTAAAAAAGAAAAAAAGGAGAATATTTATAGGGTTGGACTCTAAGCTTTTAGAATTATCCCAACGAATATTTCCTAACAAATATCATAGGATTTGGCCTTTTTTCATGATTCCTTTGATGATATTCAGGGACAAGAAACCAATAAAGTCACTTGATTAATTTCTTGTAAGTTGAATACCCGGGATTATCTACAGAGATCTTCTTTTTTGTAATTTCAATCAATGCTTCTTTAAGTTCAGCACTATCGAGTTTAAATTTACCCTCCTGTATTTGTATAGCTAGTTTCTCAATACTGGCTTCTTCCGAATCTTTAAATAGATTCAATAAAATTGTTTTGGACTCTTTTGTAAGAACTTCTTCGTTTGTTAGTTCTCTTTTGACAATGTTCAAAACATTGATTGCAATTTGAGTTTTAAAAGCCAGATGATTTGGTAGTTGGTTTTTTATCTCTATTTCTAAAAACTCCGAAACTACCTCAACTAACTCCGTACTTGTTGGCCTATCAAAAATCATCATTTTCCTCCCAAAAATAATAAATCCATTAAATCAATTTCAGTTTCAGATACCCTTCTTCCTATGGCAGCCTTTTCAAGTGAATTTAAGTCTCCATTTAGATGAGCATAAACTTGAATGAGACAAATCACCCCCCATCTTAATGTTCCTAGAATTTGCCATACTCTGACTTCATCTTTATCAATCTGTTCTTTACTGATTGATCTATATCCTTGAAGAAATTCATCTAAATCTCCAAAGCCTCCAACCACTTTTTCAGATTGACCAAATCTCCATGAATTAATGCACATCCAACCAATGTCTAGCATTGGATTCCCTATACTTACCATTTCCCAGTCTATTACTGCAGCTAGACCCGACTCATCTACCATTAAATTTCCTAATCTAAAATCCCCGTGGACTAAGGCATCATCTCTTGTGGTGAAATCTTGTTGATTTAACCATACAAAAGCATATTCAAAGACAGGGAGAGGCTGTTTGAAAGACTTATAGGTTAAGTAGAGCCTATCAATTTCTTCTTCTATAGGTTTTTTTGGCACTTTAGTAAAATCTTTAAGATCTACTGAATGGATTTTTGCTAAAGCTTCGCCACATTGAAAAGCTAACTTCTCTCTTGCTGAGCTGAATTTATCATCTCTAAGAATCTTTCTGGCTATTGATTCTCCGGGAATTAGGTTCATAAGGTAAGCATCTCCTAAATCTTTTTCGTCATAAGATATAGCAACTATTTCAGGAACCGGAGCTCCAAAGGATTTAACTTTTTTTTGTATTTCAGCTTCTTCTGTTTTAAGAACAGCCAAAGGAGACTTTTTACCAGAACCTTTTCTAAGTATTAAGTCTTCGGAATTTTCTTTATTAGAAAAATTGAATTTCCATGTTTCAGCCGAAGCTCCACCTGTCAAAGGGATAAGATTTGATACTTTACCTTTTTTTCCATTTTTAAGGAGGAACCCTTCTATGTTTATTTGAAGTTCTTTGGACATAAAGTTTAAGTCGTGAGGTCTATATCTTTCTCATATCCTTGTAATTTTATTTTATCTTGGGATATCTCTAGATCTTCTGTTCCTTGTAATACTTGGTGATTGAACTTATAAATTGTCTTGTAATTCCCTTTTGAAGCATTTTCATTATATTTTTGAGATGAATCTCTTGTTTTCTCTAATTTTCTTTCATAATTTATAAAATCTTTTTTTGAAATACTCTTTTTTATTTCTGATAGAGTTAATTCAGGTCCTAAAATAAATGCTGAAGCATTATTACCACCAAATCCTTTAGCATTTAAAAAAGCTGCTTTAAAAAACTCAGGGTCCTCTTTTCTGTCCTTTACAAGGATATCTAGATTTTCTTGATAAACGTCTTCAGCAGTTTTTTGGATTGAATGAATACGAGGCACAATACCTTTATTCCAGGTACCTAAAGCGCTGATTAGCTGGTCTCCTGCAGCAACAGCCATGCTGTGTCCTAAAAAGGATTTTAATCCTGATATAGGCCATTCTTTAATTCCAAAAGCTTTAGCTACTTTATCTAGGATATGTGATTCAGAGGTTCTATTAGCCGGCGTTCCTGTGCCATGTGCATGGACGAAGGTTTTCTCTTTTAACGATGTTTCTCCTAGAGTTCTATTAGCATAAGAGACACATTTAGCTAAAGTAATGTAATTACCTATACCTGGACCGCTTATTGAACTTTTAAATCCATCAGCATGCGAAGCTACGGTAGGGACGGATGCATATATTTCAGCTCCTATTTCAATGGCTAGTTGATCATCCATTAGTATTACAAATTGAGCTGACTCTCCTAAAACCATCCCAATGTTATCTCCAAATGGTCTACAAGCTTTTCTTTGGTTTGGTGCTTTCTCTTTCTCTTTTAATTCTGACTGAAGGGCAATCATTGCTTTGTCATCAGAAAGAGCGCTCACAGCATAAAATCCATCATATATTTCAGGAGTAATAGGGGCTTCAGCACTACCAACAATAACAACTCTTGCACTACCGTTTTCGATAATTTCTTTACCAAGCTGTAAATTAAATAAAAAGGTAGCACAAGCTCCGACAGCATGACCGGTTCTTCCTACATTTCCTAAAATATAAGCATTAATAAAATCTGCTGACATACCTATTAGACCAAATGCAAGGTTTTTTGAACTTGATCTAGATCCCTTTATCCTTGATTGCATCATGCCACCGAATCCAAAGCTATCTAGATTCCCCATGGCTGAACCACTGAATACAGCTACCTGATCAGGGGCTACCCTTCTTTCTATCTCAGACCAATCAACTCCAAATTGACCTAAAGCATCGCTCATGCCAAAGATGGTCATTTGCAAAGCCTTTGCGTGTTGTCTTGAAGGGTAAAAGCTTCCAGGATCAAAACCTTCAGGTAATTGACCTCCTGCACTTGCTTTAATTTGATCGAGGATTATTCCATCAGGATCATAGAGCTCTCTATTCAATTCCCTTACCATAGTATTAGACCTAATCTTCTTAGTTTTTTTTAGTAAAAAATCGTTAAGTTCAATTTCTTCTCCATCAGATGTCATCCATTTATTTTCTGAGGATTTAATTAACCCTTGCATTGAAGCTAAATCTTTTGCAACTTCTTTTTGATCTTCTAAATCAAGTGAATCAAAGACAGTATTTTGATAACCGATATGATTTGAGCTTCTTCCTGAGGCATTCACACCTCCAAAAGAAGTAATTACAGCTAATGGTTTTTTTCTCACTTCTTACATTACAACTATTTCTTAACACTCTATTGTATGGCAATATCTCTAAATATTAATTCAAAAAAAATTTTATAAGGAAGAAATATGCATCCAGGAGTAAACGGGAAAAAATTTCCAGATAAACCAGCTATAGTAATGTTGTCGAGTGGAAAGGTTGTAACTCATGGAGAACTTAACGACCTATCCAATCAAGGTGCTCAATTATTTAGGTCTTTAGGATTAAAACCAGGAGATTCTATTGCCTTTATGTTAGAAAACCATCATTTATTCTTTCCTATAACATTTGCTGCTTGGAGAAGTGGTTTAAGGTATACCGCCATCAGTTGGAGGTTACAACCTGATGAAGTTGAGTACATCGTTAAAGATTGTGGAGCTAAAGTATTCATCACTTCAAAGTTTTTAGAGGAAACAGCAAGAAACTTAGAAGGTGCTTTATCTGATGTTAAAAAGTTTATGTTAGACGGTTCATCAAGTGGCTATGATTCTTATGAAGATAATATCGCTTCTATGCCTGCAGAGCCTGTAGATGATGAATGTCAGGGTGGTTCAATGCTCTATTCTTCTGGCACAACTGGAAGGCCAAAAGGAATCTTTAGAGAGTTACAATTAAGTCCCTTACCTTATACTCAAGAAGAAGATGATCTTGGGTTAGGAAGAGTGGTTGAAGGAATTTATCAAGGAGATGAAAACACCGTTTACCTTTCTCCAGCTCCTCTTTATCATTCAGCTCCCTTAGGATTCAATACTGGTTTTTTATCTTTAGGTGGTACTTCAATAGTCATGGAGAAGTTTGATCCTGAAGCTGCTTTAAAAGCCATACAAGATTATAAAGTTACTCACTCTCAGTGGGTACCCACAATGTTTGTAAGGTTTCTTAAAATGGAAGAATCGATTAGAGGGGCTTACGATTTATCTTCTCATAAGATAGCAATTCACGCAGCCGCACCTTGTCCTGTTGAAGTAAAAGAGAAGATGATCAATTGGTGGGGTCCAATATTATTTGAATATTATGCTGGAACTGAATTCAATGGCATGACAATTGTTAACTCAGAAGAATGGATGGAGCATAAGGGCACAGTAGGAAGGCCACTATTTGGAGAGTTACACATACTAGATGATGAAGGTAAAGAGCTTCCACCGGGAGAGGCAGGAGGTATTTATTTTGGTGGAGAGACTGCTACTACCTTTGAATATCATAACGATAAAGAAAAAACACTAAGTGCTATTTCAAAACAAGGCTATAGCACTCTAGGGGATATAGGTTATGTTGATGAGGAAGGGTACCTCTACTTAACCGACAGAAAAGCTTTCATGATTATCTCTGGTGGAGTAAATATTTATCCTAAAGAAACTGAAGACGCTCTAATAATGCATCCAAAGGTAGCTGATGTGGCAGTTTTTGGAGTTCCTCACTCAGAAATGGGAGAAGAAGTTAAGGCGGTGGTTCAGCCAGTAGAATTTTCCAAAGCCGGAGAAGATTTAGAAGCTGAGCTCATGGCTTTCTGTAAAGAAAAAATTTCTCATGTTAAATGTCCTAAAAGCATTGATTTCGAAAAAGAACTTCCAAGACATCCGACTGGTAAGCTTTATAAAAGGCTACTAAAGGATCGTTATTGGAAGTAATTTTTTTACTGACTTGCTCTCTCGAATTTGAGATCTTCATTTTTTATAGGCTTCCATCTAACTTGAGCAATGTCTAAAAGAAAGCTTTGATTTCCTTGCCAAGGTGGCTTCGATCCCTGTTTAGGCATTTTATCTATTGACCTTTTTACATAGCCAGAAGCTAGATTCAGCATGGTGTCTTCTACTTCAATGTCTTTTCCAGGTATCGGAATACACGAGTCATAACCATGTTTATCCATGTAATTTAGAAGCCTGCAAACAAACTCTGAACTTAAATCTGCACCTAAAGTATAGCTGGATCTTGCATACCCAAAACTTACAGCAAGATTAGGTATGTCGCTAAACATCTTGCCCTTAAAGGTTAATTTTTCAGATATATTTATTTTAGAGTTGTCGACCTTTACGTCTACTCCATTAAGAAATTGTAAATTCAAACCAGTGGCTTTAATAATTATGTCAGCTGATAGTTCTTTTCCTGATTTAAGCTTAATGCCAGTTTTTGTGAACTCTTCAATATGGTCAGTAACTACGGATGCTTTTCCCTCCCTCATCGCCTCAAAAAAATCTGCATTAGGCACAAAACAAAGTCTTTCATCCCAAGGTTTGTACCTAGGAGTAAAGTGCTTCTCAATATCAAAATCATCTCCAAGTTGATCTCTAACTCCATTTATCAAAATATCTTTAACTTTGTCAGGATTTTTGACACATCTGTTGTATAAGTAACTACCTAACAAGATATTTTTCCATCGAGTTAGGAAGTAGGCTGTTTTTTTGGGGAAAATTTTCTTTAAAAAATTTCCGATCATGTCTTTGTCAGGTGCCGACATGAAATAAGTAGGTGACCTTTGTAACATAGTTATATGTTCTACTTTATCTGCCATTGCTGGAACTATTGTTACTGCTGTAGCTCCACTTCCTATAATTACAACTTTTTTGTTCTCATAATTTAGATCTTCAGGCCATTCTTGTGGGTGGATTATCGGCCCATCAAACTCATCTTCATTCTTAAGATGTGGGTTAAAGCCACCTTCATAGCTATAGTAGCCTCCGCACATCATAAGAAAATTACATGTATATTTATCTGTAATTCCTGATTGCAGGTTTTCTACCTCTAAAGTCCATTTTGATTCAGTGGAAGACCAACTAGAAGTTAAAACTTTATGTTGATATTTAATCTTGTCTTGAAGGTTATTTTCTGAGATTGTTTCTTCTAGATAATTAAGTATAGAAGGACCGTCTGCTATAAATTTATCATCAAGCCAAGGCTTAAACCTGTAGCCCATAGTATGCATATCAGAGTCAGATCTAACTCCTGGATAACGAAATAAATCCCAAGTTCCTCCAAAGCTCTCTCTTCCTTCAAAAATAATGAAAGATTTGTGAGGGCATTTTTCTCTTAAGTGGTAGCCTGCACCTATGCCCGAAATACCAGCTCCAACTACTACGACATCAAAATGAGACAAATTATTTTCCATAATTAACCAGATTACTAAAAAAAACGATTAACGTCATTCTTGAATACTTTTCTCACATGCTTCTACGGTTTGCATTAACAAAGTATTTATTGTCATTGGACCGACCCCACCAGGTACAGGAGTATAAGCGGAACACCATCCATCAGCTTTTTCTAAATCTATATCACCACACTTTTCTGGATGATAGCCCGCATCTATAACAACAGAATTTTCTTTAATCCATTCTGATTTTATAAACTTAGGAATACCTACTGCTCCTACTAAGATATCCGCATTTTTTACATGTTCAGAGAGCTGATTTGTTTTAGAGTGACAAATAGTGACAGTAGCGTTTTCATTGAGTAGCATCATGGCCATGGGTTTGCCCAAAATAGGGCTTCTACCAACAACTACCGCATGCTTCCCTGAAATCTCTATTTTATAATGATTTAAAAGCTTCATTATCCCTGCTGGCGTGCAAGAACCATATGCAATTTCACCCATAGACATGTTTCCAAAACCTAAACAAGTCACCCCATCAACATCTTTTTCTAGGGATATTGCATCGAAACACTCCCTTTCATTTATTTGTTCGGGCACTGGATGCTGCAGAAGTATTCCATGCACATCAGGATTCTTATTTAATTTATTAATTTCATCTAGCAATTTTGACGTTGGGGTATTAGAAGGCAATTCCAATCTTATGGAATCCATTCCTATTCTTTCACAGGCGTTTCCTTTCATCTTTACGTAAGTAGCTGAAGCAGGATCTTCGCCAACTAAAATGGTAGCTAAGATAGGAATTGTTCCTGTTTTATCTTTTATTATCTCAACTCTTTCAGCTAAATTTTTTTCGTTAGACTCAGAGAGGGACTTTCCATCTAGTATTATTGTCATATTAGTTTTAGTTAATAAATGATTTTCTCATTTTTTTTAATAGCCAGAAAGTTAATCTTTTATTTGACGGTCAATAAAAGGATACTTAACATGCATCACCTTCGGGGCATAGCGCAGTCTGGTAGCGCACCTGCTTTGGGAGCAGGTGGTCGCAGGTTCAAATCCTGCTGCCCCGACCAGACTTAAATACATGAAAGAAAATCCAATAATTATCATCGGAGGAGGTTTGCAAGGACTTGCCACTGCGAATGCACTAATAGATAGAGGTGAGGAAGTTCTAGTGTTAGAAAGAAGTTCAGGGGTAGCCACTCAGACTAGTTTTGCGAACGCAGGAATGTTAACACCTTCTCAGGCTGCTCCTTGGAATTCAATGGCAGATATCGTGAGTATACTTTCAGGGATAGGTAAGAAAGATTCACCCATGCTCTTAAAGCTAGACCAAGTACCGTCTCTATTTTTTTGGGGATTAAGGTTTTTATTTAATTCTTCTAAATCAAAATACCGCTCTAATACAGAAAACATATGTAAATTAGCACAACACAGTTTAGAGCTTACAAAGCAGATAAGAGAGAAATATGGTTTTGATTATGATCATTCTACAGTGGGTACCATGAAAATTTTTCGGGATGAATCAAGCTTTCATAAAGCTTCAAAAGAAGTTAAGAGATTAAGTGATCTGGGTTTAACTTTTAGAGTTCTTACAAATCAGGAAGTTGTAGAACAAGAACCTTTGTTGAGAGATGTGTCTAATAAGATTTCTGGAGGAATAATTTTTCCTGATGATGAGACTGGAGATGCTTACAAATTCTGTAAGGAGCTGGAAACTGCTATAAGAGAGAAGGGCGGAAGAATTCATGTAAATACTGAAGTTAAGAAGATTCTCTTTAATAAAAAAAAGGTAAACTCAGTTATTACAAATAGAGTAGAACTAAAAGCTTCAAGAGTGATTCTAACTTCAGGCAGTTGGACAAGCAGTCTATTAAAAAACACTAGATTAAATTTACCTGTAAAACCAGTTAAAGGCTATTCGTTAACTTTAGATACCTCATTTTTAAGTGACGCCCCTAAAATGCCTATTATAGATGAGGGGATTCATACTGCTTTTACTCCATTAGGTTACTCATTAAGGGTAGCAGGAACAGCCGAATTTGCTGGCTTTAACGATAATATTCATAAAAAAAGGATAGATTACCTATATAAAACTTTAGAAAGTATTTATCCTTCCATTGCAGCTAATCTAGATCTTGATAAGGGTGCTTTGTGGTATGGATTTAGACCAATGAGTCCGGATGGCATGCCTTACATAGGTCCTACAAAATTATCAGGTTTATATATCAATACAGGTCATGGACATTCAGGCTGGACTTTAGCTATGGGATCAGCAGATGTACTAGCTGATCTAATGATTAAAAAGCAACCCAAAATAGAAGTTAATCCCTTTTTAGCTTCGAGAGCAGTTTAATTTCTAACCAACACTAATTTTGTTAATTTTAAAACCAAACATATCTTTAAAGCTAGCAAGCATATTTTTTTATATAATTTCATAATCTCCTCGTAGCTCAGTTGGATTAGAGCAACTGCCTTCTAAGCAGTGGGTCGCAGGTTCGAGTCCTGCCGAGGAGGCCACCTTACTTAAAGAGCTATAAGAAGTTGATTTAAATTCTCGTCAATATTATATTTTTGTTATTGATAATTGGAATTAGAATTTGAAAGAAATATGAATGCCTTACATATCAGTATCTATGGACGTGTTCAGGCCGTGGGTTTTAGAAATTGGATAAGAGATAATGCAAAAAAGAAAGGGTTATTTGGGTGGGCAAGGAATGCTTCCGACGGCTCAGTTGAGGTTTTTTTGCAAGGTAACGAACAAGAAATTAATGATCTATTAGCTATGTCCTGGGAAGGTCCAAACTTAGCTGAAGTAGATGATGTGCTTACTCAAGACTCTAAAGTAGATGACTCTTTAGCTTCATTTGAAGTCTATTAACTGTAAGTAATTTTTTCTTAATAAGTTAACCCAATAAAAATAATTTATGTTCAGTGTTAGAATGCCAAAAAATGGTGGGTGTAGCTCAGTTGGTAGAGCTCTGGCTTGTGGCGCCAGTGGTCGTGGGTTCGAGCCCCATCACCCACCCCAACAAACAAATAGGATAAAAAATGCGATTTTCTTTTGGAAATAAGAACGGAATAGAACAAAGTTTAAAAGTATCTGTACCCTCAGATGAAATAGAAAAGCAAGTTAAGATAAAACTTAATACAGCCAGCAAAACAGCTAGGATTAAAGGATTTAGAAAAGGAAAGGCTCCCATGGATGTGGTAAAGAAAATGTATGAGCCTGAAATCAGGCAAGATGTTATCAATGACTCCATAATAAAGAAATTTTATGATTTAGTAGAAGAACAAAACTTAAAGCCTGTAGGTCGTCCAAATCTAGAGCCTGAAAGTATGGTGCCTGAAAAGGATGTAATTTTTAAAGCCACCTTTCAGGTCTATCCTGAGATATCCTTAAATAGGCTCAATAAATTAAGTTACACCAAAACAATAAGTAGCATTTCTGATGAGGATGTTGATAAAACTATAGAGTCAATAAGAAAAAGAATGTGTACTTGGGAAGCCAAAGAAGATGTTTCTTCTTCTGGAGATCAAATTAAAATTGATTTCATAGGTAGAATTGATGGAGAGGAGTTTGAGGGTGGTTCCGCTAAAGATTTTTTAGTAGAGATTGGATCTAAATCAATGATAGAGGGTTTTGAAGATGGTTTAATTGGACTTAGCAAATCTGAAGAAAAGGATTTAAATTTAACTTTTCCAGAAGATTACGCTAAACCTGAATTATCGTCTAAGGAAGTAGTTTTTAGTATTGAAGTAAAAGAAATATTAGAACCTCAACTTCCTGAATTAAATGAAGACTTCTTTAAAAATACTGGTATAGAAGCTAAGAATTTAAAGAAGTTTAAAGATGAAATTAAAATTAAATTAGGAGAAGATCTAGAGACACTTCTTAAAAATAAATCTAAAGCTAGCGTGTTAGATGCACTTCGAGAAGCACATAATTTTGAAATTCCTAGTGCAATGATAGATTCTGAAATAGCAAACATGAGAGAAAGTGCTGCTAGAAGAGTTGGGATGGATCCTAAGGACATAAAAGAAGATCTTTTTCCTAGAAAAACATTTGAAGAAGAAGCAAAGAAAAGGGTAAGTGTGGGAATAATACTTAATAAAATTATAGAAGAAAAAAATATAAAGGCTGACGGAGATAAGGTAAGAAAAATTATCGAAGATAGAGCAGCTATGTACAAGGATCCACAACAAGTTATCAATTGGTTTTATTCAAACGAAGAACAGTTAAGAGGTATAGAGTCAATTTCTTTGGAAGAACAGGTAATAGAAATTCTTTTATCAGAAGGAAATCCCATACAAGAAGAACTTAGTTATGAGGAATGTGTCTCTTCATTAAATTAACTTGATTTTTTAGACTTTAACCCAAAATAGTATTAAATAACGTTATGAGCAACGAAAAAGATATATTAAATAATCAGTTAGTTCCCATGGTTGTTGAGCAAACGCCCAGAGGTGAAAGAGCTTACGATATATATTCTAGGCTATTAAAAGAAAGGGTAATATTTCTTACAGGTCCTGTTGAAGATATTGGTGCAAATTTAGTAGTAGCTCAAATGCTCTTTTTAGAAGCTGAAAATCCTGATAAAGATATATCTTTATATATAAACTCACCAGGAGGCTCAGTTACTTCAGGCCTATCTATATATGACACTATGCAATTTATAAAACCTGATGTAAGCACTCTCTGTACAGGACAGGCATCTAGTATGGGAGCTGTCTTGTTAGCTGGGGGAGCAAAAGGGAAAAGACATGCCTTGCCAAACTCCAGAGTTTTGATACATCAAGTGATGGGAGGGTTCCAAGGTCAAGCAAGTGATATTGAGATTCACGCAAAAGAGATCATCTCCATAAAAGAAAAACTAAACTCTATTCTATCTTCACACACCGGCCAAAAGATAAGTAAAATTGAAGAAGATAGTGATAGAGATAACTTCATGACCCCAGAAGAAGCAGTTGAATATGGCTTAATTGATAGTGTAATGAAAACCAGGTCTTAGCTAGTAATGACAGACAAGATAGATAATAACGAAGAAAAATTACTTTTTTGCTCGTTTTGTGGAAAGAACCAGAACGAGGTTAGAAAATTAATAGCTGGTCCTTCTGTATATATTTGTAATGAGTGTATAGATCTCTGTAATGATATTATTCAAGAAGAGATAAATGAAGTTTCAGAAGAAAAAGAAGAGGAAAGATTTCTCGTTCCGAAAGAGATAAAAGAAACCCTTGATGATTATGTAATAAGTCAAGAGGAAGCTAAAAAGAATTTATCTGTAGCAGTTTATAACCATTACAAAAGACTAAGAGAGGAATCAAGAAGTAATGAAAAAGATGAGGTCGAATTAACTAAAAGCAATATTCTTTTGTTGGGACCAACTGGTTCAGGAAAAACTTTATTAGCTCAAACTCTCGCTAGGCTTCTTGATGTCCCATTTACTATTGCTGATGCTACTACATTAACTGAAGCAGGATATGTTGGTGAGGATGTTGAAAATATTATCCAGAAATTACTGCAAAAATGTGACTATGATATTGAGAGAGCACAGCTTGGTATCGTATATATCGATGAGATTGATAAGATTGCAAGAAAATCTGACAATCCTTCTATAACCAGAGATGTTTCAGGAGAAGGGGTTCAACAAGCGTTACTAAAATTAATAGAAGGTACTATTGCGTCTGTTCCACCTCAAGGTGGAAGGAAACATCCTCAGCAAGAATTTTTACAAGTTGATACTTCTAATATTCTTTTCATTTGTGGAGGTGCGTTTTCAGGACTAGAAGACATAGTAAGACATCGATGTGAAGAAACCGGTATAGGTTTTGGAGCCAAAGTTTCTTCAATAAAAAAAGCAGGTAAGTCAGATGAGCTTATTAGTAAAGTTCAACCTGAAGATCTAATCAAATTTGGTTTAATCCCAGAATTTGTCGGGAGACTTCCAGTTACTTCTACTCTTAAAGAGCTTGATGAAAAGGCTTTAGTTAAAATCTTAACCCAACCAAAGAATGCACTAACAAAACAATTTAAACGTCTTTTTGAAATGGAAGGAGTTGAACTTGATATAAGGGAAGAGGCTCTCAATGAGATTGCAAAAAAGGCTATGGAAAGGAAGACTGGAGCAAGAGGACTAAGATCAATAATTGAAAAAATTTTAATGGAAACTATGTATAAAGTCCCCTCAGAAGCTGGTCTTAAAAAGGTTGTACTCGATGGTTCAGTCATAAAGGGGGAAAATGAGCCCCTAATGGTTTACGAGAAATCTAAAGCAAAAAAGAGTGGTTAAAACTTTAAAGGAAAAACTATGACAGAAGCTAGGACAGAAAATTTACCGCTTTTACCGCTAAGGGATGTAGTAATTTTTCCTTCTGTGGTAACACCTCTTTTTGTTGGAAGAGAGAAATCAATCGTTGCACTTCAAGCATCCATGGCGGCAGACAAACAGATAATGCTTGTAGCCCAAAGGAAGCCTCAGAAAGAGGATCCTTCTAAGAAAGATATGTACCAGGTTGGAACAATTGCATCTATTCTTCAATTAATAAAACTTCCTGATGGCACTGTTAAGGTTCTTGTTGAAGGAGTAAGAAGGGCAAAACTTGAACAGATTAAAGATTACAAAGATTATCATGCAGCCGATGTAACTCCTTTAGAAGACGAAGTAGAAAATAGTGACTCAAAAAAGTATGTAAATTCTCTGAGGAAGAATTTTCAGGAATATGTGAAGGTTACCAGAAAAGCTACGCCTGAAGTTTTAAGTACTGTAAATTCAATAGATACTTTAAGCAAACTGTCAGATACATTAGTAGGACATCTCTCCATAGATTTAAAAGAAAAACAAGATATTCTAGAGACTCTTTCTTTAAAGCAACGAGCAGAAAAAATTCTTGGACACTTAGCATCACAATTAGATTTAACTAAGGTTGAAAAAAAGATTAGAGGTCGTGTAAAGAAACAAATGGAAAAAAGCCAGAAAGAATATTATCTGAATGAACAAATGAAGGCTCTTAAGAAAGAGTTAGGAGAATTGGATGAATCTGAAGAGGCAGAAATAATTGAAAAACAAATACTCGATGCAGGTATGTCTAATGAAGCAGAAACGAAGGCTTTAAATGAACTTCAGAAATATAAAATGATGTCACCCATGTCCGCTGAGGCCTCTGTTGTCCGGGGTTATATAGATTGGATAATAAGTATTCCTTGGAAGAAGAAAAGCAGAATTCAAGCAAACCTAAAGAAGGCTAGTCAAGTTTTAGAAGAAGATCATTATGGATTGGAAGAAGTTAAAGAAAGAATTTTAGAATATCTAGCTGTTCAGAAGAGGGTTAAAAAACTAAAAGGCCCTGTACTTTGTCTTGTTGGTCCACCTGGAGTGGGCAAGACATCTTTAGGTGAGTCAATTGCCAGATCAACTAACAGAAAATTTATCAGGATGTCTTTAGGTGGAGTTAGAGATGAGGCTGAAATAAGAGGGCATAGAAGGACTTACATAGGGTCAATGCCAGGAAGAATAT
>CEUZ01192993.1_pt1 | contig 34783 bp, 34 predicted proteins | sample 361511 | NCBI WGS metagenome assembly CEUZ01 (sample SAMEA2622822, study PRJEB7988) | marine metagenome | biome: marine biome (ENVO:00000447); feature: surface water layer (ENVO:00002042); material: "saline water (ENVO:00002010), including plankton (ENVO:xxxxxxxx)" | depth 5 m | reverse complement strand
CCTCAACACCGAGAGCCCGAAGTCCTTCTTCGAGAGGCTCGAACTGTTCGGCGATCTCGGGATCGATATCGGAGCCATCTTTGTAATCGGGCCATAAGTCGTTCCGAAACGACGGGATGACATGGTCAGTCGCCACCGCTAAGTGGGTCGCGCCTTGCTCAAGCAGGCTTATGACATTACCGAGCACTCCTCGAATAGCTCCGACCTCCGCGCCGGCATCTGTTTTCCGGGCCGGCACTGCAAAAAAATGCCTAAAGAGTTCGTATGTTCCATCTATTAGGTGTACTTGAAAAGACATTTTGGGTCATCTCACTGGACTTATATGGACCTTACCGGTCTACTGTTAGCTCCAACATCGATCAGTAGACCGAGGAAATACGTCATGAAGGTGCCTTTCACGATCTCCGATTTCTTATATCGGGCAGAGAACGTCTATTCGGACCGAATCGCTCTAGTTGATGAGCCTGACATGCCTGGGGGCGGTTTAGGTGAGTTGACTTGGCGCGAGTTCGGAGTCAAAGTCCGTGAGCAAGCCGCAAAACTGGACGAGTTAGGTATCGGTGTCGGTGAGCGAGTCGCAATGGTGTCGCAAAACTCCGGCAGGTTGATGACCTCATTCTGGGGAGTTTCGGGCTACGGCCGTGTCTTTGTCCCCATTAACTTTCGTCTCAGCCATGATGAGATCGCGTACATAGTTGACCATTGTGGAGCATCGATGTTGTTGGTCGATCCTTCGATGGAGGACACCTGTAAAGACATTGATGTTGATCACTTTGTGGTGATGGGTACCGATAGTGATGATCAGATGTATTTGTCAGGTGGTGAGCCCGAAATTTGGGTCGCAGACGAAGACGCAACTGCGACCATCAACTACACATCGGGCACAACCGCCCGTCCGAAAGGTGTCGAGCAAACCCATCGAGCCTTGTGGGTCAATGCAACAACGTTCGGGTGGCATGCGGGAGTGAGTGATAGGGACAACTACCTGCACACTCTGCCAATGTTCCACTGCAACGGATGGGGAATGCCCTATGCCGTTACAGGCATGGGTGGCAAGCACGTGGTGCTCCGCGAGGTGCGAGGAGAAGACATTCTTCAGCGCATCAAAGACCACGACATCACCTACATGTGCGGAGCTCCCGCAGTTGTAGCGGCAGTTCTAGAGGCGGCCCAAGACTGGGAAGGTGAGATTCCTGGACGAGGTCGAGTCAGGATGGTTGTAGCAGGGGCTCCACCTCCAACTCGCACCATTGCTCGGATGGAAGAAGAGTTGGGTTGGGAATTTATTCAAATTTATGGACTCACGGAAACTTCGCCCCTCCTGACGATGAACCGATGCAGATCTGAGTGGGATGACTTTGATTTCGAAGAAAAGGCCCGAAAATTGAGTCGCGCCGGTGCACCTGCGATTGGAGTGAAGATCCAAGTTGATGATCAGGGAGAGATTCTGGCTCGCTCCAACGTTGTTCTCGAGGGGTACTGGGAACAACCAGAGGCAACTGCTGAAGCCATTGTGGATGGTTGGTTCCATACCGGCGATGGTGGAACCATGGATGATGAACATCACGTGACGATCTCCGATCGAAAGAAAGATGTGATCATTTCTGGGGGTGAAAATGTCTCTTCGATCGAGGTTGAGGACGTGCTTTTCAGCCACGAGGGAGTGGCTGAAGTTGCCGTCATTGGTGTTCCTCACGAAAAGTGGGGCGAAACGGTTAAGGCTCTTGTCGTATTGGCTGAAGACCAGTCAGCTACTGAGCAGGATCTGATTGATTACTGCCGGGAGAAAATGGCCCACTATAAGTGCCCAACTTCTGTGGAAATTCGAGATGAGTTGGCTCGAACCGCTACAGGCAAACTCCAAAAATTTAAGCTCCGTGCCCCTTATTGGGACGGTATGGCAAAACAAATCAACTAGGTCTGCCACATATATTGACTGTGGGAGTAGTGACTCTTGGAGTAATTGCTCTTAAACTAGTGACGTGCGAGTCGAACAAGTAGCCGGAGCCGCTCAACTCAGCGTCGACACCGTCCGGTATTACCAAAAGATTGGGATTTTGCACCCCCCTATTCGCGAAGGGCGGGTGGCCGTCTATGACGATTCGCACTCCGATCGGCTGAATGAAATCAGACAGTTGTCTGACGACGGGTTCAGCTTGGCCCAGATTCAACGATTGGCTGATGCAGCACCACACCCACTGCTGACTTCACTGAATGGTGCTGCAGATTCACTTTCTCTGGATGAATTGGTCGTCGCTTCCGGTATCGACAAAGAAATCGTGCATCTCGCCGTCGACGCAGGGTTAATCAGGCCATTGAGCACCGACGGCGAACAGTTCGGAATCGCAACACTTTCGATGCTGAAAGCCGGAGTCGAGTTACTTGACGCTGGAGTGCCATTTGACGAGCTGATTCACTTGGCCGTTCGGCACGCCGACCATGTCGAGAGTGTCGCCAAAGATGCTGTTGCCCTATTTGCGAAACACCTCGACGAGACATCGACTTCTTCACAAACTCAATTAGTTGAAGACATCGTGCCCTTAGTCACAGAACTCGTAGCGCAACATTTCCGTCAAACGCTGATTGAACAGGTTGGTCGACACCTCCTAGATGGAGGCGACTCGGAATGACTACCTTGGCTGAGCCTCGTCAGCTAACACTTATCCGAAGACAAATAGAAGAACCCGCGGATCTACTGGCTCTTTGGGCGTCAACCAGCTACCACCAGAAGGCGTACTGGACAGTTCCAGACACGGGATTCGAATTTGTCGCCCTCGGTAAAGCTCAACAGTTCAGGACCGAAGAACGAGCAGCACGATTTCAATCCGTACGCGCAGCTCTAGACACGTTAAAGATTGACCTGACTGGTGACGACGGTCCGGATTTTTCAGCGGGGGTTCTTGTTGGTGGGTTCGCATTCAGCGACCGCGAAATAGAGCGACACCCAGACTGGGCTGTATTCGGGGGTGGCGAGTTGGTGCTCCCTGAAATTTTTGTGGTTCGGTCCAATGGCTCCACCTGGATGACACATGTCGAAGGAACAACAATCCCATCTCTGACTCCCGAACTGGATCAAGATCTTGGCTGGGTTAAAGAAGTCGACCATCAAAACGACCCGAATTACTTAAAGCTTGTCTCCAGCGCGTTGACAGAAATTGATGCGGGCAACATGACCAAAGTAGTGACAGCTCGGTCTCTGTCCCTTCCCGCAAACCTTAATTCCGCGGCGCTACTGCAACGTCTGCGGCTCAGACACCCTTCTTGCGCCACCTTCGCAATAGCCCACGGAAACCAAGTTTTCCTCGGTGCTAGCCCCGAGACACTTGTAAACGTTCGCGGAGATCGTCTCGAAACAGCCGCGTTGGCAGGTTCACGACCCCGCCATGAGCACCCTGGGGCTGACGCCCGGTTGCGCGCCGAACTCTTAGCGAACCCTAAGGAACGCAATGAGCATCAAATAGTTATTGACGACATCACAAACTCATTGACTGCTGCTGGTGTTCACTTGGATGCACCTGCACCTACTGGGGTGATGAAGCTTCGACGCATACAACATCTCCACACCCCTATTTCAGGAAATTTGCCAGGGAACATTGACATTCTCGACCTCATCAAGGCACTACACCCAACCCCTGCAGTTGCGGGTCTGCCTAGACAACGCGCTCAAGATTGGATCGATGAGAACGAACTGATGGATCGCGGCTGGTACGCAGCTCCCGTGGGGTGGATGACTCCAGAGGGCGGAGGCGAATTCCGAGTTGCCTTGCGGTCCGCTCTCCTAACAGACAAGTCTCTTACCTTGTTCGCGGGAGGCGGCATAGTCGACGGCGCAGAACCCGACCGTGAGCTCGCGGAGACAGCTACCAAATTCGAGGCTCTCCTTGGAGCTCTCGATCTCACTCCGTAGATCAATGACCGAAGATCCGGTATACGACGCCTGTGCAGCGTTCGTTAACGAGCTCGCGAGTCAAGGTGTAGGCCATGCAGTCATCTCTCCAGGATCTCGCTCGACACCCCTGACGCTCACCTTCGCTGAAACTCAAGACATCAAAACTTGGGTTCGACTTGATGAGCGTTCGGCTGCTTTCTTCGCCTTAGGACTGGCAAAGTCTTCAGGTAACCCAGTAGTTCTACTCTGCACATCTGGCACCGCTGCCGCGAACTACCTACCCGCAGTTGCTGAAGCCAATTGGTCGGAGACCCCTCTAATCATCTTGACCGCGAATCGTCCACCAGAGTTACGCGGCTGGGGTGCAGGTCAGACCATCGACCAAACAAATATCTACGGCAGCAACATTCGGTGGTTTGCTGAAGTTCCTGTGGTCACAGAACCAAATTCAGAGTGGTTCCAGCGCACAGCCGCCCGAGCTGTTCATTCGTCCACCGGTTTACGCCCAGGCCCCGTTCATCTCGATTGGCCCTTTAGAGAGCCCTTGGAACCAAAGTTAGGACGTTCCATTTCGCCAAAGTCAGCGCCAATCCGACTTGACCACCCAATAGCGACTCTTGATCCTTCCAGCACTAAAGCGTTAGCAAAAACTTTTGAAGGAGCACCACGAGGAGTTGTCATCGCCGGCCCCATGGTCCATGGTTCATCCTGGAAAGAGGCAGTCCACAGTTTCTGTCGAAAGACGGGATATCCACTACTGGCTGACCCGCTGTCTCAACTACGCACAAAATCTCCTGACGTAACCGTGATCAACCATCATGATCACTTACTGCGCGGTTCATGGGCTGAGACCGTCGTACCAGAAGTCGTCGTTCGGGTAGGCGGTCCCCCAACATGCAAACCTCTGAGACTTTGGTTAGAGCGCCACAAGTCACCACTAGTCATGTTCGACCCGTCGAGTAGCTGGGCAGAACCGAGCTTCACCGTTTCGAACGTTGTTGCCACTGGCCATGAGGGGCTCATGGGCATAGCAGAATCCATTAAGTCGCCCACACTCGAACGGGACTGGGCTCAAAGTTGGGAAATTGCCGATCAACAAGCGGCCGCGGTCATCAACGAGGTTCTCGATAGCGAACCTCTGTTACAGCCAGTCGTTGCCCGTGAGTTAGGTCGACAACTCCCTAGCGATCACGTGCTCTATCTCTCCAATTCAATGCCCGTGCGCGATGTCGATAGCTTCCTCGAAGCTCGTTCAGATTCTCTTTGGGTTATGGGCAATAGAGGCGCAAGCGGCATAGACGGCGTCATTTCCAGCGCTGCTGGCGCAGCCGCCACGGGCCACCGCACAACACTGTTAATTGGAGACCTGGCATTTCAACATGACATCAGCGGTCTGTTGGCAATCCTGAATGATCAACTCTCACTAAACATTGTGGTCGTCGATGATCAGGGTGGAGGGATTTTCAGCCACTTACCCATCTCACAGTCCACCCACACAGACCTATTCAAGGAGTTCTTCACCACTCCTCAGCACCTCCCCATTCGTGAAATTACCGAAGCACTCAATATCGATTACTTCGAGGTCACTGAGGCCACAAAGCTCGCAGAGCTACTGAGAAACCCCCAAGGCTTGCGGGTCATCAGAATTCCTGTCGATCCAGATCTTGATCTGGATCAGCATCGACGGCTCACACAAGCGGTCACTGATGCAATGTCAGCACTATGAAACTTCTCTGCGACAACGTCGCTATAGAAGCCGAAGTGATGGGCGACGGCGACCCTGTGCTGATTATCCACGGATTCACTGGGTGTGCGTCAGCTATGGCACCACTCACTGAGTTATTAGATGGTCGCCGGATCACTCCAGACCTCATTGGTCACGGTCAGAGCGAATCACCTGCATCGTTAGGCCCCTATTATCTCGAAAGTATCTCGTCACAATTGTCATCGCTGCTCAGCCAACTTGACGGTTCGCCAGCATCGATAGTCGGCTATTCGATGGGTGGGCGGATAGCTCTGACCTTCGCTTTGTCATATCCAGAAATGGTGACCTCGTTGGCGCTCATCGGCGCGAGCCCCGGGATCAGCGACCACAGGGACCGGGCACAGCGTTTAGAACATGACTATCAGCTGGCGGCATCGATTTCCCAACGTGGCATCACCGATTTCGTCAACACCTGGGTCGCTCAACCTATGTGGCAGAGCCTTCGCCAGAGTCTGACTTCGCAACAGTGGCAAGACTCAATCAGCCAACGTATTTCAAATCATCCCCTCGGGTTAGCCAACAGTCTTCGGGCAAGCGGCACTGGTGCTATGAACCCGCTCCATGACGGACTACAGCATTTAGACGCCCCCACATTGCTCCTCGTTGGCGAAAAGGACCACAAGTTCTTAGACGTCACCCAACAATTTGTGTCACGAATTCCAGATGCATCTATTCGCGTAATAAGAAACTCAGGTCACGCAACTCACCTTGAACAACCCAACGCCACCGCCAAAGCAATCATGGAACACTTCTCGTGCTCATAACCCTCAACAACAAAACCTTGCAACTTCGCAGTCCCATCGTGACGGCACATGGCACAACGACAGATCGACACATCATCGAAATCACAGCGGAGGAGGATGGGGTTTTCGGATACGGGGAAGCTGCTCCACTGCCCAGTTTCGGGGCAGAAACATTTGAGGAAACGCAAATCGCTCTGACTGAGTGGTCAAACAATCCGGACACTCTGCCCGACCCGCCAGTTGCGCGCAGCGGCGCCGCCGCCGCTCTTGATCACCTACAACAGTCAAAGTTGCATACCCCCTTGCCACCCGGAGCTGTCGCAGTTCAAGCGTTAATCGGGGCTCGTGAAATTTCGTCAGTGGAAAGACAAATTTCTGATGCGATCAACGACGGTTATCGCGCCGTTAAATTGAAGGTCGCAGCGACCGACACCGCATCTGACATCGAAAGAATTGAGCTCGCGATAAGGCTCATTGACTCGCGAGTATTACTTCGCTTGGACGCGAATGGGGGCTGGACACAACAACAAGCGCTCACCGTTCTGACGCGTGTAGACGCCAGCCGTATCGCGCTCGTAGAAGAACCAACTTCTGTTCCGTCGGACTGGGGAAAAATAAAACAAGAAACGGGAATAAGGGTCGGCGCTGATGAACATCTCACCGACCGCCAGCAGATTGATTGTCTTATCGAACTGGAAGCAGCACAAACCTTCGTCATAAAACCTTCAATCCTCGGAGGCCCCCCAGCCACTCGAGGCATTGCCGCTCTCGCGGCTGCAAACGACATCGAAGTTGTCATATCGTCATTTTTGGACGGTCCAATAGCGTTGAGAACTGCGAGGGACTTAGCTTTGGAGCTGGCCCCTGAACAAATTCACGGCTTGGGTACCGCTCCCCTCTTCGTGGAGAAGTTTCCCCAAGATGTCCAACCCATAGATGGCCACCTTCACCGCCTGTAAAGCGACACCAACACATTCTGAAACACTTCCAGATTCCAACAAACTCTCTGATCCATATCGGGGAGTTCCAGTGAGCTTCAAAAGTTTCGGCGTTGACTTTCCATGCAACTTCCATGAAGGAATTCCCCAATGAGGTCCTACCTTCTCACGATGAATACATGTGCGTGTTCTGAGGCTCCACGGAGACGGTCTACAGTCGATCTCGACGGAAACTTGGAAACCGGCAGAGCATTGGAGATGTCATGGAGCAAAGTGAGCTTCGCAGTTGGGTCGAGCACCGAGCAGAGATGCTGTGGGTGTGTTTGAAGTGTCTTGTGGCAATGATCGTCGGAATAGCGTTGGCCATCTCGTGGGGTTCGTTGTCTGACAATGCTGAACTGGCGTTATCAATAGCGGTCGCCATGGTCGGATTGTTCCTCTGGATGGGCTCTCACGGGGCGATCATGGATATTGCCGCGATGCGATCCGACATGGACGAAGGTCTCGCGTCAACAACGTTCGGCACGCAGTTCGCCAAAGCCCCGTTCCCTGTTTATTTGATACTCAACGCTTTCATGATGCTCGGCAGCTCAGTGATGCTCGTCATCATGATCAACGCTTAGGTTCTTGGTTGCCCCTGGAACGTTGACGGTAAAAGCTACGAAATTCCCATACCCAGGCGCTTGCTTCCTCATGAGTCATCACCCGAGGGCTCAGCTTCGGATCAACGGGTTCCATCGTTAGGAATTTACCTGAATCAGCAAAGGACCGGGTCACCGTTCTCCTGAGGACACCGAATACAGGATTTGGAGTCACCCATTTGTAGGTATCGGACCTCAAACCCTAAAGGGCTCGGATACAGACACAGGTCTGGGCAGGTTCAGGCAGGACGAACCACCAACCATTCCTTTGACCTTCTGTCAGCCGCGAATTCAAAGTAAATGGCGCTGAAGTTTTCCCAGAGAGGTTTTCGGGAGTTGTTCAACAAACTCGATAGAACGCGGCGCGCAATACGAAGGCAGGGAACCCTTAACTAACGCACGAAGCTCATCTAACGAAGGCCGGTTGGTATCGGGCACTATTAACGCAACAACAGACTGACCCCATTCTGGGTCGGGCCGTCCAACTACGACGCACTCGCGCACCCCCGCAGCCTTGCTCAATATCCGCTCAACCGTGACCGGCCAGACGTTTTCTCCGCCGGTGATGATCATGTCACCCATACGGCCATACACGGTCAGAACGCCTTCACTATCTAATTCACCCGCATCACCAGTGGGATACCACCCATCTCTGGTAATTGGATTATCACCATTCCTGTAGCACCTAAAAAGCATCGGGCAACGAATCTGAACTTCACCTTCAACTATGCGCAATTCGACATTTTCAAGTGGATACCCGTTATAGACAACACCGCTACCCGTTTCAGTCATTCCGTAGGTTGCTATGACATTGTCAGGACGATCGGAGGGAACAGAAGAGCCTCCGACCAAAACCTTCCGAAATAAGCCTGTATCTACTCGCCGCATCGCGGTGGGTACGAGGGAAACTAAAGTCACTCCGCCATGAGCGGCTGACAGAACTCGGTCAGCTTCAAAGCCATCGTGAACTTCCAGTGGGGCCCCGCAGTGAAGTGCTCGGACTATGACTGAAAATCCACCTACGTGGCTCAAAGGCAAGCACGCAAGCCATTTATCGACGACGGGATCAACTCTTAGAAAGGCATTCGTGGCTTCAGCATTAGCAATCAACGCCCGATGTTCGAGGACGACGCCCTTGGGTTGGCCCGTACTGCCACTGGTCGCGACGACCAATGCGTCATCTGATTCGACCGGCCATCCATCTAAGGTTGAGGCCTCTGACGGGCCAAGTACAACCGAAGCCCCCATGTGCCGCATCAAGTCAAGTTGAGCTTTCCTGGGCAACCTCTGGTCTACCGGTAGTACGGCATCACCGTCGTCCCATACACGTTGGATAGCGTCAACGAACTGCTGTCCTCCGGGCATACATAGGGCTACAAGGCGATTCACCATGATGACGTTACCGGTGTTCTAGAACGCTCGAATCAACAAACTAATCGTACAAATCGCGATGATTGTGCTCACGGCCATGTTGAAACGGGCGGCATCGATGGTACGACCGATTCTTATTCCAAAAGGAAGGGCTACAGCCACGACCACGGCAGCCATAAAGGCGCCGACGATTCTTTGATTTGACCATTGACCAGTGACAGTCAGAGTAATGAGTTGGCTAATTCCCGCAAACAGAAAGATCGCTGTGTTCGACACGACGAAGCGCTCGCGCGAAACACCCAAGCCCTGGAACCAAGCGGCAACGATTGGGCCGGAAATACCAGTCGCACCTTGAGCAACTCCACAAGTGAGTGCGACAGGTATCTTGCCCCACTTCTGAAAGTTCGGAGACCACGTTGGCTTTGCGGCAGACAATCTCCAAATCAAAAACGACGTCAGGAGCAAAGCCAAGAAAAGAAACAGCAACTGATCATTAATTCGAGGCAGCAGCCATGCGCCAGTGATGGCGCCGATTGATCCCAAACCGGCGAACATCAAAAGACCCTCAGCGGACCGCAGCTCTCTTCTGTACTCCCTCACCAGCATCGCGTTGCTAACTGCGGTAGGCGCAGCCATGATGACAACAGCATCTTGGACACCTACAAAAAAAGCTATTACTGGCACTGATGTAAGAGGCAACCCGAGACCCGTGGTGCCTTTAACGAGTGACCCCAAGATCACTGCCAGGGCCACTACCAACAGTTCGAAAGCGTTCACTGCGCGGCTATCGCCGCAGCAACTTGCCCCGCAACACTTGCATTGTTTCTCGCGAGAGCCAGATTCGCCGAAACGCTGTCCCCCTCGGTTGCCTTCTCAACGGCAGCCAAAACGTGCGGTGTAACCGACGGGCCTGCAAGTCGAAGATCTCGCACCTCTTCCAGACTTGTATTGATTGCTCGATCAATTTCATCACGGTCAAGCTCAGCAACCGACGGAATGGGAACTACGAGAAGCGTGCCTCCTTGGCCAAAAGCTCGACGAGCAAGGTGGAAGTCTGCTGCAGCCCTAGCATCATCAACTCGGTGGGTGACTTCTAGGCCAGAGCTGCGAGTGTAAAACGCTGGAAAGTCATCAGTCTGCCATCCAACGACCGGAACCGATTGAGTCTCTAAATACTCCAAAGTGCGAGGTAAATCCAGAAAAGCTTTGGCGCCAGCACTCACCACCATCACTTGATGTCGAGCTATCGCATCAAGATCTGCTGAGACATCACCGGTGAGCTGACTCTCGCGATGCACTCCTCCGATTCCACCTGTTGCAAAGACTTCAATCCCAACTCGGTCAGCTATAACAACACTCGCTGAAACCGTGGTCGCTCCGGAGGGGAATTGCTGCGAAGTCGCAGCGGCTAGACCTCGAGCAGCTACTTTGACTGAACAGTCGAGCACGCGTTCATAGAGTTCTTCTGGAACACCAGCCCAAATCACCCCATCAAGCACCGCTGTCAATGCAGGAACTGCGCCCTCTTCACGAATGGCCGACACACATATTTCCAATGCCTCGGCATTAGCTGGAGAAGGGAGTCCTAGGTTAGAGAAGATCGTCGATTCCAAAGCTACAACTGGATGTTGCGCCGCAATAGCGGTTCTAACTTCGTCACCCAAAACAATCATTTAATCCTCCCTAGTGACTACAGCATGTCAGCCATGCGGCATCCAGTCGTGCCGGCTTCTACTGTGGTGTCGTGTTTAATCTTGTAGAGCATCCTGTAGTCACGGCTTGGACCGACCGTTTGCGGTCTATTGATACTAACTATGAAGAGTTCCGTCGGTTATTGCGGCAGATCGGCCAATTGATGGTCCCCTACGCCACGGAAGATTTGCCGACCGCAGAGATAGATGTCCACACGCCACTCGAGAAAACAAAAGGCCTGCAACTAGAGGGCGGCACGCCCGTCGTAATTTCGGTACTTCGCGCCGGCAACGGGCTACTCGACGGAGTCTTAACGATCTTGTCTGACGCTGACGTCGGATTTATTGGCCTCGAAAGAGACCATGAAACCTTGGAGGCAATGGAATACCTTGTAAAGCTTCCAAAGCTTTCGGGCCGTCATGTGCTGGTCGTCGATCCAATGTTGGCGACAGGGCACAGCGCAGTCGCTGCCCTCGACCGGGTGACCGTTGAAACTCCTGCAAGTGTCACATTGATGTGCGTTGTAGCTGCTCCTGAGGGGGTAGCTCATCTACAAACACATCATCCAGATGTACGAGTGGTTACTGCCGCCCTTGACCGAGGTCTGAACGATGTCGGTTATATTTTGCCGGGGCTGGGCGATGCCGGTGATCGTCTCTATGGAACTGAATAATGAAAGGCACGACACCGCCAGTTGTGTGGGCCAACGACCACATCCAGATCATCGATCAAACACTGTTGCCCACAGAAGTCAAAATTATTGAAATACGAAACGCTGCCCAGGCAGTAGACGCAATACAGCGGCTAGCTATACGCGGTGCTCCTGCCTTAGGGGCCTTCGGGTCCTTAGCGCTGGTTGTGGCTCTCGACGAGGTTCAACCCAGTTCGCTGGCTGAAGCCAAGAGCAGACTTGAGGAATGTCGAACCCTAATTGGTGATGCGAGACCAACCGCGGTCAACCTTCGGTGGGCAGTCGACCGGGTAATTGATCAAGCAACGAATGACGCTCGCGACCTCACGTCACTTAGAACGGCCCTAATCAGCGAGGCACATGCAGTTGCTGCTGAAGACGAAGCGGCGTGCAACGAGATTGGTCGACTCGGACATGAACTGTTGCGCGACGCCAGCGTCATAGGCACCCACTGCAACGCGGGGCGCTTGGCAACAGCCGGAACCGGAACAGCCTTGGCCCCGATGTACGCTAAGGCCGAAGCTGGCGAGCCTTTGCGAGTCTTAGCATCCGAAACTCGACCCTTGTTACAAGGCGCTCGACTGACGGCATGGGAATTGGATGACGCCGGAATAGACGTGACTGTTGTTCCAGATAGCGCAATGGCTTCTACCGTTCTATCCGGTCAGGTAGATGCCTACATAGTCGGTGCAGATCGCATCGCAGCCAACGGCGACGCTGCAAACAAAATCGGTACTGTTGGGCACGCCCTCGCATCTCGGGAAGCTGGAATTCCCTTTTATGTTGCAGCCCCAACCTCAACTATCGACATTGCGCTAGCAACTGGGAACCACATAGAAATCGAACAACGTGATGCGATTGAGGTCCATGAGATTGGAGGTAGCAGACTCACCCCACAAGGTGTGACTGCTTCTAACCCGGCCTTTGACGTGACACCGAATCATCTAATCACGGCAATCATTACTGAAGCAGGGGTGCTACGAGCCCCTTTTGAAGATTCAATAGCTGAAGCACTTTCACGAGTCGGGAGCCCCTGATGAAAAATTTGTGGAACGCCACCGAAGCTTCAGCGTTTTCAGGTCCGTTGGGCGAATGTGTTTATGGCTCACGACTTCTCGGTGCCGAATCAGCTCTCGTACTCCACGGCGGGGGCAACACTTCTGTAAAGGCCCAGGAAAGTGACATACACGGTGACCTAGTCGAAGTTCTGTATGTCAAAGGCAGTGGTTGGGATCTCGCCACAATCGAACCTCAGGGGTTTGCTCCACTTCGTCTTGACGCGGTCAAACGTTTGGCTGAATTACCGACACTCACTGATACCGAAATGGTCAATCAGTTACGACTTAATCTTCTTGACGCTTCGGCTCCTAACCCATCAGTCGAAGCGATCTTGCATGCCTCTCTGCCATTCACAGCCGTGCAACACACTCACGCTGACGCGGCATTGGCTTTGACCAATACCAGGGAAGGAGAACAACGCGTTCGAGAACTATGGGGGACCTCAGTCGTCGTCGTGCCCTATGTAATGCCTGGTTTCGACCTAGCAAAGGCATGTGCGTTCGAGTTCGAAAAACAAGCGAACGCTGACACAGTGGCAATGGTGCTGATGAATCACGGTGTGTTCACCTTCGGTGACACAACCGAGCAGGCCTACAACAACATGATTGAAGCAATTACCGAGGCCGAGGAGTACCTGAGAGCAAAGGCAGAAGTCGATATAACCATTTCAGCCACTCTGGCGACGCCAGTAAATGCGACGGGCTCTGCGTTGGATCAGGCAACGCTCAGAGGGCGTTTGTCGAATGCTGCGGGTCGACCCATGCTGCTGGTTCGGACTCCAAATCAGCGAGCAAACGGTTTCGCTGCACGTTCTGACGTCGCCGATGTCGCCTGTCGCGGACCCGCGACACCTGATCATGTCATTAGAACAAAACAATTTCCGCTGATCGGCCGCGACATTGACGAGTTTGTTTCGAACTATCACAGCTACTTCGAACGGAACCAAGATCGTTTTCCTGGCGTCCAAGAGCTTGATCCCGCTCCCCGAGTAGTGCTTGATCCAGAGTTAGGTCTCTTAACCGCTGGGGCAAGGATTAGTGACTGCGAAATAGCTTCGGACATTTACTTACATACGATTGACGTGATTGAAGCCTCCGAAGGGCTCGGGGGGTTTGTAGCTCTCCCGGAAACAGATCTGTTTGAAGTTGAGTATTGGGAACTCGAACAAGCGAAGTTGGCGAAATCAGGGCAACCCCCTGCTATGTCGGGCGAAGTGGCAGTAGTGACCGGTTCTGCGTCCGGGATTGGACGGGCATGCGTCGAAGCGCTCATTAGCAGAGGTGCAACCGTTGTCGGAATAGATCTCAACACATCGGGAACTCCTGCGAGTCCTTCTCTTCTCGAGCTAACTGCTGACGTCACAGATCCCGAATCTTTAGCTACTGCCGTCAAACTGGGGGTCGAACGTTTCGGGGGTATCGACATAGTGGTCGCTGCTGCAGGAATTTTCGGCGCTTCTAATGAGATAGCTGACATTGTTCAGAGTGACTGGGAGACGACTCTGTCCGTGAACTTAAATGGGGTTACTAACTTGCTTCAGGTGACACATCCGTTTCTTGCTCTAGCACCAGGCGGTGGTCGGGTCCTACTGGTTGGGTCAAAGAACGTTCCTGCACCGGGAAAAGGTGCCGCCGCCTATAGCGCCTCGAAAGCAGCGGTTACACAATTAGGTCGCGTAGCCGCACTGGAGTGGGCTGATGACGGAATCGTTGTTAACACAATTCATCCTGATGGCATATTTGACACTGGCTTATGGTCGCAAGAACTTGTTAACGAAAGAGCAGCAAATTACGGGCTCACCGCAGACGAATACAAACGCCGAAATCTTCTTGGCCAGGAAATAACAAGCACTGACGTCGGAGAACTCGTGGCGGCCATGTGCGGTCATTCATTCCGTCAAATAACAGGAGCTCAAATCCCCATCGATGGTGGCAGCGACCGAGTGATCTAAATGGTCGGACTAATCGGTGATGCCTGCCATAAGGAGTCCGATTTTCTCTCGGTCGGCATCTTGGGCATCTATGACATCCATTATCTTTCCGTCATACAAAACAGCGATGCGGTCCGAAAGTCCAAGAATTTCGTCGAGTTCTGCTGACACAAGCAGAACCGCAGTGCCTTTGTCCCGCTGTTCCAAGATGCGCCGATGAATGAACTCAATAGCGCCGATATCGATACCACGGGTGGGTTGGGCCGCGATCAACAATTTGATCTCATCGCTAAATTCTCTACCGACTATGAGTTTCTGTTTGTTTCCGCCACTAAGACTCGAAGCTGGGACTGAGACACTGGGTGTCCGCACGTCGAACTCATCGACAACGTCTCGGGCATGACCTCGAATGACGTCTCTCCGTAAAATCCCTCGAATAGAAAATGGCCTCCGGTGATAGCGGTTAAGTACCGAATTCTCAGCGACTGAGTAAACGGCTACGACGCCGTGCTTTTCACGGTCCTCTGGGATGTGTGCCACTCCTTTTTTGGTTATTTGTCTCGGCGAGCCGCTACTTAATTCTTCGCCGTCAATTTCCATAAGCCCAACTGATGGATGGCGCAGCCCTGTAATGGCTTCGACCAACTCTCGTTGTCCATTACCTTCCACACCGGCAACACCCAATATCTCCCCGGCTCGAACTTCGAAGTTCAACCCGTCAAGCGCGATCTGGCCTCGGTCATCGTTCACTTCTAGTTCGTTGACCTTGAGAACCACGTCACCTGGGTCGGCAATAGACTTTTCTACCTGAAGCACGACGCTGCGCCCGACCATCATCTCTGCCAAACCGCTCTCGCTGGTTTGTGATGGGGTTGTTTCGCCAACTACTTGCCCGTTACGCAAGACAACGATGTCGTCAGCAATTGCAAGAACCTCGCGCAATTTATGGGTAATGAAGACGATGCCAAGACCGGTTTCGGTTAGCTCCCTCAGCACACCTAACAGATGGTCTGCTTCTTGTGGAGTCAAAACACCAGTTGGTTCATCCAAAATCAAGACATCTGCGTTGCGATACAGCGCTTTGAGTATTTCGACGCGTTGTTGCATGCCGACCGGTAAATCTTCGACCAGAGCATCCGGGTCAATTTCCAGTCCATATCGTTCCGACAGTTCGACGACTCTGTTTCGTGCTTCATCGAGGTCGACCAAACCACGCTTTGTTGGTTCTTCACCCAACACAATGTTCTCCACCACACGCATCGGCGGCACTAACTGGAAATGTTGGTGCACCATTCCAATGCCCCGAGAGATGGCGTCATCCGGACCGTGAAGCTCTACCGTTTCATCTTTGATCACTACCTGACCGCTGTCAGGCCGGTACATCCCGAAGAGAACATTCACGAGAGTACTTTTGCCGGCACCGTTTTCACCTAGGAGGGCGAGAATTCGTCCGGGTCGGAGACGTATAGAAACATCATCGTTTGCCAAAACACCTGGAAACCGTTTCGTAACGTTCTGCGCGGCGAGAAGGATTTCCGACATGCTCAACCTTTTTCGTAGTTCTGTCCGAGTGCCGCTGGGTCACGCATGGACCCGACGAGTCCGCTGAGGGCTACGACGATGATCGTCACAACAAACGGAAGCATGCCAACAAATTGCGGTGGGATGTCGAAGGTGTTGTTTAACTGAAATTGATTTTGAAGAGCAGTTGTGAACCCGAAAAACAACGCAGCAGCGTAGGCACCGAACGGGGTGCGTCTTCCAAAGATCATTACGGCTAAGGCCAAGAAACCTCGGCCGCCGGACATTGCTCGACTGAATGTGCCGACGGCCTCAAGAGCTAAATAGGCGCCTCCAAGACCGGCCAACCCTCCCGCAAGAGTGACGTTGAAATATCGCAATTTCAAAACGTCGATGCCTACTGTGTCAGCGGCACCGGGGTGCTCACCTATAGCTCGGGTTCGCATACCCCAAACCGACCGAAATAGGGCGATATGGACTACGACGAGTAGCGCCATAGTTAAGTAGGTGAGAGGTGGTCGGCTGAAGAACACTGTCCCTACAAGTGGGATATCAGCAAGGGGGCCGAGATCAATATTGGTGTATTTCCCCATCCCTAAGGAGCGACTTCGGTCATAGAAAAATGAAGTCAGACCCAACGCAGCGATGTTCAAGACCGTGCCAGCAATGATTTGGTCGACCTTGAGTCCTACAGCCATCGCCGCAAGCATCCAACCCATCATGAGACCCATCCCGATACCGGCAACAGTGCCCATAAACAAAGAGCCCGTCATCGATGCAACCGTGAACGCAGCGAACGCTGACAGAAGAAACTGGCCTTCGATCCCAATATTTACGACCCCTGAGCGCTCACCAATCATTCCGCACATAGCGCCAAGGGCGAGAAGCGTCGCAGCGCGCACGGTCCCGGCAAGCACAGCTGTGGTTTGCGGGCCATCTGCTGAGTAAAAGAGCCAAATGACGACGAGCATGACAGCGAGGCCCGCGTACAGGAGTTGTTTTTGTTGAGGTTTCATGACTTCCCCCACCCGGCCCCAAGTTGGAGCTGTTCCGAGGTGTCATGACGCATACGTAGCAACCACCTAATGATGATGGGTGCTGCGACGAAAAAGAGGATCAGAGCTTGGATGACGTCAATGAGCTCTGGGGCGACACCGGCTTTGAATTGCATGCGAGATGCGCCTGCTTCCATCAGTCCAACCAGCAGCGCTGCAGGTATGACGCCGAGCGGATTGGCACGCGCCAAAAGAGCAATCGTGATTCCTTCGAACCCGAGACCCACATTTACGCCGGCTTCGAAACGGCCGTCAACGCCGAGGCTTTCGACTGCACCACCGAGTGCAGCAAGCATCCCCGCTACAGCCATCGTGGAACCCATTACCCAGCCAACTTTGATGCCTGAATATCGGGCTGCGTTTCTGTTGTGCCCGACGCTACGAACCTCAAAACCGTAGGTAGTTCGTTCAAGTACCAACCAGCATGTTGCCGCAGCCGCCACCGCTAACAGGAAACCGACCGGTACAGCGCCCAGCGTTGGAATCGTCGCTGAATCCTCAACGAGAGGAGTGCGGGCGACGATGTTGTTGCCAGAATTGTCTTTCCATGGATTCGCAGATAACCAGTCAGTGAGATTTCCTGCCACGAAGTTGAGCATGATAGTGACGATTACTTCATGGGCACCGGTTGTCGCTTTGAGTGTGCCTGCCAAACCTCCCCATATTGCGCCGGCAATAGCACCTACCAGAAGTGCTAGCGGCAGATGGATCACCATCGGGAGATTGTCAATACCAAAACCCACTCCAGCTGCAAAAACCGCACCTATAAGCAGCTGGCCTTGCCCACCAATATTGAACATCCCCGCCTTGAACGCGAATGCCACGGCCAAGCCCCCAAAGATAAGCGGCGTGGCTTTTTGTAGGGTGCGCAAAACGGCGTCAGCATCACCTAGGCCTCCCACCACCAAGGCCGTATACGCGGTTGAAGGAGAAGCGTTTTGGGAAAGGATCAGAACTGCCCCAATTAACAGCCCAAGGACCACCGCTACAAGCGGAATGGCGACGGTTCGAAGTATGGAACGGCTCATGACGCGACTCGGGGGCACCACTCAATTTGAGCGATGCCCCCATTCAAGCCGATATTTCGCTTAAGGCATGGGATTTATGGACCCGTCGTCCAATCCTGCCATGACCGCCGCAAGGGTGTCTCGCATCTCGTCAGTCACCATGCTGTCGAAATCATGGTGTGGGGCAAGACCTACTTCACCGAAGTAATTGCCGCCCTCCATGGTTCCTGCGTGGGCCTGAGCAATCAGTTCAGCCACCCCAACATCGATGAGCTTCATCGCACTAGTCACCAAGCAAGGATGCGCCTCAGGCACTGTGAACCATTGATCTGAGTCCACACCCACACAGAGGGCGCCGGCTTCACCGGCCACCTCAATCAAGGCTCCGTTACCAGTTGCTCCACCTGCGCCGAAGATAATGTCGGCACCCTGGTCGAGGGCCTGGCGAGCAGTTGTTGCTCCCCATTCCGGATCACCGAAGGCGACATCCAAACCGCCTGGGTGATATGTCGAGATGGTTTCTACATTCGGGTTGGTGTATCGAGCACCGTTCTCCCAGCCTTCCTTAAAGAAGACAACAGGTGGAACGAGGTCAGTACCGAGAACCGCACCAACAATGTTTGTTTCAGTCAACATACCGGCCAACGCTCCAGCCATAAAGCCAGCCTTGGCCTCAGGGAACATCAAACCTGCAAGGTTTGGAAGCGCTTCGTTCTGCCATTGGTCGACACCAATAAACATCACGTCTGGATTAGCTTGAGCAGCCTCAATAGTTGCTTCACCCAAACCGAAACCGACGGTCACAATGATTTTCGCTCCATCATCCACAAAAAGCTGGATGTTGTTTGCGTAATCTTTTGATTCTTCAGTTTCGATATAGCTAGCAGTCGCACCAAGAACATTTCCAGCGCCATCTTGGGCACCTTCCCATGCCGACTGATTGAAGCTTTTGTCGTCAACCTTGCCTGTATCGGTCACTAAACCGATCTTGTATCCACCAGAAACTTCTCCCCCATCACCGTCACTGCCGCAAGCAGCAGCAACAAGTCCGAAGACCATCAGTAGGGCGAGGAGACGTCGCCACATCGGAGCCATATTCACATCCTTCATTGTTGAGGTCCCATCCCCTCCCAAGAGGATGACCGGTCACGACCCTAGTGCCGTTTTGGAGGCTCCTGAGGACGAATCTGAACTTTCGTTAGATGGATGCGTGTTGGCGAATCCATGTATGCATCGCTATCCCTGATGCGACTCCTGCGTTGATAGACCGCGTCGAGCCGAACTGAGTAATTGACAACACCAAATCAGCCATTTCACGCACAAGAGGAGACAGACCTGGACCTTCTTGTCCGAACACCAACACGCAACTGCGAGGCAAGGCTGTTGTTTCGATCGGTTGAGCTCCTGGAAGGTTGTCAATGCCAACCACAGCGAGTTCATTAGCGGCCATCGCGCCAACAAACTCTTCGACAGTGGGGTGGTGTTCTAGATGCTGATAACGGTCAGTAACCATTGCACCGCGCCTATTCCACTTTCGTTCTCCAACAATATGAACCGCTTCAGCTAAAAACGCGTTCGCATTTCGTACAACCGTTCCGATGTTCAAATCATGCTGCCAGTTTTCAATCGCGACATGGAACGGATGACGGCGCAAATCAAGGTCGGCGACGATCGCTTCTCGACGCCAGTAGCGGTATTTATCTAGGACGTTACGTCGATCGCCATCGCGCAACAGTTCTGGGTCGTATTGATCTCCTTCGGGCCATGGTTGCCGGTGCGGACCAACCCCAACTTCTTCGCCGAGATGATCAGTCATTTAGCGCGAACCCGAATGCAGTTCTATTCCTGGACCAGTTCAATCAATGTTCCAAAGCTGCCTTTGGGGTGCATAAAAGCGACTGTTGTGCCTCGAGAGCCGGGGCGGGGACTTTGATCGATGGGGGTTGCACCCGCAGCAACCATCGCTTCGAGCGCAGCCTGACAATCATCAACTCGATAACCAATGTGGTGGAGTCCTTCGCCTCTCTTCTCCAGATACTTTGCGATCGGAGAGTCCGGGCGAGTAGCCGTGGTTAGTTGAATGTAACTATCGGCGACCTTCACTAATGCTTCTTCGACGCCGTCACTTTCCACTATCTCCCTGTGATGGACTTCTGCACCGAAAGCTTCTTCGTAATAGGCGATAGCTGCCTCTAAATCGTGGACGGCGATCGCTACATGGTCGATTTCGGTAAGAATCATCATCAGCTCCCTGGTGTTTGTTCAAGAGATTGAGCGTGTCGTTGGAACAACGTTATTTTGTCTTCTCCGATCACTTCACGCTTCTCGGGATCAGTTATTCCCATCCCTGCTTCTGGGGCTAAACACAAAACCCCCAACTTTCCTTCGTGCTGGTTGTGGTGAACCTGGAATGCAGCTTCTCCCGTATCAGCCAACGTGAACGTCTTTGAAAGAATCGGTTGGATTCGCCCCTGGTCGAGCAGTCGGTTCATTTCCCAAGCCTCGGAGTAGTTCGCGAAGTGGCTCGACACGATTTGCTTGAGACGCATCCAGAGATGGCGGTTGTCATATTCGATCATGTAGCCGGTAGTTGCCGCGCATGTAACTATTTTGCCTCCGCGCTTCGTAACAAATACTGAAGCACCCATCGTCGAACGGCCGGGATGCTCGAACACGATGTCGGGGTCATCGCCGATAAAACCGCGTACCTTTTTCCCTAAGCGGCGCCACTCCCCTTCGTCTTGCGTATGGTCATCTGACCAGAATCGGTAATCCTCTTCGTTTCGGTCGATCACATGCTCAACACCTAGTTCGTGGAGCAATTCCACTTTGTCTGACGAACTGACAACACCGACGGGAGTACCCCCACCATTGATCACCAGCTGACATGCGTACCCGCCAAGTCCGCCTGAGGCACCCCAGATCAAGACGTTGTCACCTTGCTTCATTCTGGCTGCGTTATCTCCAACTAGCATCCGATATGAAGTGGACGCGCACAGGGCGTTGACAGCAGATTCTTCCCATGTGAGGTGTGCCGGCTTCGGCATAAGTTGATTTGCTTTGACGATGGACATGTCAGCTAGTCCACCAAAATTGCTCTCAAAGCCCCATATCCGTTGATTGGAGGCAAGCATGGAATCTTCATGGGCTGCCGGGTCTTGATCATCCACATAGTTGCAATGAACTGCAACGCGATCTCCTGGTTTCCAGTTACGCACTGCTGAACCGACTCTTAGGACCACACCGGATGCATCGGATCCAATTACATGATGGTCAAGAGCATGCCGGGCTCCCCAACTACTCTCGCGGCCGAGACGATCTAGAAACCCAAAGGTCGGCAAGGGCTCAAATATTGAAGTCCACACAGTGTTGAAGTTGATCGAACTGGCCATAACAGCTAGGTACACCTCATCGGGCGCAAGTTCGGGGGTTGCTACTTCATCGATGTGTATCGATTCCCTTGGATCTTTTTCCGAAGATTGTCGGCCTTCGAACATGTTTTGTTCGTCGCGAGTGACGTAGGCGGCTCTATAGGTGTCGGGGATTTCAAGGGCCGCAATTTCATCGCTAGACGCATCGGCCTGAATGGCCTCAAGGATGTGCTGCATGGGTGACAAGTCACTCTCCAGTATTGAAGGGGATGGCGCACCGACGGCCGAGGCGTTTGATTGACTCAAGCACCGACGGTGCACGAAATCTACAATTAAAATCAGAAGTCTAAAACTCTGGAGAAGAGGTAACTCATGCCCGGCTCAGTAATCGTTTCAGGAGCACGCACACCTATTGGTCGTTTCAATGGAGGGTTGGCTAGCTTCACCGGCGCTGAATTGGGTTCCCATGCAGTTTCTGCTGCTCTAGAACGTTCAGGAATTACAGGTGATCAGGTCGATCATGTGGTGATGGGCCAGGTTCTTCAGGCCGGCCAGGGTCAGATAACCGCCAGGCAGGCTGCGGTAGGCGCGGGAATACCGATGGATGTTCCAGCTATCACGATCAACAAGGTTTGCCTGTCTGGGCTGAATGCTGTCTATCTAGCCGATCAAATGATTTCTTCGGGCGATGCAGAGGTGGTTGTGGCCGGAGGAATGGAGTCAATGACCAATGCTCCTTATTTGCTTGCTGACGGTCGGAATGGTTTACAAATGGGGCACGGTGAGGTGCGTGACGCGATGATCCATGACGGCTTGTGGTGTGCTTTCGATGATGGCCATATGGGAGATGGCACCGAAAGAGACGCTGCTCAGATAAGTCGGACCGCTATGGACGAGTTCTCCGCTCAATCACACGAAAGAGCTGCCGCCGCTCAGAAGGATGGTCGCTTCGAGACGGAAATCTCACCTGTTTCTGTAGCCCAACGAGGTGGTGACCCGTTGATCGTTGACACCGATGAAGGCGTGCGGCCGGGGACGACTGCAGAAAGTCTCGCCAAGTTGCGTGCCGCTTTCGCAACCGATGGGTCCGTAACTGCAGGTAATGCTTCACAGATCTCTGATGGTGGCTGTGCGCTGGTCATGATGTCAGCAGGGAAAGCTGAGGAACTTGGTCTTGAGATTTCGGCCCGGGTTGTCAGCTATGGGATGGTCTCGGGGCCAGGCACCTCACTTCTCACTCAACCGTCTAGAGCAATCCGTCAAGCGCTCTCTAAGACCGAGTTAGATGTCTCAGATATATCTCTTTTCGAACTGAATGAGGCTTTCGCCGCGGTAGGCCTGGCGGCTACTGAAGATCTCGGAGTAAGTGACGACATAGTCAACGTCAACGGTGGTGCCGTCGCTCTCGGTCATCCAATCGGTATGTCGGGAAGTCGCCTTGCCCTCACATTGATGTCTGAGTTACGCCGACGCGGCGGAGGGTATGGCGCTGCGGCTCTTTGTGGAGGTGGCGGCCAGGGCGACGCCTTAGTGATTGAGGTCGCATAAACCTGCCGGTTCAAAAGCTAGTTGTAATACTGCTGAAATTTTTGTAACATAATTGCAATGAGTCCCGCTCTTACGGATGTCGGAGTTGGAGGCTATTCGGTTCGATAATGACGTGCCCGCAACACGTTGATCGGATTTGCTTCCCGCTCCGGCATCCGCCCTCCCACCATCGACCAGAACTTAGGTTTGTAGTTCCCGACGACCTTCTAAGGCGCGACCCAAGGTCAGCTCGTCGGCATATTCCAAGTCACCACCAACAGGCAAACCACTAGCAATTCTCGTCACCTTGACACCCAGCGGTTGCAGCTGGCGAGCCAGGTACATGGCGGTTGCTTCACCCTCAATATTGGGGTTGGTACACAAAATCAATTCAGTCACGCTCTCGTCGCTGATCCGAGACATCAATTCACGAATACGGAGCTGCTCAGGACCGACTCCCTCCATCGGGTTCAAGGCGCCCTGCAAAACGTGATAGCGGCCGCGAAACCCTGCCCGTTCAAGAGCCACGACATCCTTAGGTTCTTCCACGACGCAAAGAGAACCTGTTTGGCGTTGAGGGTCTTCGCATGTTGAGCAAAGCGCGCCTTCTGAAATATTCCAGCATCTTTCGCAGAAGCCGATTCTTTCCTTGACTTCGACGATTGCCGTCGCCAGCTGCTGGGCGTCACCCTTAGGCAACTTAAGTAAATAAAACGCAATTCTCTGAGCAGATTTCGGACCGATCCCCGGCAGTCGACCGAGTTCATCGATTAGATCTTGCACTGGGCCGTCATACACGCCTCTCTAACCTCCGTCATTCGGCAGAGCAATCGAACCGACCCTCGCCATCGCAGCTGCCTGCGCGTTACCGCAACGTCGTAATCCATCACGAAAGGCTGCTGCTACTAGGTCCTCAAGCATGGTTATCTCATCACTGTCCACAGCATCAGGATCAATGTGTACCTCAAGGACAGTTCCGTCAGCTTGCATTGACACCGTTACTGCGCCACCACCAGCGGATCCTTCCACCACAGTCGACGAAATTTCTTTTCTCTGTTCCAATAACTGTTGCTGTAAACCCTGTGCTTGCGCGAGAACCGGGTCTCCAGGTGAAGTCTCACTCATCGGTCAATTACCTTCGCCCATTACCTTCATCGTCAGACGCTACGGCACCGGGAAACGCATCTAACAATCGGTCAACGCTTGAAGGACCAGCGTCAGCGCTCGCCTCAAATTCGGCCGGGTCTACGATTTCTTCCTCAGCGACGACATTTGCTTTGGTATCTGCACGAGGATTCTCCTCCCCTGCGGCTGTGAGGTTGACTTGGACCGGGGCCTCAAGCACATTTCGGAGTGCTGCTTCAATCTCGTCTTTCATTGGTTCACACCGTTCTCGGTGGATTTCGTTCGGCAACTCGAACTGCACCTGTCCTTCTGAGACACCCACGATCGTCGCGGCTTTGAACAACGCACCAGCTCGGCCGCTTAACGCAGGACGTGCTTGTTGCTCCCAAATCTCTGCAACTCGTGCCATTGACAAGTCCTTGATGGCTTTCTCTGATGTTTGACTTTCAGGCAACGTCTGCTCTGGAGGGTCGACCACATTGTCATCGCTGCTTGGTGGAGGTGGGGGTGGAGGCACCGGGGGAACCGGGGGAACCGGGGCGCTGGCTGAATCACCAGCCGGCGTTTCCGATTCTTCCGAGCTTTGCGCCGAAGCTAATGCCGCTCTTGCCTGGGCTGCAGGTCCGCTACTTGTGTCTTGCGTTGGACTCGCGGGACGTTCGGGTTTTTGAGGTGCTTGTGGCTCAGCTGTCGCAGCGAACAGCCGAACCAACGCTAAGTCCAGAACAAGTCGCGGATCCGGTGCCTGCCGCATATCGACCAGTGCCTGACCTAATAGTTCCAGTGCACGGACATTGACTGCTCGGGTTATTCGACCAGCTTTTTCGGCAAGTTCAGGTAACTCTTCAGGTGTCGAGTCTCCGGAGTTAATTCCTGCACCCGCGAGAAAAATATCTCTCAGCTTTCGTGTCGTTCGATACGCCAGATCTTTGGGGTCAACACCTGCGGCAACGGTTTCAGCAATAGCGGTCATTGATTCCGTAAGGTCCTGCGCGACGATCGCATCAACGAGGGCATCAACCGAACCTCGATGTTCGGGGACACCACCCGCTGTAACGACTTGGTCTAGCGCTGAAAGCATGTCTCGAACCGAACCGCCGCCCCGTTCAACGACATAATCAACGACGGACGAATCGATCTGCAAATCGGCTCGTTCGGCTATTTCTTTGGCATGGTCACGAAGAAGTCCCGCGGGGACCAGTGTCAGTTCGACATGCTGTGTCCTACTGCGAATTGTGGGCAAAACTTTCTGCGGGTCGGTCGTCGCCAGAACAAAAATCACGTGCTCGGGCGGTTCCTCCAAGGTCTTCAGGAGAGCATTAGAGGCCTCGCGTGTGAGCATGTGGACTTCGTCAAGAACATAGACTTTACGTTTTCCCGGATTTCCCAATGCCACGTCGCGATTAATCTGGCGAATATCCTCAAGGTTCCGGTGTGAGGCGGCGTCTAGTTCAACCAGATCCATTGAAGTACCTGATTCAAAGTTTGCGCAGCTGTCGCAATTCCCACACGGCTCTCCGTCTCCTGGAGGCTTCAGACAGTTCAAGGCTTTAGCCAAAATTCGGGCTGTTGATGTCTTACCTGTCCCACGCGGACCACTGAGTAAATAAGCGTGCCCAACGCGTTCTTCCACCACTGCATTGCGAAGAGCTGCAACCAAATGATCTTGGCCGATTACCTCAGAAAAAGTTTGTGGCCGAAAACGTCGGTACAAAGACTGATACACCATCTAATCGCTGATGCTACTTGCGTGCCGCTTCGCTTAGTGGCAAGTAGCCTAGGAGCGCATCATCGTTCCACGTGGCGACCGGGTCCTGTGCAACAGCGGCCCGTGAATCGAGTCAGGGCCGGGAGGCAGCAGCTCTCAGCGGATTCCGCTGTGTGCCGCAGATCACCTGGTCGCCTCGTGGGACGATGATCGAGGAGAGTTGCCAGAGCGGACGAATGGGCTCGCTTGGAAAGCGTGTGAGGTCTAACCGGCCTCCGTGGGTTCGAATCCCACACTCTCCGCCATGAACGATGATGAAGCCATGCGTCTCGCTCTCCAAGAAGCTGAAGGTGCTATCCAACACGAAGATGTGCCGGTCGGTGCACTAGTCATAATTGATGGCGTAGTAGTCGCATCTCGTCACAACGAACGCCAGTTGACCGGCGATCCATCCGCGCACGCCGAAATCTTGGCCCTGAGAGACGCAGCGTCTCATTTAGGGACTTGGCATCTCGACAACTCAACTCTCGTGACGACTCTAGAACCGTGTCCTATGTGCGCAGGAGCTGCCCTTAACGCGCGCGTAGCACATGTCATTTTCGGAGCTCACGATCCAAAGGCCGGAGCTGTCGAAACGTTGTACAACTTGCTTGATGACCCTCGACTCAACCACCAAACAAAAATAACGAGCGGCGTTCTGGCCGCCGCATGCGGCGACATTCTCTCGCAGTTTTTCGCACAGCGACGATGAACCCTTAAGTCACCACTGTGTTGTCCGAATCAAAATGGCGGAAGGTGTGGGATTCGAACCCACGGTGACCCGGAGGCCACAACGGCTTTCGAGGCCGCCCCATTCGTCCGCTCTGGCAACCTTCCGTTCCTGATCCTATCTCTCGTCATAGCTTCCAACATCAACAAGAAGAGTCATATCCGGGCGCTATCGATAGCTCAATGCCTCTTCGCGCCTAAGGTCATCTCGTGATGTCAGAAGCTTCAGCTTCGTCTACTTCCTTTCTTCCACCGTGTGACCAATTGTTCGCGCGGTCATCAATGAACTCGACTTCACAAAATGGAAGTTGAACCGCGATGACGGAAACACATACTTGGTCTGTTGGGGACCTGTGTGAAGCCATTAGGGATACATTCACTGCTGTATTCCCCGAGGAAATATGGCTTGAAGGCGAAATTAGCGGTCTCAAGTTTCATTCCTCGGGTCATGTGTATTTCGATTTGATCGAGCCGGACACCAACGGCAATGGGATCGACAAGATGTCAATCGCTCTGTGGAGAGGACGGCGACAAGCAGTGGAATCTGTCTTAAACCGCGCCGATGCAGGCCCACTAACCGAAGGGATAAAAGTCCGTATCAAAGGTGAATTGTCCTTCTATGCGCCTCAAGGTCGAGTGCAAATACAAATGACTGCAATAGACCCACACCACACGCTTGGGCAATTGTCCGTGGATAGGGAACGGGTCTTGCAGTCGCTTCACAAGGCTGGTCTTTTGGAAACCAACTCGTCACTTCAGGTTCCGACTGTTCCTCTTCACATCGGCTTAGTCACCTCAGACGGGAGCGCCGCGTACAACGACTTCGTCAATGAGATCTCTTCAAGTCAGTACCCCTTCAGAATTTCACTCGCACATTCGCCGGTTCAGGGAGCTGAAGCGGAAATGGGCTTGGTGAAAGCCATCCAACAATTGGTGGACACAGACGTCGACGTGATTGCTGTTGTCCGAGGTGGTGGGGCTCGAACTGACCTGCTCGCATTCGATCTTGAGAGCGTCGCCCGAGCCGTAGCTCTCGCCCCCATACCAGTCTTTTCGGGCATAGGTCATGAGATCGACCGATCAATTGTCGACGAGGTTGTCCACACTGCGTTCAAAACACCAACTGCTTGTGCCGCTTCGATAGTCCAAATCGTGACTGCGTTTGATCAACAGCTAAATGACTCTGCTCGTCGCATCGTCACTCTTGCCAATAATTGCCACGACAGGGCAGCAGAAATAGTTTCGTCTTCTGCTCGGGCGATCAACGACAGGACGCGTCGAACACTGGACTTAAAAGAAGGGCAGCTGACCGCTGCCAGTGGTCGCTTGCGAGATCTGTCGTCAATGGCACTCGACCGCAACGTCGAAAGGTGTAACCGAATTTTTGATTTACTGCAGGCACTTCATCCAAACAGGATCCTTGCTCGCGGATTTTCCATCACTAGGGACAAAGCAGGAAACGTGATCCGAGATGCGGTACCTGACGGCGCCACGATAGTTAGTGAAACATCTACTTCTCTAATCACCAGCACAGTGACCGGATCAGAACTTCGGGACCGTGAGGAGGAAACATGACCGACGAAGACCTTAGTTTTCAAACTGCTACCCAGGAGTTAGATGCGATTCTGAAGAAACTCGACAGCGACGACGTGAATATTGATTCGCTTACGGTTGATCTGCAACGCGCATCGGAGTTAATCGAGTGGTGCCGGGGACGTCTCGAGACGACGCGACATGAGGTTGAACGCATTGTTTCTGATCTAGATAAAGATTAGCGCTCACAAAAATGTGAGCCGAGGGGGTCGGTGGGTACTCCCTCGGCTCACGGAACGCTCTCGGATCGGTGGGAAATCCGGAGCGCAGACCTCATGGCGCTCATCGAGATGGGCGGCAATTCTATTTTCGGGCAAGCGTGTGCGACGCTCTTGTTAGCCCGAATCCTCGTTTCTTCCGTGCAGGATCATACTCAAGGGCTAGCGTTGATTAGTCCATCTACAAAGCATTTTTGAGGTTAAGTTGAAACAGGATCAACCCTATGGCAGTTGGCCATCGGAACTCACCTCCGAGGAACTCGCGAGTGGCGCGACTCGTCTTTCTGAGCCCCGCGTTTTCAATGACGAAGTGTTGTGGTTAGAGGGCCGACCCGAAGAGTCGGGTCGGACGACGATAGTTAAATTTGATGGTGCCAAGACCGTCACGGTCGGACCAGATGACCTCAACGTGCGCACATTGGTTCATGAATATGGAGGGGGTGCGTGGCTTCCCACCGATGACGGAATCTTGGTTTCTCGTTTCGAAGATCAAAGGCTTTGGCTGCTCAGTGATGACTTCCGTCCGATAACTGTCGAGCCGTCTTTCCCTAAGGGCTTGCGGTACTCGAACGGGGTCGCTGTTCCCGGGAGCGGCGACACAATTTGGGTTATCGAACGACATCAGAACAGCGCTGGTCATCCTCAAAATTTGTTGGCCACAGTCACTCCGACAGGCGACATGAGTGAAGTGGCTTCGGGAGCAGATTTCTACTCTTCTCCAACCATTTCTCCCGATGGCCAATGGCTGGCATATTTGTCTTGGGATCATCCTTCAATGCCCTGGGATCACGTGCGACTGCATGTAGCCCAACGGCAAGCGACTGGGTGGACGCGACACCGGGTTGTGCTTGACGGCCCGGCACTACAACAGCCACGGTTCTCACCGGACGGTCGACTTCACGTCATTAGCGATGCGACCGGTTGGTGGAATATCCATGAGGTTGACGTGCCAAATGATTCGTCTCATCCGGTTGTTGAGGCAGAAGTTGAGTTCGGCATTCCTGGATGGGTATTTGGCCAAAAAACCTATGACTGGGCTGGTGATGCTCTCTGGTGCACTTGGATTGACGAAGGCATCGGCCGTGTCGGCCAAATTATTGACTCTGAATGGGTTGAAGTTGATAGTGGTTTAACCGAATTCAACGGTCTAGATATCTTGGGAGATGGTCGAGCAGTCACCATTGCTGCTAGTTGGGAAACAACCGCTGCTGTCAGGGCGTTACATACCGACGGTTCGACCGAACAGATCAGTACGTCGCGCCCGCTCCCTATAGGCCAGGAAGAAATTTCGACTCCTGAAACTATTGAGGTCATGGACCCGTCGGGGGAAGCTACTTACGGCTTTCATTTTGCTCCGAATAACTCCGCTTTTTTCTGTTCTTCTGAGTCGCCGCCTCTCGTGGTTCTCAGCCATGGCGGTCCTACTGGGGCTGCGAGATCTTCTTTTGATCCTGCTGTGCAGTATTGGACGAATCGCGGTATCGCAGTCGTGGACGTGAATTATCGAGGGAGTACTGGTTTCGGCACGGCATACAGAAACAAACTCCGCGGCCAGTGGGGGGTCGCTGATACCGAGGACTGCGTAGCGGCCGCGAAACATCTAGCTGACAATGCACTGGTTGATCCTGACCGGCTGGCGATAAAGGGCGGCTCAGCTGGGGGTTTCACCACACTATGTGCATTGACGTCGAGCACGCTTTTCGCAGCTGGAGTGTCGCGCTACGGGGTAGCTGATCTTGCGTCTCTGGCCCGGGACACACACAAATTTGAGGCTCGCTATCTCGATTCGCTGGTCGGAGAATGGCCTGCCGAAAAGGACATATACGACGAACGTTCGCCTATCCATCACACGCACCGATTGTCAACACCCATGATTGTTCTACAGGGGGCAGATGATCCCGTCGTCCCTCCGTCTCAAGCAGAACAGCTCGTGGAGGCATTGACCAACGCGGGGATTCCCCACGCTTATGTTCTTTTTGAAGGAGAAAGTCATGGTTTCCGCAAAGCAGAGACAATCGCTCGTGCTTTGGACGCGGAGCTTTCTTTCCTGGGACAAGTTCTTGGCTTCGATCCGTCAGATCTGATTGAGCCAGTTGAGATTTTGTGAATTCAGCCGACCGTGGTTGATGTTGTCGTGTCTGTGTCCTCATCGACCACAACTTCGGTAGTGGTCGGGGGCTCTGGGTCGTGTTGTTCGCACCTTCCCTCAATGACATCAATGATGCGGTCGTATCGGTCACCGCTTGAGACCGGAGTCGGCCCTCCGCGGTAATCCAAGATATGGGGGTGAAAGCGATAGCCCTCTACATAGGACCCGTCGAAGCTGATTTCTAAAACGCCACTGTCGCCGGTGATTCCGTACCGCGGATGCCACACAAAATTACCCAGTGAGTACGCAATGACGGTGCGATCAAACGTTTCTATGGGTTGTAATACGTGAGGATGATGCCCGAGGATTAGGTTCGCTCCTGCTTCAATGAGATCTGTGGCTAAGGCTCGTTGATCGTCGCTTGGGCAGGTTTCGCGTTCAATCCCCCAGTGCACGCTTACGACGACTACATCGTTGCTCGCGGCGGCCGCCCGAACTGCAGCTAAGACCCGCGGAATCGCCCACTTCGCATCGGCAACTCCGGGGCGATCGGCTGATGCGGCAAAGCCACCCGGGACAACAGCTGTCGCGGAAACAAAGGCGACGCGAATACCGTTGCTTAATGTCAGGACTCGAGGTGCGTAGGCCTCCGCATTATTGGAGCCGGCTCCGGGCCGCAATATGTCAACTTCGTCCAGAACTGCGATGGTGTCTGCAAGACCGACTGGACCGAAGTCAAGGACGTGATTGTTAGCTAGCGACACCACGTCTATTCCAGCTCCGGCCAGGGTCAGTGCAGCTGACCCCGGAGCTCGAAAAACGAATTCCTTGTTGTAAGGCTCTCCACGTTCGGTGATCGCCATTTCGAGGTTCACAATTGCTATATCTGCTGATGCGAGGTCGGGTTGAACGTTCGCGAATGGATCAATTCCTTCAGGTTCGGTGAGGTCAAGCAGTACGTCGCCCCCTGCAAGAAGGGTCCAGGGTTGCCGCGTCGCTGTTGTAGTGGTCACACTGTGGGTCACACCCTCAGTGGTTGGGGCAACATCGGTGCCTTCGTCATTGCTTTGGTCAGCCCGCGGTCCCTCACTTGTCGTCGAAACATCTGCCTGTTCGTCGAGTTCTTGTGCGCTAGTTGTCGTGGTTTCGCGGGCAACAAAGATAGCTTTCTCGGCTTTGGGCTCTGCGCACGCGACTGGGAAAGCGGAACATACAACGACGGTTGCCACAAGGATGTAACGGCGGTACACGGCGGCTGAGTCTACGTTGCCAGCTAGCGTGCACCTGATGTACGGCTTCGTTCGTGAACCTAAATGGATGGCGGCGCACCTTCTCACGTTGCTGTTGTTGACTGCTTTTGTGACCGCTGGGGTCTGGCAGTTCGGACGGCATCAGGCACGAGGTGAACGTAATGAAACCGTTGTTGAACGATCCAACGCGCCCGTTCTGGGAGCAGCCGATCTGTTCGAGTCATCTGACGGCATCGAATTTCAGATGGTGCAGTTGGAGGGAACGTGGTCCCCTGACGATGCGGTACTGATACGCAATAGAAGCCACCGGGAGATGGCGGGTTGTCATTTAGCGGTTCCGCTGGCTATCAGCGATGCACGAGCGATTCTTGTGGTTGTCGGATGGCTCCACCAAAGTTCGTGCGACCCAAATCAACTTGAGCCGCCCTCGGAAACGGTTTCACTAACTGGACGGGTGCGTCTGAGCCAGAAACGTGGCGCTATAGGAGCACGTGATTCTTTGAGCGGGGTACTTACGTCTCTGGCTCGAACTGACGTTGCCAGAATCGATCAACAGGTGTCATTCATGCTGGCACCCGTTTACGTGGAATTGATGACGAGTAACCCTTCGGCCAGTAACGCTATTCCAGTCGATCCGCCTCCCACTCACCTCGGGCCCCATTTGGCTTACGCCGTCCAATGGTTTCTCTTTTTCGCAGTGGGGGCAGTCGGCTATCCGTTGGTCCTGCGTCGACAAGCTCGTAAAGGGGACGCCGAGAACTTAGGGCCGGCGGATGATTAAACCGCCGAAGCCATCCGTTCGACAATCATCGTGAGCATCTCTGGTGACGTCGCGAAATTCAGTCGCACGTAGCCTGCTCCTTCAACCCCAAAATCCAAACCGGAGTTGAGAGCAACCTTGCCTCGCGACAAGAAGGTTTCTGCGGGGTCCTCGCCGAGATCTAACTCACGGCAGTCCAGCCACGCCAGATAAGTAGCTTCTGGAGGTCGATATCGAACCTGAGGAAGATGTTCACTCAATAGCTCGGACAGCAGGTGCCGATTGTGATCAAGTCCTTCAACGAGTTCGGCTATCCACGCGTCTCCTTGTTCCCAACCAGCGACAGTGGCGACTTGCCCCAATCCATTTATGCCGCCAATCATTCGGGGCCGGATTTCTTTCAGTTGCGGCAAATATTGCTGCGAAGAACTGTGGACAAAGGCCATTCTCAGCCCTGCCATATTGAAGGTTTTAGTGGCTGCAGTAAGAGTGACGGTTCGTTGCGCTGCGAGTTCACTTATTGATGCCGCCGGTATGTGTTCATGGGGCGAATACACCAAATCGCAGTGAATTTCATCAGAAATCACCACAAGGTCATGACGGTCAGCTATCTCAATGATCTGAACCAAATCAGTTGAGGTCATGACATAACCGCATGGGTTGTGAGGGTGGCATAACAGCAGAGCCGAAACATCGTCCCGCTCAGCCACCTGGTCTAAATGGTCGAAGTCAAGTGCCCAACCATCTTCGGTTTCCATTAACGGATTCGCGACCCAGTTTCGTCCTGTGCCTTCGACGCTGGAATAGAAAGGCGGGTACACCGGTGTTTGTACGACGATTCCTGACCCTGGCGGGGTCAAAGTGTCCAAAACCCATTCGAGGCCTTGTATGACGTCGTGCACTCGAAGCACATCTGACGTTTCGACATTCCAGTCGAACGCATGAGACATTCGCGATTTGAATGCTTCCAGCACCGGGATCGGCTCATCGTAGAAGCCGTAGCCGAGTCCACCTTCATTAATTCTCGCTACCACCGCTTCTTTGATGAAATCGGGAACTTCGACATCCATGTCCGCGACCCACGCAGCCAACACGTCGCTGCCATGGCGTTCCCATTTGATACCGGGTCGGTTCCGCACACGTTCCAGGTCTAGATCAAAGATCACGGGGAGAGGCTACGCCGTAGTCGTCAGTAAAGTCCGATCATTCGACCGGCAAGCGCTACAACAGCTGCGACGAGGACTGGTCGAATTATTTTTTCTCCTCCTCGGACAGCTAGTCGGGCACCCAACCAGCCACCTATGGCGAAGCCAACAGCCAGAACCACGGCGAAACCCCAGTCAACCTGGCCTCGTACGATGAAGACGGGCAACGCTATTGCAGTAAGGATGAAGATCACCACCACTTTGATTGCGTTTGCGTTGACTAAATCCAGGCCAGATCTCGATAGGGCAACAACGATGAGTAAGCCAACCCCTGCTTGGAATGCACCTCCATATAGTCCGATCCCGAAAAAGACAGCTGTTGTTAGGGCTGGGTGCCAGTTGATTTGTGTCCCGGAAGTTCTCGGTGGTCGCAGACTGATAAACAGCAGCGGGATCATCAGAAAGCCAAAGATTCGTTCAAAGGCTTCATCTGTGACGCTGGAAACAAGTATTGACCCAACCAGCGACCCAATAGTGACTGGGAGGATCACGGGTATAGCCCGTCGAAATCCACGGACGCCTTCTTGACGGTAACTAGCTACAGATGAAGCGTTTTGGACAAGTACGCCAAACCGGTTAGTGCCGTTAGCTACCAATCCGGGTAGTCCTGCGAAAACATTGAGAAAGCCGACCGTAAGCAGAGAGCCGCCTCCTGCCATCGCATTAACGATTCCTGCGACGACCCCGGCACCTGCAACCAGCATGGCGTCAATGAGTTCCATGCCTGCAATCATTGCCTGTATTCGCTGCCCAAATAGCACTAGTTAAAGAATCTCTTCGTGAGATAGGGCTCGCGACCTCTACTCTCAGTGATATGGCCGGTAACACCTTTGGTGAACAATTCCGTATTACTACCTTCGGCGAATC
>CEUZ01077883.1_pt1 | contig 34823 bp, 34 predicted proteins | sample 361511 | NCBI WGS metagenome assembly CEUZ01 (sample SAMEA2622822, study PRJEB7988) | marine metagenome | biome: marine biome (ENVO:00000447); feature: surface water layer (ENVO:00002042); material: "saline water (ENVO:00002010), including plankton (ENVO:xxxxxxxx)" | depth 5 m | reverse complement strand
CAGTTTACCCAATTAATCGAAATTATTAACACATACCAAAACGATGCCCAGAGTTTAATGCTTGTTGGCCATAATACTGGCATTGAAAATTTAGTTAATCATTTGTGTTCTCAATCAGGCAATCCACAAACGACAGTGACAACAGCTAATTTATTTATATTTGAATATATTGATAAAAACTTTAATCCAGCAACAGACAGTTGCAAGTTAATCGAAGCAATAAAGCCCAAAAAACTAACTTAAATAATTATTTTTGAGAAACGATGTAAGCAATCCAACCTGCATCCGCCTCACCTTCTGTCTGCGGCAAAAATTCACCATTACCTTCACCATCTTCATCGGCTTGTTCCCAGTAGACAGTTGGTTTAAAACCAGCTTCGGTGAGCATTTCTAATATTTCTGGAAGTGTCCATACACGCCATTCATAAGTAAAAGCCTTTTTAATTTTTGAGCCATCTTTAAATTTGAAATGAATATAATTAACCGCTGAACCTGTTATGGGATCATACTTATGTTGGTCCCAGATATAGGTGAAGCCATCGTTTTTTGTTTTTTCTTTTAGCTCTTGGAATGCCTCGTATCCACCATACGCATCAGCAAAGAAGATGCCATCATCAACTAGCGTCTCTCTAATTTTTTTAAAATATTCAATCATTAATTTTCGTTCTTTAAATACCCAATAGCTAAAATTCATTGCTAACACAATATCAACAGGATCATTTTTCGCATTTAAAACATTCTCCTTGACCAATTTTATACGCGATGATTGTTCATTTGTGAGATTTGCAATTTTATTTTTATGAGACCAGTCTAAAACCTCTTGGTCGATATCAAAACAAATTGCCGTATTAGTATCACGTCGTTTCACCCATTCACAGGATGTATTTGCAGTCGCACAGAAGTCTTCTCTAAGATTCCTTGCTTGTCGCCCTTTAAGTTTTTTAAATAATGCATCAATAATATCAACTTCAGCTTCAACGCATTGCACCGCCTCCTCATAACAGATATGACGGTCTGCGAGTTCTGCCATTGTTGGGCTTGAAGGCTTAGGTCTCTTATTTTTTTTACCCATTTCTTAATTACCAAATTTTAAATTTAAGACACTAGATACAATTGAGATATGATTCGGGCGGCCATTATAGCGAATAGTTCTAAATTAAGTCAGTAAATTTAGTAATTATATTTTACGCACTTATCATGAAATAATGATTGATTCAAAAATAACATGACCACATTACTTTTTTATTGCGATATAATTACAGTCTATGGGAGAGCACGATAATGATCATAAAATCAAGATAAGTAGCGTTCTTGATAAAAAGGGAACAGCTATTTATAGCATTTCACCAGAGAGCTCATTAAAGCAAATGGCAAATGAAATGCTTCAAAGAAAAATCGGATCACTTGTTGTAACCGATAAAGATGGTTCATTAACAGGAATTATTTCTGAACGTGACTTTTTAAATGTCGTTGATAAGCATACTAAGGATTGGGAAGATATAATTGTTTCGGATGTTATGACGAAGGAAGTAATTACAGCCTCACCCGATGAAACGCTGGAACAAGTCATGTCTAAAATGGACAGGCATCATATCCGTCATATTCCAATAATGGATGACAATAAAATTATGGGTGTGCTCGCGCTGGGAGATATTATTAATGCATTACTTGATAAATCATTATTCCAAAACGAGTTACTTAAACGTTATATAAAAGACTGGCCTAAAGACAATTGATAGTTAGTTATAATCTGATTAAATTATCATCCTGATCTCGAGTCTCGAGATCATTGCTTATCACAAAATCAATGAGAAAATCGTAGATCATAGGGTCCTTGTTCTGGAGTTTGGTGTTAATAACAAAGCATTTTGAATTTTTTTTCTGGTTTAAATTAACAAGTGGATTAAAGATTGCTCGCCCATTTTTGTCATAACTCGCAACTGTATAATAGAGTCTTTCTGCCCAGTCACTTGGGCGAAATTTTTTTCCTTTAATAGTTTTTCCGATTATTAATATTTTTTCGTATAACATTTTATTATTTTAAATTCAGTCCTGATCAGAGTCTTCCCAGTGCTCGCCTTCTATAATATTTCTGGTATTTGTTTGTTTTTGCCTCATATTAATACGATTCGTAATAAAGTTTACAAATACTGTTTCTGCAAATCGCCTACGTAATATTGGTACCAACATTAAAAATCCTAACGTGTCAGTAAAAAAACCAGGAGTCAATAAAAATGCACCACTAATTAGCAGAATTAAACCCTCTATTAGTTCAATAGCTGGTAACTGACCACTATTGATACTTGAGTGTACTTTTGCAAGTGTTGCTAAACCTTGAATACGTAATAGTGAAACCCCAAGAAAAGCGGTACCGATAACCAGTGTTATTGTATAACCCGCACCAATAATATTGCCAATCTTTATTAATATAGCAATTTCAATTAGCGGTACTATTATAAAAAGCGCAAAAAAAATCTTAAACAAACTAATGACCTCAGTTATTAAATGATCAGTATGGCATTATGATTAATGTATGGGCAAAATACCATTATGCAAGGAATAGTAGATATATAATAAAAGCATGGCCGATATCAAAAAACCTATTTTGGTGCTGAGCACTTTTCCAGAAGGCGTGTCTGCTAAAGATACTGCAGAGTGTCTAGTGAATGAAAAACTAGCAGCTTGTGTAAATATTATTCCCGGAGTTCAATCTATTTTTCGTTGGCAGGATAAGATTGATAATTCTAATGAAAATATCCTAATTATAAAAACAACAAATAATTTATATAGTAAATTGGAAAATAGAATCAAAGAGCTCCACCCCTACGAACTTCCCGAGATAATCTCGGTCTCAATAGAAAATGGTTTGCCTGAATACTTAAATTGGATTAATAAAAGCGTTGTATGAGAATGTATTTTTTTAGAAACATATTTATTACCTTTATTTTTTTATTTTCACAATCCTCATATGCAACAGGCATAGGTGAGAGTCTATCTAGAATATTTTCATCATCTGATGACGAAGTACTGCATCCTGATAGCGCATTCAAAATTAATCTCGATGTTATTTCTAATGATAAATTATTAATGAACTGGCAAATTGAGGCGGGCTACTATCTCTATAAAGATAAATTTTCTATTAATTCCAATGACCCTTCACTGGTATTGGGTGATTATGTATTCCCACTTGGTAAATTAAAAGATGATCTTGCGTTCGGTGAGGTTGAAGTTTATTACGGGCAGAATCAATTAGTCATACCGTTTGAAACCACCAAAGAAAATATTAGAGAATTAAATATAAGTGTGGGATATCAGGGGTGTAAAGAAGGCTCAATTTGTTATCCCCCAATAGAGAAAAATTATACAGTCTCAATTCCCAATTCTTTTGAGAATATTGACAGCAAATTATTGCTATCTGAACAGGATGCAATAACAAATAAATTAAAGGAAAAAAATCTCCTACTCAATGTCCTTTCCTTTTTTATATTCGGATTCTTATTAGCATTAACACCCTGTGTGTTTCCAATGATCCCCATTCTTTCTGGAATTATTGTCGGTGAGGGTATTCAAATAACAAGAACAAAAGCGACATTACTAACACTGAGCTATGTATTTTCTATGGCGGCGACCTATGCCGCATTGGGCGTGATAGCTGGAATATTTAGTTTTAATTTACAAGCAGCATCGCAAAATATTTGGGCGATAAGTTTGTTTAGCAGTATCTTTGTTTTACTAGCGTTATCAATGTTTGGTTTTTATGAATTGAAATTGCCAAATAAGTGGCAAAGTAAATTATTTGGCAATAAGACATCAGGCAATAACAGCATTGTAGGCGCTGCTTTTATGGGGGTGTTGTCTGCTATCATCGTCGGTCCGTGTGTCGCGCCACCCTTGGCAGGTGCGCTACTCTACATTAGTCAAACCGGAGATGCTCAGTTAGGTGGACTGGCATTATTTTCTATGGGTCTGGGTTTTGGGGTACCTCTTATAATTATCGGCATCAGTTCTGGAGAGTTATTACCGCGCGCCGGTGCTTGGATGAACAGTATAAAACAGGTATTCGGTGTTCTAATGCTCGGTGTTGCTATTTGGTTTATGGAACGTGTTCTTCCAGCATCACTGGTATTAATCCTATGGTCTGGTTTATTTATTTTTAGCTCAGTTTTTCTTGGTGTTTTTGAACGATCGGGCGATAAAATTTCCAGCTGGGATCGCTTACGTAAGGGGTTAGGTCTTCTAATATTATTCTATGGTTTAATTCTATTGTATGCATCAGTGAGTGGCGGAGGTACAGTTTTAGATCCATTCAATAAAAAAACAATGGGTAGCTTTAAAGGTGAAACATTACCATTTGTTTATGTCAGCGATCTTTCAGAATTAGATGATCAACTTAGTCAATCTCGATTAGATGGCGAAATAGTAATGCTAGATTTCTATGCAGATTGGTGTATTGAATGCAAACAAATGGAAGCGTATACCTTTTCGAATTCTTCCGTGAAAGATATTCTTAAAGATGTAAAATTAATAAAGGCTGATGTAACAGAAAATAATAATATGGATAAAGCGTTATTGAAAAATTTTGAATTATTTGGCCCTCCTGCTATATTATTTTTTGATAAACAATCAAACGAAATAAGATCACATAGGCTCATTGGTTTTTTTAAATCAAGAGAGTTTATTGAGCATGTTAAACAACTCAAATCATTATGAGTAAAAAACAAGTAATATTTATTACACTTCTGGTCGCTTTAATATCAGTATTCAGCGGGTATTATCTTCAAAAAATAACTGGGGTTAAGCAAAGTGAAAAACAGGAGCTTAACGTTGCGAAATCTCCAAGCCCCGAGGAAGTTATTGGTAGTAGAGTAAAAGACTTTAGCCTTATGGATTTAAATGGTGAACTCAGATATTTATCTGAGTGGGAAAGTAAATTAATTGCAATTAATTTTTGGGCAACTTGGTGTGCTCCATGTCGCGAAGAAATACCCGCTTTCATTGAGCTCCAATCGAAATATGAAACACAAGGATTACAGTTTGTAGGTATTGCGTTGGAGCAAGCTGAAGATGTAAAAAACTTTATAGAAGAATTTAGTATTAATTATCCATTATTAGTTGGGGGAGATGAGGTCATAAAGATTGCCACCGAGCTAGGTAACAATATTGGAGCAATGCCATACACCGTTTTTATTAATTCTGAGGGTATCATTGCATTTACTCGACGTGGCCCATTAACCAAGGAAGAAGCAGAGGCGGTGATAAAAAACTATCTGTAGGCTACCCAAACCAATAAACATTTCTTCGTTTTTCCTCTAATTTCTGTTAAAATACATCAAAATGTCGCTAAAATCGTCTAAATCAACAAGATAGCTTTTGAGATATATAGGGGGGATACTTGAAATTTCTGGTTCTAAATGGCCCAAATCTTAATCTTTTAGGCGAAAGAGAGCCCGAGGTGTACGGCACAACCACCCTCGCCGAAATCGATACCAGATTAAATAATTTGGCTACCACACAGGGCAATGAATTAACGTGCTTCCAGAGTAATGCAGAGCATGAGCTTGTCGATAAAATACACGATGCAAAAAAATCAGGAGTAGATTTTATACTAATTAATCCTGGGGCTTTTACACATACCAGTATCGCACTGCGTGATGCAATGTTAGGCACCGAAATTCCTTTTATTGAGGTCCATCTCTCAAATGTTTTTGCGCGGGAGGAATTTAGAAAATCTTCATATTTATCTGATATTGCCGTCGCAGTTGTCAGTGGTCTCGGTGATTATGGTTACGAACTCGCCCTAATGGGCGCCGAAAAATATTTAACACGAAAATAAAAACGCTATGGATATAAGAAAAGTAAAGAAATTAATTGAGTTATTAGAAGAGTCGGGCATTGCTGAAATTGAAATTCATGAGGACAAAGAATCAGTGAGAATCAGTCGCGGCAGTTCAGGTGCCGCGCCACAAACAACGATCAATGTCCCACCCATTGATGCAGGCGTTTCTGCAAATAAACAAATTAGTCCATCAGAATCTAAAGCAGATGATTACAGTGATGAAGGTGAAGTTATAACGGCACCTATGGTTGGAATTTTTTATACCTCCCCCTCCCCTGATCAGCCACCATTTGTAAATAAAGGGCAAAATATAAAAACAGGAGAAGTTCTGTGCATCATTGAAGCAATGAAAATCATGAACCAAATTGAATCTGATGTTAATGGCAAGTTGATTCGTGTTCTAGTCGAAAATGGAGATCCTGTAGAATACGGCCAACCACTTTTCGTTATCGATCCATCTTAAGTAAACGTTATTTAAGAAATAACGTTGATCCAAAAATCTTAAAAAATTCTTATTAGACATGCTTAGAAAAATTGTAATTGCAAATAGAGGTGAAATAGCATTAAGAATTTTACGTGCATGTAAAGAGCTCAATATAAAAACAGTAGCAACATATTCGGTTGCAGATCGCGAACAAAAACACGTATATCTAGCAGATGAATCTGTTTGCATTGGACCTGCAATTTCAACCGAGAGTTATTTGAATATCCCTGCAGTAATAAGCGCAGCCGAGGTAACAGATGCTATTGGTATTCATCCCGGTTATGGATTTCTATCTGAAAATGCCGATTTTGCTGAACAAGTTGAGCAAAGTGGTTTTACTTTTATAGGACCAAAAGCAGAAACAATCAGAATAATGGGTGACAAGGTTTCTGCGATAAGGGCAATGAAAAAAGCCGGTATACCCTGTGTTCCCGGATCAGATGGACCCTTGGGCGAGGATTCAAATGAGTTATTGAGTACCGCTAAAAAAATTGGATATCCGGTAATAATAAAAGCCGCCGGTGGTGGGGGCGGTAGAGGTATGCGTGTTGTTTACAATGAGGCTTCATTACTAAAATCAATAGTGCTGACACGCGCTGAAGCTGGAGCTGCATTTGGTAATGAAATTGTTTATATGGAAAAATTTCTAGAGCATCCGCGACATATTGAAATACAAATAATGGCAGACGAACATGGAAATGTTATTTATTTAGCTGAACGTGATTGTTCAATGCAAAGACGACATCAAAAAGTAATCGAGGAAGCTCCCGCACCTGGGCTGACCAAAAAGACAAGAAAAAAGATTGGTGAGTTATGCGTTAAGGCCTGCAAATCAATATCGTATCGCGGCGCCGGCACTTTTGAATTTTTATATGAGAATGACGAATTCTATTTCATTGAAATGAACACGAGAATTCAAGTCGAACATCCAGTTACAGAGATGATAACGGGTGTTGATATAGTAAAAGAGCAGTTAAGAGTCGCCAGTGGTGAACCACTAAATTATAAGCAATCTGATATTAGCATAAACGGCCATGCAATAGAGTGTAGAATCAATGCCGAAGATCCAGAGAATTTTCTACCCTCTCCGGGTGTTATACAGCACTATCATCCTCCTGGTGGATTTGGAATTCGTGTTGATACCCACGTTTATCAGGGATATAAAGTGCCACCCTATTATGATTCCATGATTGGTAAATTAATCGCGCACGGTGAAACTAGAGAGCTCGCATTAACACGCTTATCAATGGCGCTATCAGAAATCGTTATAGACGGGATAAAAACAAATATTCCGCTTCATCAGGATCTTGTTAAGGACCCAGCCTTTATTGCGGGCGGTGCTGATATCCACTATTTAGAGAAAAAGCTGGGTATTAAATAGAATCTTTTTTATAAGCTCTCCAGGATAAATATTCCATATGATGTGGTTGCAGCTCGAAGTTGAAACAACTCAGGATTACGTCGACCAGTTGTCAATTTTTTTTGAAGAGGTTGGCGCAGTTTCAGTTAGCATCAGCGCATCTAGTAGCGAACCTATTTTTGATGAATGCAATAATGATGAGAATGCATTTTGGGATAAAACTAAAATAACCGTCCTATTAAGTGCGGCGTGCAATATCGACAACTTGATAGCTCAGTTAGATAAGTTTGCCAACGGCAAAGCTATTCAAGATTGTAGAATTGAATCATTGGAAGATAAAGATTGGATTGACGAATTTAAGTCCAAATATCAACCAATGATTTTCCTTGAGAAAATATGTATTTCACCTAGTTGGTGCGCACCACTAAAAAGCAAAATACCAACAATCATTGTTGATCCTGGTCTTGCTTTCGGTACCGGAGCTCATCCTACGACATCTCTTTGTATTGAGTGGTTCTGTATGAATAATATGGAGAATAAAGTCGTCATAGACTATGGGTGTGGATCCGGAATTCTTTCAATGGTTGCTGCAAAGCTTGGGGCAAGAAAAGTATATGCAGTTGATAATGATGAAACTGCTTTAGAAATAGCACAGGAGAATATAAAAAATAATAAACTGGGAAAAATAGTATCGACGGTAGATACCGAGAACCTTTCTATTCCAAAAGCAGATATTTTAGTAGCAAATATTTTGTTAAATCCGCTGATGAAATTGTATGGAGAATTTTCAAGGCTAACAAAAAAGAACAGCCATATAATTCTTTCAGGAGTACTAAACGAGCAGGCTGAAAAGTGTCTGGCAACATATAGAGATAATTTTAATATGGATAAACCTGTTTTGAAGAAAAGCTGGGTGAGTTTACATGGAGTTAGACTTTAAAGTATCTGATTTTATTCATCAAAAAATTCCTTCTTTACAACCCACAGTTTGTCGTTATTATAAGTGAAAATAATTATATTGTTATCAGTAAAAAGGATTTCAAATTCCTGTTTCTATGTTTATAGGACCTTATAAGCTTAAAAATAATTTGGTGCTTGCACCAATGGCTGGAATCACAGATCAACCATATAGAGAGCTATGTCGTGAATTGGGAGCAGGAATGGCAATCTCGGAAATGGTTACTTCTAATCCAGAATTATTTAAGTTTAGAAAAACAAAACTGAAATTAGAAGTTAATGGCGAGTTAGAGCCAAGGGTTGTTCAGATAGCTGGCGCTGACCCATCGATGATGGCAGAAGCGGCTAGATTTAATGTTGATAGAAGTGTGCAAATTATTGATATCAATATGGGGTGTCCTGCAAAAAAAGTTTGCAAAGTAATGGCGGGTTCAGCTCTACTAAAAGATGAACTATTAGTAAGCAGAATTTTAGAATCGGTGGTGAAAGCAGTAGATGTTCCGGTTACGTTAAAAATTAGAACAGGTTGGGACAAAAATAACCGTAATGCTTTAAACATCGCAAGGATTGCATCAGATTCGGGTATACAGGCACTAACGATACACGGAAGAACACGTGCATGTGGATTCAAAGGTAGTGTTGAGCACGAAACGGCGGGTGAAATTAAGGCTCGATATGACATTACCGTGATTGCAAATGGGGATATCACAACGCCGGAGATGGCAAAAAAAATAATAAATGATTATGGAGTTGATGGAATAATGATAGGAAGGGCGGCACAAGGTAACCCATGGATCTTTCGAGAAATCGATCATTATCTTAGTACGGGTGACAAATTGGCTTTACCTACCCTCGAAGAAATTCACAAAATAGTTATTTATCATGTCAGCCAAATACACAAATTTTATGGCGAAAAACAAGGAGTTAGAATCGCACGCAAACACATATCGTGGTACTGTCAAAAAATAAAACAAAACTCCCTATATAAATCAATCAATCAAATTGTTACCGCGAAAGAGCAAATATTAGCCTTGAATAATTTGTTTGGTTCAGAAAAGAGATTTGCAGCATGAGTAAAAAGAAGGCAAGAAAAAAAACAGCTGCGGAAAAAAGAAGTTACGCACAGAAATCACTGGCTAATAATGTCGAAAAAAGTATGAAAAGATATTTAAATGATCTTAATGGCCACAGTCCAAATCAACTTTATGATTTTTTTCTTCAAGAAGTAGAAAAACCATTTTTTGATGTTGTCATGCAGCATACGGATTGGAATATTACGCAAGCTTCGAATATGCTCGGTATGAATCGTGTCACGTTACGCAATAGGTTGAAAAAGTACAAACTTGATTAAGGGGTGCTCAGTCCACCTATCTTAAAATAATCATCCTCTCTCTTTAAGCGTTGCAATATCGCAATATTTACAATAATGTCCTATTTAAATAATCCTATCAGACCAAGGACAAGAAAATGACAATTGTTAAACGTGCTCTAGTTAGCGTGTCAAATAAATCAGGAATTGTCGACTTTTGTAAAGGCTTATCAAAACTGGGAATTGAAATTCTCTCAACAGGCGGTACAGCAAAATTACTAACTGAAAATAATATTGATGTTATTGAGGTGTCAGACTACACCAATTTCCCAGAAATGATGGGCGGTAGAATTAAGACATTACATCCTAAGATTCATGGAGGACTTTTAGCAAGGAGAGGGGTTGATGACGCAGTGATGGAAGAGCATTCTATAAAGACAATCGATCTTGTCGTTGTTAATTTGTATCCATTTGAAGAAACAGCAAGTAAAACATGTTGTAGTTTTGAAGAGGCAATCGAGAATATAGATATCGGTGGCCCAGCGATGTTGCGTTCAGCAGCTAAGAATCATAATTCTGTAACCGCGGTAGTAAATTCAGAAGATTACAATAGCGTACTTGATGAATTAAAAAGTAATGGCAGTATTTGTGACGAAACGCGTTTTAATCTAGCACAGAAAGTTTTCTCTCATACAGCAAATTATGATGCAAATGTTTCAAATTATTTGGGTGGATTTAATAGTAAGAAGGAGCAGCTCAATTACCCCCAAACTTTTACTAGCCAATTCATTAAGAAGCAGGATTTGCGCTACGGTGAAAATCCTCATCAGACTGGTGCCTTCTACTCAGAACCGAATCCAATGATGGGTACTCTGGCGAGCGCTAGACAGATTCAGGGGAAAGAACTTTCATATAATAATATTGCTGATACGGATGCAGCCTTCGAGTGTGCGTTGTCTTTTAAGAATACGACCTGCGTTATTGTGAAACATGCAAATCCGTGTGGTGTTGCCTCAGGGTCAACACCGCTCGAAGCATATGAGGGGGCCTATGCTACAGATCCAACTTCTGCATACGGGGGCATTATTGCTTTTAACGAGGAATTAGATGCAAAAACCGCAAAAACAATTATTGATAGGCAGTTTGTCGAGGTAATCATTGCTCCATCTGTTTCACCAGAGAGTATTAAAATTATAGAAAAAAAAGATGGCATTCGTCTTTTAGAAGCTGGTTATAGAAAAGATGATATTAAGGATCTAAATATGAAACGAGTTAGCGGTGGTTTGTTATTACAAGACAATGACTGGGAGACTTTAAACCGCAACGATATTGAAATTGTTTCAAAAAGATCACCAAAGGAAGAAGAACTCGATGATTTACTCTTTGCATGGAATGTCGTCAAATATGTTAAATCAAACGCTATTGTTTTTGCAAAGGATAAAAAAACTATCGGAATCGGAGCAGGACAAATGAGTCGTATATATAGTGCGCGAATTGCTGCGATTAAGGCAAAAGATGAAAAGATTGAAATAACTAATAGTGTTATGGCATCAGATGCTTTTTTCCCTTTTCGTGATGTTGTAGATTCTTCAGCAAGCGAAGGAATACGCGCAATAATTCAACCCGGTGGTTCAGTTCGTGATGAAGAGGTAATTGCTGCTGCTAATGAACACAATATGGCAATGGTATTTACCAAGATGCGACATTTTTTGCACTAATAATTTTTAATAATATTGAAAGCACAATTTTTTATATGAAAATCCTTATCGTTGGTGGTGGTGGTCGTGAGCATGCTTTAGCTTGGAAGGCGGCTCAATCTAGTAAAGTTGAGATGGTGTATGTAGCACCTGGTAATGCAGGAACAGCTAATGAAGATAAAGTTACTAATATCGAAATAAGTGCCGATGATATTAATGCATTAAAAACATTTGCTAAAAAAGAAGAAATTGAACTAACCATAGTTGGTCCGGAAGCTCCTCTTGTAGATGGAATTGTAGATGATTTTCAGGAGAGCGGTCTTCGTTGTTTTGGCCCGACCAAAGCAGCAGCAGAGCTTGAGGGCTCTAAATCTTTTTGTAAGAATTTTCTTAAGAAATTTCAAATACCAACAGCTGAATACGAAGTTTTTACAGAGGAAAATTTAGCGATTGATTACGTAAAATCAAAAAAAATGCCGATCGTAATTAAGGCCGATGGGTTAGCTGCCGGGAAAGGTGTGGTTATTGCATCTTCACAAGATGAGGCGATAAAAACAATCAAAGAAATGTTATCTGGCAATAAGTTTGGCGACGCCGGGCACCGTATTGTTATAGAGGAGTTTTTAGAGGGCGAGGAAGTTAGTTATATCGTTATATCAGATGGTAAAAATGTTTTGCCTCTGGCTACATCACAAGATCATAAGGCAAGGGATGATGGCGACATGGGACCTAATACGGGCGGTATGGGCGCGTATTCTCCGGCGCCCATTGCCAACTCAGCAATACAGCAACGCATATTAGAAGAGGTGATATTACCAACAATTAAGGGGATGGAGAGCGAGGGAAGAACATATACTGGCTTCTTATATGCTGGCCTTATGGTTACTAATGATGGCAATTTAAAAGTTTTAGAATTTAATTGCCGTTTTGGTGACCCAGAGACTCAACCAATAATGATGCGTCTAAAAAGTGATTTAGTCTCCATGTGTCTCGCCTCATTTGATAATACGCTAACAAAGTGCAATATAGATTGGGATTCGAGATCGGCGGTAGGCGTAGTTTCCGCTTCAGATGGATATCCAGCTAGCGCTAGTAAGGGCGATATAATAGAAGGCCTAAACTCTATATTTCCTGAACACATTAAAATATTTCATGCAGGTACTTCAATGGCAGATGGAAACATAGTCACCGCGGGAGGAAGAGTTCTATGTGCAACAGCACTTGGAGATACGGTTAGCCAAGCAAAACAAAAAGCATATGATGCAATAAACGAAATTAATTACGACGGAATGTTTTTTAGAAATGATATTGGTTATAGAGCTATACAGAGAGAAAATTAATGGTTGTTAATTATCACCATTCCATTCTATAAAATTTTTCAACAAAGTTAATCCAGCTTGTTGACTCTTTTCCGGATGAAATTGAGTGGCAAAAATGTTATCCCGACAAGCAGCTGATGTGTAACGGCATATATAATCAGTGCTACCCGCAATATTTGCATTATTCTCAATTTTTACGTAATAGCTGTGTACAAAATAAAAACGACTCCCATCATCTATACCCCGCCATAGAGGATGTTTTTTTGTTTGGAAGACTTCATTCCACCCCATTGATGGAATTTTAAATTTATTATTATCATGATCTTTTATATTTTCTTCAAAACGAATAACGCTACCCGGTATAAGTCCTAATCCCTTAACGCCACCATCTTCATCGCTATAATCCATAAGTGATTGAAGACCTAAGCATATACCAAGGAAAGGTTTATTATTTATACACTCTCTAATTATATCGTCTAGATTTTTTTCGCGAAGATTTTTCATGCATTGCCCGATCGCTCCCTGGCCAGGGAAAACGATTTTATCTGCACCAAGTATTATCTTAGGATCATCACTAACAATTACTTCGTGCTTACTTTCAGCAACAGTTTCAAGTGCTTTTGTAACTGATCTTAGATTGCTACTACCATAATCAAGAACAACTATTTTTGGCATAGTTTATTTTTTTAGAGCGAGCCTTTAGTTGATGGTAGTACATCTTTCATGACCGGGTCGATCTCGACTGCAACTCTAAGGGAACGACCAAATGCTTTAAATATTGTCTCGGCAATATGATGTGAGTTACGTCCTCTAATATTATCAATATGTAAAGTCATCATTGCGTGATTAACAAACCCTTGGAAAAATTCAAAAATAAGGTCAACATCAAATTCACCAATTCTTGCACGTGGGTAATTAGCATTGTATTCAAGACCGGGCCGACCCGAGCAGTCTACTACAACACGAGATAATGCTTCATCAAGTGGAACATAGGCGTGGGCGTAACGGCGGATACCTTTTTTATCTTTTAAAGCATCGGCAAATGCTTGTCCCAGCGTTATCCCAACGTCTTCTACAGTATGATGAGCGTCGATTTCTAGATCACCTTTTGCTTTTATCTCAAGATCAAACAGGCCATGACGAGCAATTTGCTCCAGCATGTGCTCCAGAAATGGAATACCTATATCGAGTTTAGACTTGCCTTGACCCTCTAATACTAGAGATACCTTTATTTGTGTTTCTTTAGTATTTCGTTCTACAGTCGCTTTACGCTCACTCATTATGTCTATCACCTAATCAGCATTATTGTTTCATTAAAAATAAGCGTGATAGGATAACCTCTAGAGGCGTGATTACCAACAATCGGATATAAAATGATCGATATCAACATTATTAAAGACTATTTATTACATTTACAGGACCAAATTTGTGCTCAATTCGTCGATATTGACAGTAATTTGGTCTTAAAAGAGGATCAGTGGGAGCGAAAATCAGGCGGCGGCGGAAGAACACGTGTTTTTAGTGATGGGAAGGTTTTTGAACAGGGCGGGGTCAATTTTTCACATGTATTCGGTGACAATCTGCCTCCGTCTGCCACCGTAAATAGACCCGAGCTAGCTGGTAGATCTTTTCAAGCGCTTGGTAATTCTGTGGTCATTCATCCTTTGAATCCCTTCATACCAACAACACATATGAACATAAGATTTTTTATTGCAGAAAAAGATGGAGAAGACCCTATCTGGTGGTTTGGTGGAGGATTTGATCTTACTCCATATTATGGATTCATTGAGGACGCAAAACATTGGCATAAAATTTCAAAAGCGGCTTGCGATGGTTTTGGTGAAAATAGTTATGGAAAGTTTAAAAAATGGTGTGATGAATATTTTTATCTTAAGCATAGAGATGAACCAAGAGGAATTGGTGGAATATTTTACGATGACTTAAATGAATGGGGTTTTGACACATGTTTTTCATTTATGAAAAGTGTTGGAGAGCATTTTCTTAAAGCTTATCTACCAATTGTTGAACGACGTCAAAGTATGTCTTACACAAAACAAGAGAGGAAATTTCAATTATATCGGCGTAGCCGCTATGCAGAATTTAATTTAATTTATGATCGCGGAACATTATTTGGGCTGCAATCTGGAGGAAGAACAGAATCAATTTTGATGTCGATGCCACCACTAGCACGTTGGGAGTATAACTGGCAGCCTGATGCCGGCTCAAAAGAAGCAGAGTTATATGACGTTTTTCTCAAGCCAAAAGATTGGTTATCGGAGTGAAGTGCTTGCCTAAATAAAAAAGACGACAAGGAGTACAACTGTCGCTGACATCGATAGATGTAAGCGTAGTTTTATAAATCCATCAGGGTATGTCTGTATTAGGTATTTTTTTTCATAGAGATAGAGAGCAAAAAAAGAGCATGATGCAGTAAAAAACCAATTTAGTTGGTTAAAAATTAACCAGACCCACGCCCAAAGCATTACAGTAACTGATATATAGATAACATGCGCCGGTAGATCATTATATAATGTTGATTTCCATAGTAGACCGCCCAGGAAGCTAAAAATTAAGGCAGCATATGCAATCAAAAAAGAATCTGCATTTTCAAAATTTAAATAATGGAGAAGAGCAAGACCGAAAAAAGGAATTAGCCCACCATAGCCGAGTATGAGATGTATTTTTTTCAAGAGAGATTAAAATAGCAAATTGGCAAGAACATTTAATTTTTTATAATTCCATCATCCTTAGCAATTAAAAGTGTATCTGCAGACCTTTTTGCAAATAAGCCGTTTGTAACAACCCCTGTTATTTGATTCAATTGATTTTCAAGTTCAATTGGATTTTCTATTTTAAGATTATGTATATCAAGAATTATATTGCCATTGTCTGTTTGAAAGTCTTGTCTTAGTTCAGGCTGACCACCTATTTTTACAATTTCTCTTGCAACATAGCTCTGTGCCATAGGTATGACCTCTACAGGAAGAGGAAAACTTCCAAGTAGGGGTACAAGTTTTGAATCATCTATTATGCAGATAAACTCTTTACTTGCAGCCGCTATAATCTTTTCACGAGTTAGCGCACCTCCACCGCCTTTAATAAGGTGTTTATTTTTTGTTGCCTCATCTGCTCCATCAATATAGACAGATAATTCGGTGACGCTATTTAATGTGACTACCGGTATATTATTATCTTTAAGCAGTTTTTCCGTAGCAATTGAGCTCGATACAGCACCTTCAATCAATCCTTTATTTTTGGCGAGCTCTTCAACAAAAAAATTCACAGTGCTTCCTGTGCCAACACCAATAATAGTGCTATTTTTTATGTATTCGATTGCCGCCTTAGCGACATTTCTTTTCTTATTGTCCTGTGACATAAATAAGCTCCAATGAATATGTATGTTAGAACGCCTGTTAATGTTATCTTATGCTAATGTTCGAGGAATACAAAAAATTAATTAAGGAAGCTAGCCAGCGAGTTTACGCAGTTGCAAAACTCACTGATCTTGACTATGCCACTCAACTTTCTTTGCGCCACAACAACAAAATATGGCTGAAACGCGAAGATCAGCAGTCGGTATTCTCCTATAAGATAAGAGGCGCTTACAACTTAATCGCCTCCTTATCAAAAAGCGAGCGAGATCGAGGGGTGATTGCGGCCTCGGCAGGAAACCATGCTCAGGGCGTGGCGCTTGCAGCAAAACACCTTAATTTGAAATCAATTATTGTTATGCCTAAAACAACGCCTGAAATCAAAATTGACTCAGTAAAAAGAATGGATGCAGAGGTTATCTTGTTTGGTAATACATATGATGATGCTAAAGAGCATGCATTAGAACTCTCATCTGAAAAAGGAATGTATTATGTTTCTCCATATGATCATCCTTTAGTTATCTCGGGACAGGCAACAGTTGGAGTTGAATTATTGGATCAACATCCAAATAAGCCAGATATTATTTTTGTTCCTGTTGGCGGCGGCGGTTTAGTTGCGGGAATTGCTGCTTATGTAAAAACGATAGATCCCAATATAAAAATTATTGGTGTTGAACCGGATGAGGCACCATGCATGCATGATGCACTTAAATCGGGGGAGCTAATAGAATTAGATCATATTGGTATTTTTGCTGATGGCGCTGCAGTTAAGCAAGCAGGGGAAGAGTGTTATCGGATTGCAAAGGACCTTGTTGATGAAATACTGCTAGTTAGTGTTGATGAAATATGTGCAGCTGTTAAAGATATTTTCGAGGACACAAGATCAATTCCTGAGCCTGCAGGCGCATTGGCACTTGCTGGGCTAAAGCAGTATGTAGCAAACAATAATATAGAGGATAAAGAATTAGTAACGATTTTCAGTGGAGCGAATGTTAATTTTGATCGTTTAAGACATATAGCAGAGCTTTCAGCTTTGGGTGAAAATAGAGAGGCGCTTATTTCTATAATGATACCTGAACGCCCTGGTAGTTTTCGTAAGTTATGCCGTGATTTGGGTTCTCGTTTAATTACCGAGTTTAATTATCGTTATGCGGATGATAACGAAGCCCATATTTTTGTGGGCGTGCAATTGAAAAATGGTGTTGACGAAAAAAACATACTAATGAAACAACTCGAAGAGAAGGGTTACGATGTTGTCGATTTAAGTGATAACGCGATTGCTAAAATGCATATCAGATATATGGTTGGAGGTCACGCACCACAAGCTGAAAACGAACTTATATATCGTTTTGAATTTCCGGAAAGATCTGGAGCGTTGTTACATTTTTTAAGTGAGATGGGCGAAGACTGGAACATTAGCTTATTTCATTATAGGAATCATGGTGCAGCATATGGTCGTGTACTTATGGGTTTTCAAGTTCATAATGAGCAAAAAGAAAACTTTCAAAATTTTATTAATAAACTTGGTATCCCATACTGGGATGAAACTAAAAATCCTGCTTATATAAAGTTCTTAAGCTGAGAATTAAAATCTAAATTAGCGGGGTATCAACCATGATGTCGTTTCAGAGGCATTGAACTTGAACCAGAGGTTCAAGTGGGTATCTAAGCCAGCATTTCAGGCTTTCCACGTGGATGGACATGCACAACAATACTGATTAAAGATCCCCTGTTTTATATCTTATCGGCTCAAGTTACCACGAGCTTGATAACGAACATGACAGAAGACACCCAATTTTTATTTTCTTATACGACGAGACTACTTCTTTGCATTAGCCGTAATCTAATTGTTTTTCTATATCTAATGCATCGTTAATTTTATTTTGTAATCTATTAAGCGTAGTGTCGATTTTAAATTTTTTATCTTGGTTTTCTTTTTTATGTTCCAACATTTCATTTGCTATATTCAGTGCTGTCATGACAGCAATTCTTTCGGATCCTATGACACTACCATTTTTCTTCGTTTCAGCAACTTTTGTATTCAAGAAATTTATTGCGGTATGTAGTGAATCAAGCTCTTCTGCTTCACAAGTTATTAGATATTCTTTATCTAAAATTGTAACTTTTAATGGTTTTTTATTCATGATCTTGTTTCCATTGCACGTAGTCTAGTTATCATTGCCTCTATTCGACTTCTAGCATGCTCTGTCTTCTCAATTAGTATAGCACGTTCATTTACAAGATTTTCCTGTTGATTTTTTAAACTCGAATTTTCAGTCTTGAGCTCATTGACGGTGTTAATTAATTCATCAACACGTTCCTCAAGTGCGCTTAGATCCGTGTTATTATCATTGTGGTCGCTCATGATCTTTACCCTATTATTCAGTTATCGAATGAACTGAGTATATTGTTGATATATCATATAAACAAGAATATAGATTGCTTGGATTTGCTGGTCAACTCATGATGCAAAGGAAAAATGGGCGCCAATTGTTAATGTTCAGCGAAAATCAATTAGTTAGTGCTGTAATAGCCAAATAAAAAGATAGAATATATGATTAAAATGCTATGAGTTTTGGGCCTCACTTCTGAGGTAGTTTGATTTCGTATCTAGAAGTAATATGTTTTTGGCGCTAAAAATATTAGTTAAAACAGCATTAAATTAGAAAATAAACTAAAAAATATAGATTAGGATTACCAGATTGATTGATACAAAAGAATTCAAGAATCGTCGTAAACGCCTTATGGATATGATGGGTTCGGAGAGCATCGCAATTCTCCCCACTGCGTCTGTATCCATAAGAAATAGAGATGTTGAATTTCCATTTCGTCCCGATAGTGATTTTTACTATCTAACTGGCTATTCAGAACCTGAAGCTGTTGTCGTATTGATCCCAGATCGTGATGAGGGAGAGTACATATTATTTTGCCGTGAACGTGACGAAAAAATGGAGACCTGGCATGGTAGACGATCTGGTTTGCAGGGCGCGCTTGAAATTTATGCTGCAGATGATGCTTTTCCAGTTGAAGATATGGATGATATTTTGCCGGGTTTGATTGAAGGGCACGAGAGAGTTTTCTATAACATGGGCAGCAACCAAAATTTCGATCAAAGAGTACTTGGTTGGGTTAATCAAATTAAAAGTAATGTAAGATCAGGTGCGGTTGCGCCCGATGAGTTTATTTCACTTAATCATTTTCTGCATGAAATGAGACTCTATAAGAGTCGATATGAAGTTAGTTTAATGCGAAAGGCGGCGAAGATTTCAGCTAAGGCGCACAAGCGTGCTATGAAAAGTTGTATGCCGGGAATGTATGAATATCAATTGGAAGGAGAATTGATATCTGAATTTATTAAAAATGGCGCACGTCACAGCGCTTATCCTGCAATCGTTGGTTCTGGAGCAAACTCATGTATTTTACACTACACGGATAATAGTGATGCAATAGTTGAAGGCGATCTATTATTAATTGATTCTGGTGCCGAGTATCAGTGTTATGCAAGCGACATTACTAGAACATTCCCCGTTAACGGAAAATATACGGGGGCACAGCGCGATATTTACAGTTTAGTTTTAGCTGCTCAAAAAGCTGCTATCGATGAGATAAAGCCTGGCAAATATTGGAATAATCCACATGATGCGGCTGTAAAAGTATTAACAGAAGGACTAGTCGACCTAGGAATTTTGAAGGGAAATATTGATGACTTGATAGAAAATGAAGAATACACAAAATACTATATGCATCGAACAGGTCATTGGTTAGGCATGGATGTTCATGATGTTGGTGATTACAAGTTAGATGGGGAATGGAGGATGCTTGAGGCTGGTATGGTTATGACCGTTGAACCTGGGATTTATTTACCTGCTAGTCAAGATTTATCCAGAGAGCTACACAACATAGGAGTTAGGATTGAAGATGATGTTGTAGTCACCAAGGACGGTAATGATGTTTTAAGTAAAGATGCGCCTAAGACAATTAATGAAATCGAGGAATTAATGGCTGATGCAGCATGATTATGATGTTGCAATTGTTGGTGGAGGTATGGTTGGGGCGAGTTTTGCCTGTGCAATTGCATCCACGAATCTATCTATAGCTCTTATTGAGACCTCGGTTTTAGAAGAAGATCGACAACCGAGTTATGATGAAAGAGGAATCTCTCTTTCTCCATCCTCTAAACATATATTGGAGCATTTTGGTGTTTGGAATGAAATATATGCACATGTTACTCCAATAAAAGAAATACATGTTTCAAATCAAAAGAAATTTGGTTTTACACGTCTGACAGCCAGCGAATCAAATTTATCTGAATTAGGTCATGTAGTCATTGCTCAATCAATGGGTAAAGCATTACATAAAAAAATTAAACAATTTGAAAATATAGAAATATTATGTCCTGTTAAATTAGAAAATTTTATAAAACAAGATTCAGGAATAACTTTAGAGCTATCAACATCTAATGGTACTAAGATGATAGATACAAAGCTTCTGGTCGGAGCAGATGGCAGTAATTCAAAAGTTAGAGAATTATCTGGAATAGAAGTAAAGAAAAGCGATTATAAACAAACTGCAATTGTTTCAAATATAACAACACAAAAACCAAATCACTCTGTAGCCTATGAGCGTTTTACATCGCATGGTCCTATTGCACTTTTACCAATTGATGACAATCGTTCGGTATTAGTTTTTACTGCTCATTCAGACAAGGCAAACGATTATCTAAATATGCTAGATGATGAATACGTAAAGGTTATAGAGAATGAATTCGGACGTCGTTTGGGTAAAATTTGCAAAATAGAAAAACGTCGGGGTTATCCAATTTTCTATATCGAAGCTCGCAAACAATTTGAAAAAAATCTGGTTTTATTAGGTAACGCCGCACATACAATTCATCCTAATGCAGCACAAGGGTTCAATCTCGGTTTAAGAGATGCTGTCGGTTTGGCGGAGTGTATAACCGATGGCCTTGAAAAAAAATTAGCGATTGACGATGAGAATATATTAGAAAAATATATAGAACTCCGCTCTCCCGATCAAAAAAGCGTCATTGAGTTTTGCAACGGCATCGCTAATTGTTTTTACAATGAATCCTTTCTGTATCATTCATTCTCAAATTTCGCAATGATCCTAATTGATTGCATCCCAGAACTAAAATCAACATTACTTAAAAAAGCGATGGGAGTATCAGGGCACCAACCACGTCTGGTAAGAGATATAAACCTATGAAAAGAATTGAAGGATATGATTATGATGTTGTGATTTGTGGCGGCGGGGTCGTTGGTTGTTCTTTGGCTTGTCTTTTGGCAAAAGCTAATTTCAAGGTTGCATTGCTTGATAGGGATGTTAGGGCAGATCGTTCATCACAGAAAAATGATTCACGAATATTTGCAATTACTATTAGTTCCAAAAGGATCTTAAACAAAACCGGTGCATGGCATTTGATTCCAGAGGATAGCATTTCCCCTTTTCGTCGCATGCATGTTTGGGATGAAAATGGAGATGGTGAAATTCGTTTTGAAAGTGCATCAATTTGTGAACCCGCAATGGGTTATATTATTGCACAAAATTTTCTTACAGATGCTTTGTTTCAGAAAATAAATGAATTCGAAAATATTGATTTGATTAAGGGAGCCTCACCAAAATCTATAGAAAAAGATGCGAATGCAATATGTATTGATATTGATAACTCACAGGAATTAAAAACAAAACTTGTCGTTGCAGCTGATGGGTCCAACTCTAAAGTTAGGCAGCTTTGTAATATTAATTTTCAAAAGCATGATTATGAGCAGTCAGCTTTAGCATGTGTTGTTACCACTGAAATTGAACACAGTGCAGTTGCTCGGCAGCGTTTTTTAAGTGACGGGCCGCTTGCTTTTTTACCAATGAAAAATCCCCATCAATCGGGCATCGTCTGGTCAGCTAAACCCGAGCGGATTGATGAGCTTCTCAAATTGGATAAGGCAACATTTCAAAATGAGTTGGCAGTAGCTTTTGAGAATAAATTAGGGCAAATCAAAGAGAGCACCGAGCGAAATATTTTTCCATTGAGCCGAGCCCAAGCTGATCATTATGTTCAGCCAAGACTTGCTCTTATCGGAGATAGTGCGCATACCGTTCATCCTTTAGCTGGTTTGGGTGCTAATTTGGGTATTCTTGATTCTGCTTCACTAGCTGAAATACTCATAGATACATTTAATTCAGATAGAGATATTGGTCGATTGCAAGTTTTACGAAGATATGAGCGTTGGCGTCGGACTGAAAATCAACAGATAATGTATATGCTCGATGGATTTAAATATCTCTTTGAAAATAAATTTCAATCAGTACAATGGTTACGTAATTTAGGTTTAGATATTGTTGATGAGATGCCAATAGTTAAGAATGCAATCATGGCAAGGGCAATGGGCCTTAAAGGCAACTTACCCAGGTTTGCAAGAAATTATAATTGATTTATCAAATCACAGTACAAGTTATGTTCGTTATTAATGCTGCTGTTATGACATAAGGATAGTCAATGTCTGATAATTCTAACCATGAATCAAGTAACTTTATTCGAAATATCATTAAAGATGATGTAAAGAATAAAAAAAACAAGAGTCTCGTTCATACTAGATTTCCCCCAGAACCAAATGGATACCTTCATATAGGTCATGCCAAATCAATTTGTTTAAATTTTGGAATTGCAGATGATTTTAAGGGCGGTCTTTGCAATCTTCGTTTTGATGATACTAATCCTGCAAAAGAGGATCCTGAATATACAGACTCAATACAACAAGATGTAAAGTGGCTGGGATTTGATTGGAGTGATCGACTTTTTTATGCATCAGATTATTTTGAGCAGCTTTTTGAATTTGCAAAGCAAATGATTACCAATGGCAAAGCATATGTTGATCATCTAAACGCCGATGAAATACGCGATCACAGAGGGACATTGACTGAACCAGGAAAAGATAGTCCATATCGAGATAGAAGCATTGAAGAAAATCTAAGTCTTTTTGAACGCATGCGAGCAGGTGATTTTGAGGAAGGAGAGTGCATATTAAGAGCAAAGATAGATATGTCATCACCTAACATAAATATGCGAGACCCAGCCATTTATAGAATAAAAAAGGCAGCACATCACCGTACTGGTAATAATTGGTGTATATATCCGATGTACGATTATACTCATTGTATTTCAGATGCTCTGGAAGGTATAACGCATTCACTATGCACGCTGGAATTCGAAGATCATAGGCCACTCTATGACTGGTTTTTGGATCAACTGCCCGTAACTTGTCACCCACAGCAAATCGAGTTTGCTCGTTTAAATCTAAATTACACTATTACCAGCAAAAGAAAATTAAATGAGTTGGTAGTGGATGGCAGTGTTTCCGGATGGGACGACCCACGAATGCCGACAATTGTTGGAATGCGAAGACGCGGGTATACACCCGAGTCCATTCGTGATTTTTGTAGCAGGATTGGAATAACTAAAAATGATACAACCATCGATGTAGGTGTCTTAGAAAATTGTGTTCGTGAAGATCTAGGAGGCCGTGCACCACGCGTCATGGGCGTTTTAAATCCATTGAAAATAGTAATTGATAATTATCCGGAGGATAAATCCGAACAACTAGATATTCCGAATCATCCAAATGATCCGACTATGGGCGAGAGAAAAGTCCCGTTTTCTAAAATAATTTATATTGAAAAAGATGATTTTATGGAAGAACCATCAAAGAAATTTTTTCGTTTAGCACCAGGTAAGGAAGTCAGATTACGTTATGCATATTATATTATTTGCAACAAGGTTGTTAAGGACGATTCGGACAATATACTTGAGTTACATTGCTCTTATGATCCAGATTCAAAAGGCGGCGATTCACCTGATGGCCGCAAAGTGAAAGGAACATTACACTGGGTATCGGCTGAACATGCCTTCAAAACCGAAGTACGTTTATATGATAGATTATTTGATGATCCTAAACCTGATAGCAATAAGCATGAGAATGGCTGGAAAGATTTTTTAAATAGTGATTCTATAAAAGTAGTGAAGAATGCATTCCTTGAGCCATCGTTGAAATCTGCCAATAAAGAGGATTTTTTTCAATTTGAGAGAATTGGCTACTTTTGTGTCGATAGTAAAGATTCCGATGTTGGTAAACCTATATTTAATAGGACCGTTTCTCTAAGAGACTCTTGGGCAAAAAAACAGAAGTAAATTTTTTAAATACAGTGCTTGAATAATTTCATGAAAAATAATCCTAAAATAATTTATCACTCTAATATAAAAAGTCTCAAACTTATAAATAGTGGTAAAGTTAGAGATATCTATGAAGTAGATGATGAGCATCTATTAATTGTTACTAGTGATAGACTCTCAGCATTTGATGTTATTTTACCAGATCCAATTCCTGGTAAGGGTTACGTGTTAACGGAGGTCTCAAACTTTTGGTTTGAACGTTTTAAAAATATTATTCCAAACCATATTACAGAAACTAAAATAAGTGATGTAATTAATAGCGAAGAGGAGCTTAAAATTTTAGAGGGCAGAGCAACCGTTGTAAAAAAGTTGAAACCTCTACCAATCGAGGCCGTTGTTCGTGGTTATTTGATTGGTTCTGGATGGGAGGATTACAAAAAGACAGGAGAGATTTGTGGTATAAGCCTATCCCCTGAGATGAAACAAGCAGAGAAATTATCAGAACCAATTTTCACTCCCGCAACAAAAGCAAATGTTGGAGATCATGATGAGAATATTAGTTTCAATAAAACAAAAAAATTAATCGGTGAGGAGCTAGCTAAAAAAATTCGTGATATTAGTCTAAAAATATATAATGAGGCAGCACAGTTTACAAAGAACAAAGGCATTATCATTGCAGATACCAAGTTTGAGTTCGGCCTTGATGATAGCAATGAACTTATACTAATCGATGAGCTACTAACACCCGATTCATCTCGCTTTTGGCCTGCAGAATCCTATAAAATAGGTATTAGCCCTCCCAGCTTTGATAAACAATATATTAGGGACTATTTAGAAACACTTGATTGGAACAAAAAATCTCCAGGTCCAAAATTACCTATTAATGTAATTGAAAAAACAGCGGAAAAGTACGAAGAAGCGAAGAATAAAATAATTAATTAGCAATTAGAGTTAAAATATTATGAAAGAAGTAAAAAAATTAGTTGAAGGATATGAAAGATTTTTAGATCAAGATTTTGAGAAACAAAAAGATCTTTATCAAAAGTTATCTAAAGATGGGCAGTCACCAAAATTTTTAGTAATTTCTTGTTGTGATTCAAGAGTTGATCCTGCGCATATTATGAATACGGCACCAGGTGAGTTATTTATTGTTCGCAATATTGCAAATCTTGTCCCCGTGAGTAATAGCGATGAAAATTTAAACTGCACAAATGCTGCGATAGAATTTGCAGTAAAGCATTTGAAGGTTAAACATATTATTGTTTTTGGGCATAGTCAGTGTGGTGGTATCAAAGCTCTTATGGAAGGTAATCATCCAAACGATAACTATAGTTTTATTGACCCATGGGTTGAGTTATTTGAAAGTGTGAAAGAAAAAATTTTAGAAGAGCATGAGAAGAAGTCTTTCAATGAGCAATGCAGCTATTGTGAGAGAGCCTGTATTGAGGCTTCATTAAATAATCTAATGACTTTCCCTTGGATAAAAGAAAAGTGTAATAGCGGGGATTTGGCTATTCATGGGTGGTATTTTGAAATTGAAACAGGCCGTTTATTGGGTAAAGAAAATGGCGAATTCATCCCAGTGAGTAAGCTTAAATTAAACTAAAATGCTGTAATTATTCTTTTAGAATTATACTTAAGCAGCTTCTTCCATTTTCTTGTCGTATTCACCCTTACACGCAAGTCCATTACATTTTTCTCTATGTAGCAATGCCTTTTGCGCAATTTCAATATTATCTGAATTACCACTCCAGGCTTTTAGACATGGTTCCTGTAACGCACGACCGTATGAAAAACTTAATGGCCACGGAAGTTCCTTATTATTTTTATTCATTGTATTTAGATGTGCCGTTGCTAATTCAGCACTTTGACCGCCAGAAAGGAAAACTATGCCAGCTAATTCAGAAGGCACATTTTTTAAAAGGCAATCAACAGTTTTTTCTGCTACCTCATCAATATTTGCTTGAGTAGGGCATTTTTTACCAGAAATAACCATGTTAGTTTTTAAAATAGTGTGAGCGATATTTATGTCTTGATTTTTAAGAGTTGCAAATAGCGTTGATAGTGTTTTCTCTGTAACCTCGTAACAAGTTTCAATAGTGTTATCTGCATCCATTAAAACCTCCGGCTCAACCATTGGAACGATTCCAATTTCTTGACATAGTCCTGCATACCTAGCTAAAGCATGTGCATTTGCATCTATGCATGCACTTGATGGAATATTATCTCCAATTGTTATTACAGCTCGCCACTTTGCAAATTTTGCACCCAGTTCTTTATACTCTATTAATCTATCGCGCAACCCATCTAATCCTTCTGTAATCTTTTCATTTGGGTGTAACGCAAAATCTTTTGCACCGGTATCAACTTTAATTCCAGGCATGATTCCATCAGCTATTAATTTTTTAGCGAATGGCACCCCCTCTTTAGTTGATTGTCGGATTGTTTCGTCATATAAGATCATTCCACTTATATATTCATTACTGTTTGGGTTTGTAATTAATAAATCACGATATGCTCTTCTATTTTCTTCTGTTGATTCAACATTAATCGTATCAAACCTCTTCTTTATAGTAGGAGTGCTTTCATCAATTGCGAGTATCCCCTTTCCCTCAGTCACCATCTTTTCTGCGGTTGTTTCAAGTTCAGTTACAATCATTTTTCTCCCCATTTAGTTTCTTTGTTTTTATGATGTTAAAGCGTGTGTTCCAATGCTTGACCTACTTGAATAATTTTCATGTTGTTTGATGCCCCACGTTCTCCTCGTAAATCACCTTTAGTTATAATAACAAAATCACCCTTTTCAACGATTTTTTGTTCAGTCAATTGGTCAATCATTTGTTTATTAGCCTCTAACGGATCGGTGTGTGTGATATCAAATTTCATGGGGAACACCCCACGAAATAATGCAACACGCCGACGCGTCGAAGTATGTCTTGTAAATGCAAAGATTGGTATACCTGAACTTATTCGAGACATCCATAAACAAGTGCCTCCTGTTTCAGTTAATGAGCATATAGCTTTTGCTCCAATATGGTTGGCCGAGTACATACTTGACATAGCAATTGCCATCGGAATATTGTCAAAACTTAGATTAGTGCGGTGATCTGAAACACGAACACTGCGTTGTTTTTCAGCTTCTTCGCAAATTCTAGACATTGATTTAACAGCTTCGTCTGGGTAATTACCTATACTCGTCTCACCAGATAACATAACAGCATCAGTTCCGTCGATCACCGCGTTTGCAACATCAAATACTTCAGCTCGCGTCGGGATTTTATTTTCAATCATTGATTCCATCATTTGAGTAGCGGTAATAGCAACACGGTCCATTTGTCTTGCCTTTTTGATAAGACTTTTTTGAATTGGAGGCAGTGCCGCATCGCCAATTTCTACACCTAAATCACCACGTGCAATCATAATTGCATCAGATTCTTCAATGATTTCATCAATATTAATAAGAGCATCAGCACGTTCTATCTTCGCAATTACATGTGCATTGCAATTACAATCCTTCATCATTTTGCGAGCTTTTTTTATGTCACTTCCATTTCTGGGGAAGGATATTGCTATATAATCAACTTTAATTTTAGCGGCATGTTGCATATCCTCAATATCTTTTTCTGTTATAGATTTAGCAGATAATCCACCACCTTGGATATTGATTCCCTTGCCATTACTTAGTGTGCCACCCGTTATAACCTTACAATCAATAACATTTTTATTTTTTGATAAAACATTCAAAACAATTCTTCCGTCATCAATCATTAGAGTATCTTTTACTTTTATATCATCCGGTAATTTTTTATAACTTGTTCCTACTCGTGATTGATCCCCATCATTTTTTGATAGAGTCGTGTCAATTTTAAAATTTTCACCTTCTACTAATTCTATTTCTCCATTTTTAAAATTTTCTATTCTAATTTTTGGTCCTTGCAAATCAGCAATTATAGCCACAGCATGTTTATGTTTTGATGAAAGGCGGCGAATTTCCTTCATTCTGTTTTCATGATGTTCATGTGTTTGATGAGAGTAGTTGAGGCGAAATACATCAACGCCAGCATTAATTAACTTTTCTAATATATCCGGTTTATCTGTTGCTGGACCTAATGTGGCAATAATTTTTGTTCTTCTCATTATAATATAATTACCTTAAGTATGATTTTTAGATATTATTTTTCAGTTAAAAAACTAGTATTAGTTACAGCTCTCTACCTTTTTCCATCGCTATCCAAGCACGGGCAGCCTCTTCAAGTATATCTATTGCAGGGAGTTTCTTTCCCTCTAGAAATTCAAGAAATGCACCTCCACCAGTCGATATGTATGAAATATTTTTTTCAACCTTGAATTTTGATACAGCTGCAATTGTATCACCCCCGCCAGCAATTGAATAAGCATTACTCGTAGCAATAGCTTCTGCCAGATTTTTTGTTCCTTGAGCAAATTGCTCAAATTCAAAAACACCTAAAGGACCATTCCATACAATAGTTTTAGCTTCGGTAATTATTTCATTTAATTTCTTTGTTGTTTTAGGACCAACATCCATGATCATATCGTTTTTTTCAATTTCATCTAAAGATTTTATTTTAGCAATTGTATTATTATCAAAACTTTCACCAGTTATAACATCTATAGGAAGCGGAATATCACAATTATTTTTTTCAGCTTCTTTGATAATTTTTTCAGCGGTTTTTACTAAGTCTTTTTCAAAAAGAGACTTACCGATTTCATATCCAGCAGCTTTTAGAAAAGTATTTGCTATTCCTCCACCTAGGATTAGCTTGTCAATTTTTTTATAAAGCACTTCTAAAACAGTTAATTTTGTGGAAACTTTAGCGCCACCAATTACCGCAATTATTGGTTTTTCCGGATCTCTTAGTGCTTGGGTTAATGCTTTTAGTTCTTTTATAAGCAGAGGACCAGCTGCGGAGACAGCCGCATATTTTGCAACACCATGAGTAGAGGATTGTGCTCGGTGTGACGTTGCGAAAGCATCATTGACGTAAACCTGACAAAGCTGTGCCATCTTTCTTGAAAGATCATCATTATTTGATATTTCGCCAATTTCAAATCTGACATTTTCACAAAGTACAATTTCTTTGTCAGACATATCTATACCACTTACCCAATCTTTTATGAGAGGTACTTCCATTTCAAGATTTTTACTTAAGGCTTTAGCAACCGGCGCAAGGGAAAATTTTTCATCATATTTACCCTCCTCAGGGCGCCCCAAATGGGAGACGATAATAATTTTAGCGCCTGCTTCTTGGATTTGCTTTAATGTGGGGAGTGTTGCCGTTATTCTTGTGTTATCAGAAATTTCACCGTTCTCCAACGGAACATTATAATCTTCTCTAACAAGCACTATTTTGTTTGATAGATCTAGGTCAGCGATTTTAACTAGTATTGACATCAGATTTATCTTTTATTTAGCATTCATTAATGCAACTGTTGTATCGAGCATACGATTTGAAAACCCCCACTCATTATCATACCAAGCTACAACTTTAACCAGACTACCATTAATAACTTTTGTTAATTCTGCGTCATATACGGATGATGCTGGGTTATGATTAAAGTCAATAGAAACCAAAGGCGCATCATTATAAACAAGCACGCCATTAAGCGACCCCTCTGATGCTTCTCTCATTAAAGAATTTATTTCATCTACAGTTGTTTCCCTTGCGGCGGAAAAACTTAAATCCACCATAGAGACATTAATCGTTGGAACACGAACAGCGTATCCATCTAGCAGACCATTTAGTTCAGGTAAAACCAAACCTACTGCAGCTGCCGCACCTGTTTTGGTAGGAATCATCGACATGGTTGCTGAGCGTGCGCGGCGCAAATCTGTGTGATAAACGTCAGTCAAAACCTGATCGTTTGTATAGGCGTGCACAGTTGTCATAATACCGGCTAGCATTCCGATATTTTCATGTAGAACTTTTGCCACAGGGGCCAAACAATTTGTTGTGCACGAGGCATTTGAAATTACTGTATGTGCAGGAAGAAGAACATCATCGTTGACACCATATACAACCGTTGCATCAACATCATTTCCGCCAGGGGCAGAAATAATAACTTTCTTTGCTCCTCCATTAATATGAGCCTTTGCTTTTGCTTTGCTAGTAAAAAAGCCCGTTGATTCATGTACGACATCAACGCCAAGCTCTTTCCATGGCAACTTTGAGGGATCTCTCTCAGACAAAACACGTATTTTATCGCCATTCACAAGCATATTGTCATTTTCAACAGCGACACTGCCCGGAAACTTTCCATGTGCAGTATCGTATTGAGTTAGATGTGCATTTGTATTTGCATCGCCCAAATCATTTATTGCGACAATTTCGATTTCTTTGTTTCGTTTTGATTCATAAAGAGCGCGTAAGATATTTCTTCCAATTCGCCCATAGCCATTTATACCTACCTTTATTGCCATTATTACGACTCCATTTTAAAGTTATTTTTTCTTTTGCTCTAAAAAATTAATAATTGTTTTCTCGAGACTGTTTTCTGTCAATCCAAAATGTTCAAATACTTTTTTAGCTGGGGCTGATTCTCCAAAAGTATCTACACCTAAAGCCAAACCATCTAAGCCGGTATACTTTTTCCAGTAATCTGTTACCCCAGCTTCTATTGCAATACGATTTCGACAAGAAAAAGGCAGGACAGTTTCTTTATAACCCTCCTCCTGAGCATCAAAGACATCAGCACTTGGCATAGAAACAACTCTAATATTTTTATTATTTGCATTTAATCTTGTGGCTACGTTAAGAGCCATTTCAACTTCTGAACCCGTCGCTATAATAATAGCTTCAGGTTTTTGGCTTCCCTCGATTAGTGTATATCCACCACGTTTTATATTTTGAAGTTGTGATTCTGTTCTTTTTAGATGCGCTAGATTTTGTCTCGAAAGCAATAAGCTTGTTGGGCCATTATCACGTTCAATTGCTGCTTGCCAAGCTATCGCTGACTCCACTGCATCACAAGGTCTCCATAATGACATATTAGGCATTAATCTTAATGTTGAGGCTTGTTCCACCGCTTGATGTGTTGGCCCATCCTCACCTAGGCCGATAGAGTCATGTGTAAATACGAAAATATTTTGAATTTTCATTAGTGCTGCCATACGCAGTGCATTTCTAGCGTATTCAGAAAACATGAGAAAAGTACCAGAATACGGAATGAATCCTTTATGCAGAGAAATTCCATTATTAATTGCAGCCATTGCGAATTCACGCACACCATATGATATATAATTACCATCTTTATTTTTTCTATCAATCATGATTGAACCCGACCAATTTGTTAAATTAGATCCAGTAAGATCAGCAGATCCACCAATCATTTCGGGCAGATGTTTCGCATAGGCTTCAATTGCATTTTGTGATGCTTTTCGTGTGGCTAGTGATTCAGCTTTTTCTACTGTTGAATTTAAATATCTATCAACGACATCAGACCAATTAGAGGGCAATTCATTTTGCATTCTACGTTTGTACTCAGCAGCCAGTTCAGGATATTTTTTTTCATACGATGAAAGTTTTTTTTGCCACGCACTTTCCAATTTCTCACCATTTGGTTTTGCATCCCATGCAGCATAATATTCATCAGGTATATCGAAGGGCTCATGCTCCCAGCCAAGTTCTTTTCTTGTAAGTTGAATTTCTTCATCACCGAGCGGAGCACCATGACTTGATTCTTTGCCTGCTTTATTTGGAGATCCCCAGCCAATTACAGTATTACAACAAAGAATGCTAGGTTGCGATGTATTCTTAATCGCGCTTTCTAGTGCCCTTTTGATTTCTTTTGGATTATGTCCATCAATATCACGAACAACATGCCAACCATATGATTCAAACCGTTTTGGAATGTCCTCGGTAAACCAACCAGCAACATCACCATCTATCGAGATTTGATTGCTATCGTAAATCGCAACTAATTTACCTAAACCAAGCGTTCCCGCCAATGAACACGACTCATGGGAAACGCCCTCCATTAAACAGCCATCACCAACGGTGACATAGGTATGGTGGTTAATAATATCGAGGTCATCCCTATTAAATTTTGCAGAAAGTACAGATTCAGCTAGTGCCATACCTACTGCATTTGCTAGCCCCTGACCAAGCGGTCCTGTTGTCGTTTCTATACCAGGCGCATAACCATACTCTGGATGACCAGGTGTCTTAGAGTGTAACTGTCTAAAGTTTTTGATCTCCTCCATCGGCAAATCATAACCACTCAGATGAAGTAAGGCATAAATGAGCATAGAGCCATGACCGTTTGACATAACAAAGCGATCACGGTTATCCCAATTTGGATTATTAGGGTTATGTTTTAAAAAATCATTCCAAAGCACTTCCGCAATATCTGCCATACCCATTGGCGCCCCTGGATGACCTGAATTGGCACGTTGCACCGCATCCATGCTTAAGGCACGAATTGCATTTGCTAAATTATGCTTTTCCAGCATGTTTTTCCCCTTTTTTAGGTAAAATAGCCATTAAAATCAAAGCCAATCGGCGATGCAGTAAGTTTGGTGAGATTATGACCAAAATAATCAAGATGATTACCTTATTGGCATAAAAAATCTTATAAAACTTGTTGATGCAGACGACCAGATTACATAAATCTATCTTGATATTGTCCCTTACCTATAGGATTGCAGCAAGTTTCTAGACAATTATATTTTCCATTTAATGGAACAACCCATACTGGGAATTTGTTTTTGAGGGCCTTTTGATGTTTTGGCGACCATTATCATCGCTTCTAATAAATCATGGTTCGATTTGTTTTTTGATGGAGTCATGCCGGTTTCGTCGAAACGACCTCTATATTGTAATTCAAGAGATTTGTTGTAGCCAAAAAAATCAGGTGTGCAAACCGCATCATAAGTTTTGGCAACTTCTTGCGTTTCATCGAATAGGTACGGGAAGGGATAGTTATATTTTTCGGATATTTTTTTCATATTTTCAAAAGAATCTTCTGGGTAATCTTGAGGATCATTCGACATGATTGCTACACTTTTTATGCCAACTTCTAGTAATTTACGGGCATCTTCTACTAATTTTGATTGAATTGCTTTGACGTATGGACAATGGTTGCAAATAAACATTATCAAAGTGCCGTTGGTTCCGGCGCAATCAGTCAATGTCCATATTTTCTCATCGGTTCCAATTAATTTAAAATCAAATGCTTTTTCATCAAAGTTGCATGTAGGAGTTTCTTTTAAAACCATAAATTAATACTACCTAATATTAAAATTAATGTAAGAATTTTATTTTTTTTAAAATGGCTTTTTAGTTCGTGAGATATTTTTCTATTAAGGATAAACTTCCTATAACGATAAAAACTTAAAAAAGAGAGTATGGCTAAGACAAGTTTATTTACTTCAGAATCTGTCTCTGAAGGGCATCCAGATAAGGTGGCCGACCAAATTTCTGATTCAATTGTTGATGCAATCTTCAATGAAGACCCGTCTGCACGCATTGCTTGTGAAACTATGATTAATACTGGGATGGTAGTGTTATCTGGTGAGATTACAACATCAGCAAATATTGATTATGAAACAGTTGCTCGCGATACGATTCGTGAAATTGGTTACACATCAGACGAAATAGGTTTCGATTCAGATAATTGTGAGGTACTAATATCAATTGACAAACAATCACCTGATATTGCACAGGGTGTTAATGAAGGCCAGGGAATGGATCTAGATCAAGGCGCAGGGGATCAGGGTTTGATGTTCGGCTATGCTTGTGATGAGACAGATGTTTTGATGCCATGTCCAATTACCTATGCACATTTGCTTGTCAAAAAACAAGCTGATATTAGAAAGAGTGGTGCGCTTGAATGGTTAAGACCAGACGCTAAATCGCAAGTAACAGTTGTCTATGAAAATGAAACTCCAGTTTCGATTGATACAATAGTTTTATCTACCCAACATGATCCAGAGATTGAACATGAAGAAATAGAAAAAGCAGTTATCAATGAAATTATTAAACCTGTTCTTCCTGAAAATATGATTAATAATGAAACGCGTTTTTTAGTAAACCCGACTGGAAGATTTGTCATAGGCGGACCTGTTGGTGATTGTGGTTTAACAGGACGAAAAATTATTGTTGATACTTATGGTGGAATGTCGAGGCATGGAGGCGGTGCTTTTTCTGGAAAAGATCCCTCAAAAGTTGACCGATCAGCTGCTTATGCGGCTCGCTATGTAGCCAAGAATGTTGTCGCTGCTGGGCTTGCTAAGCGATGCGAAATACAAGTGTCATATGCGATTGGTGTTGCCGAACCGACATCCAT